>JAAUYG010034626.1_pt1 | contig 13986 bp, 8 predicted proteins | sample 7278091 | NCBI WGS metagenome assembly JAAUYG01 (sample SAMN14350201, study PRJNA611818) | marine sediment metagenome | isolation source: surface marine sediment (0.6m) | place: French Polynesia: Moorea | collected 2018-08
CAACCTTGTACATGTTGTATCTCGGAAACGGCTAATCATAGAGCGAAACGGACCAAAATTTGGGCCTCAGGGGTAAGTATTTAGTGTGTATAAGTACTTTTGACTATTAAGTGTTCAAGTATCAATTTAGGGTCAGTCGGTGTATTTCCGATTTTCGCCGATCTTGTATCTACTTTTGACTTAAATATTCAGGGATCTTTGTACTGCTAACTTGAAACGTTACTGGTGTTCTTTTAAGTAGCAAGTGACCAAGCAGAGCGTCAAGGCCCCTGAGCGTCTTGTTGGAAGACGTAATGGAGTATGTATTCGTGTACTCAATGACCAACAAGGAAGTTCAACGCTGAGGTGATGTCCGTGACGAAGTAGCACGAGGGAAAACAACCTGTACCTCCAAACGAAAGTGTTAATACAGTTGCGACCATCTCGTGATTATTGTCCAGCATGTTCATAACAGCCCTAATGATGAATAAACACTGCTCAGTAGCTGGTATGACCACCCCGAGCCTGGATGTACTCCCAACACCATCTAGGCATGCTCCAGATCAGCCTGCGAATGGGTCCCTCATCGATGGCATTCTATTCCTCCGCCAGGGCCTCTGTTAGGGTCTGTACAGTTTGAGGTGGGTTCAGACGAATAATGTAAAATTCGTCGATGGGGAACGTCCCCGTCCCAGAGATGTTCAATTGGATTCAAGTAGGGTAATCCAGTTGGCCAGTGCATGATATGGTCATCGATTCCCTCCTGAAATCTTACGGTACCAACTATCAAGTAATAGAATGGGTCAAAAATGTTCGGAGGATAGACAGCAGCGTGTTGTACTAGGCAATAGCAAATCCCCATGGAGTGAAGTAAGAAGGAGTGAACCACAGGGTAGTGTGACTAGTGGGACCAGTTGACTTTTCAGCATATATAAATGTGACAGTTTGTGGTTTTACAGATTCGTAGAACACGACGACGGTACCCTGTTACATAGCACTTTGTTCAGTATAATCAACAGACTTTTCAGTTCTATCCCATATAGTGACTTCAATGAGAGCCGCTGATCATACTCAAACTGGAAGTAGATAGCATGGTACTTCTGTCAACAGCTACATATCATAACAATATCAATACACATCACAAGATACAGCAAACCTGTTATTGGCTACTAATTGCAGCAATTACAACAGCAACCAGCATATGTATAAGGTAAGGCAGGTGATGCTAAATTATAAGTATATGTGATAGTTGTGTTTACGTGTATACTGGTTTAGAAAACCATTGGAAATAGTACGACGCAATAAATCTGATAAAAGTCATGAAATATATAGTACATGAATGTAGAGACGCCAACAGTCAGTCTGAGGAAGTTCACTGAACAGAGTGGACGAAAGTCTCACAATAAGGAGAACCAAACTACTGTTTGTGACAAATGAACTCTCTCATTTTTTTAACAAATGAAGTATTTGAACAATCTCATGCATTGCCCTAAAGGTTATAATTCTTTACTGTGCACACTGGACACATACCCAATCACCACAAGGTGGATATAGTATAACCTCCAGAAACATTTAATACATATATATTGACTACAGATCTCCTACTTCCTGCAGTAAACTGAAATGACTAGTTAATTACCACAACTTAATACTAATGCTGTTCAGGTAAGTGTATTCACTCTACGCATAGCCACTATACTGTACAAACTAAACACGCATGTGTCAATAGGGATTACGACCAAATTATGTATGGACAGACTCCTCACTATAAATATCCCTGCCAAGGCACAGCTTATCCCTTATGAACACAATGGTTATGTCTTTGGAAACAAACTGATAAAAGTCTTAGAAAAAAAAAAACACTAAAAACATGTTTTGTGAGCATTTGGTAGCAGCTTCCATTTCACAGTCAGGAACGGCAGTTGAAATGAACGACCAAATGACCATGTCTTTGGAAACAAACTGATAACGTCCTTAACAAACTGCAAAAGCATTGGTAGCAGCATTTGGTAGCACCTTCATATTTCCCACTCAGCAGTTGGGACTACTGATTCACAGTACATAGAACAACACATTGCAACTGTCACAGCGACAAAAAAATCCTTAACAAAAAACACTAAAATTGGTAGCACCTTTTTGTGATAATGAACACATGAGGTGAAGGACAATTATGGTGATTGGTCAACTACATCTCCAAACACGAACCGAGACATCTACTCCCAGAGGAACCGTTTAGTTCTGATTTGGCCGTTTTCTCTGTTTATCAGCTTTCCTCTGTAGCTGGTTGACAATTCGATCCATGTTCTGTAGCTGCCCCTGGATGTTGTGAACATTTCGCTCCAGCTCGTCCCTCTGCTGGGTCTGATGATGGAAAGTACAACACTGGAGAATCACTCCATAATACAATACATTGTATTGACACAACTGATCTATATTAAGCAACTTGGCATTCATTACTTGCTTTGTGTGACAGAGTAGATACACTCTAATGCAGAGATCAGAGTAGAAAGCCTTAAGGATTCCAGTAACAACTCTTACTGGGGTGAATACTAACTGTCCACAATATGTCCTGACAAAATTTATATAAAGTGTGCTATTTCTTAGTTGCTTTACAGAGAAGTGAGCATGCTACTGCAGAGAGTCGGACCATAAAGATATGATTCCACACCTACTGGCATGAATGAGGGTATCTACTTGTGAACTCGTCTGGTTTACAAAATTATAATTGTTATTCTTCATCTTAAGGTCATATGCTCCACAGAGTCAGAAACAGTCAATACCAGGTTGACTGGGATCATGTTGAACTGTTAAATGAGGTCACATTATCAAAGATTTACTTTCGGAAAATTGGGCAGGGTGTATAGCAAAGCACTGCCCTAAAGGACTGGTTTAAAGCAAAAATTAAACATTACATTTGACAAACGGTACAGTGGCCAGTCTGGATACCTGCTGTTATACCATCTCACAAATATGACCACCCCAGAAATAAGACCACCCCAGAAAGAAGATCAGCCTCGAATTAAGACCACTTATCGGATGACCAGAAGTTACATGGCAATGATACATTGTTTTAGAATTAACACCACCTCAGAGTTCAGACCATTATGGTCTCAACCACGGGGGTGGTCTTTCAGGGTTTCACTGTACATGCACATAATTGCATGTATGTACTAATCTGTGTGCATCGCCTGTCACACATCTGCCTCACCATTTGTTGTACAATCTCGGCCTGGGCCCTGGCGGCCTGGTCTCGCTTTTCCTGCCGTCGTCGGTTCTCCTCCTGGCAACACAGGAATTCAAATATGTAAACTCAAATGCCACATTAAATGCTTATTTTTTTAAATTAATTGTTCAGAAGCCAACTTTCTCTATTCAGTTATTCATAGATATGCATCCACGAGTGTGGAGGGGTGAGTGCGCGTCAGTTTACCAGCCAACACCCAAAACTCAATGCTTTAGCTTCAATAGCTTGTATGATAGGTTTGTTACCACAGGGGCAACCATATGTATTACGGAGCTCTCTGCTATTGTGGAACCTCATTATGACACAAATGTTGGAGTCTAATGTTTCAACCCACACTATAAATGAAACGACCTTTTTCTGTCGAAACATGCATTATAATAGTCCCCATCTAAAAAGGACACCCTTCTGCCAAAATATTCTGTCCTTATTAGAGAGGTATCCTTTGGTGAGAGGGAGCACCACATGCATTCACAGTACTTCCTGCCAAACATTTGTGTACTTTATAGAGGGGTGTACTTTCTAGAGAGTGTCCTTTCAGAGGGACAACTGCAGTGAGGTTTTTGTTTCTTTTGAGGTCCATAAGTAACCCGAGCTATAAACAGACGAGCCGTAGAATCAACTGCACCAAGCAGTATCTAGATGACGCTGCTACGGAACTGACTGACATGTAAAATTTAATACATCTAGAGTACATGGACATAATCCATGTTACCATGGGCACTGAGAATCCAAAGAGAACCTTTGATAACAGACTTACATCTCGCCGCTGCATTTCTTCATCTGTGTAATAATTTGGGCAGAACTTTGACTTGCGGTTGTGGCCTTTGCCCTGGCAAGCTCCGCAGGTCACATTGGACATCTTCATGCTACTGCTGCCGCTGCTGCTGCCTTCATCTACAAAACGGAACATAACACCCTGAAGTTAAATTAACGTTGGGTTTAGGCTCCTTTGATCCATTTAATAGCACCACATGAAAAATTATAGAAACAAAACTGTAGGCAAGCAAATAACTTATTGGTTTGAAGCTCCATCAAAGCAGCACACTAATGTCATCCCCCACCGAGTCTTATTATTATCTTATAACTGCACCTTTAATTAGAGACCACCTGGCATTCAAGACTATGTCTCATATTCTATAATAATATAAGTTCCGTAGTCCTATTGGCAGTGAATTACTTGTGTGATATTTCTTCGGACACTAGGTTAAAAAACTCCATTTATAGACAGATCTAGGTAAAGATGAGAGCAAACATATTTTAATGAGGCTGTAGCAAGTTATCTGCAAAAATGTGCTTCTAAAAGGTACATAAATACAGGTGTGCAACCTTTAATGTTGCTCTGATCATTGTCCTCCTCATCACTGTCAGCGACTTGTATAGGGTTCAACTTTGTGGCACCATCAACTGAAACAACATTGATGATATTATTTCCTTGTAAATCATTACCACCCTTCCTGCACAATACTTGCACCAACCTGAAATTCCATAGACATTTTCTGCTCACTAAAATGCCTGATTTAAAGCCAAAAGTGTAAGCTCATTTGAAAGCAAAAACAGTCTTTTACTACAGAAGGTGACATTATCAGGAAGCAGTATGCAACTCCCCAGAATAGTTTCAGATATCATGTACATTGTGCACATTTCTATTTGCACTACAGTTAAACCTGTCTTGAGAGACCACTGTCATGAGAGACCACCTGTCTTGACAGACCACATATTTTTGGCAGAAGGACCTACATTTCAATGTAATTGAACCTGTCACCAGAAACCACCTGTCATGACAGACCACATTTTTTGTGGCCAATGGGGTGGTCTTTCAAGACAGGTTCTACTGTAGTAATAACTGTCCCGCACACTTTGTGGGTGCTATTAATTCAGATATGCAGGCAAATTACATTTCTGGTACACTTTTGTTATTTACCTTTGGGATGTGGGAGGCAAAAGGCAGTAGGTTTTACATCAGCATGGGGTTTAGAAGGAGTACCACCATGTCCATGCAAGGTCGCATTCTGGAAAATATACACGGGTTCAAAACTATTAGTTCGTAAAGTCCAAGGTTTGAACCCGCGCTGTGGGCCATTACCTTGCTTGTATGATACATGTATTTATATATCATGTATATGGTTAGTGTGCACTGATGGATGCATTTCTATTGCAGCTTGTGATTAGGACCTTAAACAAATTTTTACGAGTGTGAAATTTGACAAGTTTTATGATGCTTGACCATGATCTACATAATAATACTCAACTTGATTGAACGCAAAATCAGGGTTTGTGTTTTAACATGCTAAGCAGCTAAAATAAATATTTTAATCAACTCCTTTACGAAACCTTGGACCACAACATCAGCATTAGAATGAGGTTCTACTTTACACATGTAGTCAAGGCTGCAGTTTCAATAGGCTCATCAGAATGTCATTTGCCTAATGGAATATATGTGACAAGTCTACCTGATTTAATGACTGACCTTAGACGTGGCTTGGTGTGTCTGCTCCAGACTGGCCCCTGGCTGGGGGAATGTACTACTGGAAGGAAAACCGAGGCAGGGCAATGTCAGTACAATATGTGTGGGTCACCTGAAACCAGGTAGATGTTGTAATGAAACAGCAGCAAATACTATAACACACACCACCTACATATTGGGAAATACTTAATATCTGCACAGAGGCACATACCTTATAGCAGCATGGGAACAATTACATGTACTGGTAATTTATACAGAAGACAACGTCATCAGTAAATCAATGGCATATAGGTGGACGTATTTGTTAATAATCCTTGCACTTTATGGATCAATCAGTTGTAGAATTTGTTTTCCCCATCTAATAGTAGTACAGTAGAACCTATCTTGAAAGACCACCAATTCGGACATAGAAATGTGGTCTCTCAAGACAGGTGGTCTTTGGTGACATGTTCAGCTGTATTCAAATGTAGAACTTTCTGTCAGAATTGTAGTCTTTCAAGACAGGTAGTCTCTCATGGCAGTGGTCTCTGAAGACAGGTTTCACAGTACTGGTAATACAATTTTGATGCATATTACATAACAATTTGAATGGTATCTTTTCAATACAAAAAACAGAAGTTCAGTTTGTCAAGATTTAGCCTCTTTAACCCAGTAAACCTACACATATATCTAACTTACGGTTGAAAATTCAGAATTAAAAACGAGCAATAAATATTAGCACCTACCTGCAGCTACTCGTTACGGTACATGACGGTTGCTGTTTGACCGTTGGAGGTACAAATCCAGCAGCAGCAGCAGCTGGGGGATTGGGCACACTATGTCTGGAAGTGCTCCCGCCCACACGGAATCCTTTCCCCCAGCTTCGGGATACCTCTCCTGAACCTCCAGAATGGTATCCCAGATCAGGCTCTCTGGATTGTCGCTTTGCCGGCATTGTGTCCCATTTGTCTGCCAGTCTCTTACTGCCGGGCGTGGAATGCAACACCGGGGTTCGGTTCGGTTTCACTGGGGAAGGGAGAACTTTCCGTTTAGGAGAATCCCAAATGGTAGAATCTACTCTTGAGGAGACTGTTGGAGTGGATATGTGACTATCTGACAGTGACGCCCCTGGTGCAGATACAGAAGAAATGTCATCATCCCCAGCTTGCTGCAGCATGCGAGCTATCTCTTCATCTGCTTGCAGCTGTTGCTGCCTCTCTTGGTTCTCCTTTTCCTCCATGTTTCTAGCAAGTATTCCATCCTGGTCTGTTTGAAGCTCAGCAGCAGCACATGTGTCGGCCACCAGCTGAGCTTCACGGTCTGCCTCTTGTTGTAGCCTCAGTGCCAACTCCAGGTCTGTTGTTGTGGACTGTGCACAACATTTATTTTGGATCTCTTCAAACAGACGTTTCTGTTCGGCTATGAAATCCTTGGTGAGACCAGTGCTAGGGCTCTCTTCACGGTCCTCTGTGGATAGAACATACAATGTAACCCACAAATCAATGAAATTCTTTTCACATTTACTACATTTTTATAAAATGTGCTTTATTTACAATAAAGCAACAATACGTTCATTCAAGTATGAATAAATGTATCGATGTATTAGTGTAATAATGTAACATACACTAATACACATACCAGTACAAAAAAAGTTTATGCAGGTACCCATAGGTTAGTAGACTAATTAATGTGTCACAATAGTTACTGCTTTAAACACTATTTTAAGGCCTTTATACATTTTCACCACGCATTTTACAGTAGATTGTGTGGAACAAAGATTTCAAGTTTAGCTTTCAAGAAAATCTGTCATCAAAAGACACTTCAATATGAGCCAGACTATGTACAGGGCACCTTAATTTTCCGTGTGGACAGCAATATTTGCGAACTTCTCAAAGATTGCAAAAAAAAAATCTTCTTTGAGAAGCTAACGTTACTTGAAGTATTTGCTGTATAAACCAAACTTTATAGATACTATCAGTGTATGGTATGTACAAAACATGATGAAAGATTTATGATCTGCAAGACATTTTTATACAATATGAAGTGTTCCTACAGTTGCTGCCAAGCTTTATGCCTCATAGAGAGGGTGGCCTCCTTAGAGAGGGTGTATTTTCTACAGAGGGTGTAATTTTCTGGAGATTGTCCGTTAAGAATTGCCGTGTAGCTGTAACCTCCGGCAATTACATCATTCTTAAAGCTGCCCTACCAAACATGTCCAGCTCATCCTCCATCCCAGCTTCCCTGTCTGGATTCACTATGTCACAGGCCAGGCTGTCACGGGGAGGGACGGCATCCTGTTCAGTGCCGCTGTCACCACCAGACTGTACTGGTGTCTCCAGACTCCTCTGGATGGCTTTCTGGATATCCTCATCTTCCTCATCCTGACCAGGAACTACTTTTTCTGGAATATAATACAATCAATCCTGCCTTGAACGACTACTGCAAAACAACCTGTCTATAAAAACAACTGGCAGTGCTGGAAGATAGACTAGCCCGCAATTTTTCCAGAGCCTTGCGACACAGATTCTACTGCAACGGGGAGAAGCATGAAGGTAACTGCATGTCCATGTATATATCATGTATATACAGTAAATAGTAATGACATTTTCTATATATCAGTATGCCCCACCTTGGGTGAAATATATATCATTCAAAAATAGGTTTTATCTACATTGTTGTAGATATTTAACCAACCCACCTATGTCTGCAATGTCCCTAGAAGCTGTGGTCTCTGGGCTTTCAGGTTTGACATCCAGCATGCCCGTTGTCTGCCAGTGACCTCCCTGGTCTGGCAGTGCAGGGCTGTGGAGACTGTTCTCAATGGCAGTCTTCAGGTCCTCATCCTGGGAGTCCAACACCTCAACAGGGTCAGCAGTGGCAGCGGCTATACTCAGCTCCAAGGCCTGAAACAGACCAGGCAGAACACACAGATACATGCAGAACCATACACCAGCAAATTATACCCGGGGATCCATCTTTATGGTATCAAGGATTCGTGTAGTGTAATTATTAAATATCAATGTATTAATACTTTCCACGCTTTTTGTGTGTGTATTCAGAGAAAGACATACAGTGGTCCCCCTCTTAAAGGACACTCTCTATAAAGGACACCCCTCTATAAAGGACACAAATTTTTGGCAGCAATTACTGTGAATCCATGTGGTGCTCCCTCTCACCAAAGGACACCTCTGTAATAAGGACAGAAGTTTTGGCAGAAGGGGTGTCATTATTAGAGGGGGACAACTGTACTGTCAAACAGATGAAGGTTTGGGACTATTGTCATTTGTTATCTTGTGTGATATGTCACAATTCCACAGATTTCAAGATTACCATAAATAAAGCATCTCAGCCACATACATGACAGTTGTATGTCAGGAGTATAAACATGACAGTCATTCCTCAGCATCCGTTCAAAACAACATCACAGCAATACTAAAGCAAGGAAAAATTACATACAGCAACAATAAGCACATTGCTACGTCGCCATCATTCAGCAGAATTACCCAGTGCTAAATATGGAAATTCCTCATACAAGAAACCTTGAACAGTCCTGTCTATGTACCATACAGCAGAAAAAAGGGGAGCAGACAGATGTTCTGGATTTTAACTTCTATAAGAAACAAATGTGATAAATACAGTAGTCCCTACATTTTAAGACCACCCATTGAGCCAGCACAATAAGGTCTTACTTTGAGGGTGGTCTTAAAATGGAGAGCTATTTATATTGAAAGTACAAGAGTTGGATCACTGGTGGGTGGTCTTAAAAGGAGGGATTTGTTAACTGCAGGGGTCTTAAATTGTAGGGACCACTGTACATGAACAAAGGGAGTTAAAATGTCGACGAAAATTTTAATAGTTCCATCTTTTACCTTTTGGAGCATCTGCTCCTCAGACTGAGAATCCACGGCAAAATCGTCTTTAGAGACTAGAACATCATCTGTGTGGTGATCAGGTGTCTTTACCCTGGCAGCAGTCTCTGGGTCACCACGGGCAACCACAGGAGGAACAAACTGAGCTGTATCTGTACCCACTGGCTCTCTGGGCAGCAGTGGCTTGTCAGGGGGATGCCCCACATCTGTCTGGGTGGCCACTGAAATAGATTTACAACAGCGTGAATGTCTGCATTACTGATGTATGCATTCTGGGCTAGCGCTACCTATTAGCCACATAGCCAAATGCTACAAGAATTACCATGCGACTAAAAGAATTGGTTTGCCTTTAGCCACAGTGGCTAAAACCTTACCTTATATATGGTTTACATGAATCACTACTAATACCAGTATGATAGCAGTCATTGGGGTTATTTGGGGTGGCTAACAGGAAATTAGTCAAAATAGAAAACTGCATCTTGCTGAAAACTGAATCTTTTTATCCAAAATTAATACTGTGGACACCATTTATGAACATATTTCGTGGCTCAACAAACACATTAGTGGCTAAAAGAAAAAATATCATTTGGTCACAATGGCTAACCAGAAAAATCCCCTAGCACTAGTCCAGGCATTCATTGTCATGTCATTGAGGGCATTGATCATAAACAGCAGATGTATATTTTGTCACCTATTGTGTAGACGTGGATATATATAAATAAGCATTCCCTAGTAAAGATATCAGCAACCAGTAAACATCTAAAGAATTCCTTCTGAGTTGTAGACTGTACAAAAATAATTCGGTTAACAAAGAACCATATCAGGACCAACACACTTTTTACAACCAATGGACCAAAGAATCACTTCAGTATTAACAATTTGACAAACCGCATCTCACAACTGAAGAAGCCAGATCTCTGTTAGTGGAGAGCCCTGGGATCACAGTTGTTACTTTACCCTAACCTACCAGGTCTGTTGTCTCCCTCCACCTACCCTTTGGTATCCTTCTCACTATGTTCTCCACCTCCTCCTGGCTTTCCACCCGATGTACGGTTACCCCGGGACAGATCTGCCAGCGGGAAGAAAGAAATAGTTTAAGTCAAGATACACTCACTTCTTCATCATTATCACAATTATAGTAACTGCCAGCAATTTTCACAGAAAATTAATTAGCAGGCATTCCAATCCTATATCAAGCGCTTTCTGAATGCTACCAGCAGCTCCAGCATTGAAGTAAACAGATAAATATGGTGTGCCCCGGTAAAAAAAATATGCCAAATATATTTCTTAATATGATATAATATCAACATTGCAGAAGGAGATGATGGTAAAACTTTATGTTTTATAACGTTATGCCTCTGCATGTCACTCTCATGCAACAGAGTGCATCAACCATAGGCACCAATCACTCCAGTCCCCATCTACCTGAAGCCCTGTGATGTAAAAATTCTGCACATCATAATGCACGAGTCTATGCAGATTTGGTTCTAATGAGGCACCGATTATATCTGGAATGTGAGAGCAGAAAGTCTGTGTAAGTAAGGAGTGAAAATACTATCCTTAATAGCACATCTAGTTATGTCAGAAAGGACTACAATTACTGGAAAGCATTTTGAGTGAGGGAAATCACACAACTGCAATTGAATGACAAGAAATTATTTTTTTTCTGTTTAGAAAGATTACAGCTTGGCTAAAATGTTCTGACGGTATGCATACATTGTACATTTATGTATATTAGCAGCATTTGTCAACTTTGGCTGGTATGTTTTACTTTTTTCATTTTAGTACAATTCTGCTCATGGCGTTCTGTTTGCAGATTTCGGTAAAAATTTCAAACAGCAAAGATGATTCCCATACCAGCAGGTTCTCGGTCCTGGTTGCACACAGCTGCCAAGGTGTCATTCAGGAGCTTGCTGTAACCCTGGAAACCAGAGACCAATTCCTGTTACAGAAACTGCTAAACCAACCCACATGCATAATAGGGCTATCCCTAATGGTGTGTGTGTGTGTGTGTGTTAAATTACACTACTATGAAGTTGTACAGAAGTAGATGTATTACGTTGCTGCATATGAATGGGGCATCAGTCTAATGTTTTGCTTTAAAAATTTACCCTTCATATGTCCCCTGATAAAAAATGGTTCTTTCCACCATATTATACACCTAAGTGTAGTACGATAATAACCATGATTGCGCATGTACTTAAGGAGACACACCATTATTTTCCTTGTGGCCTAGCATGCCATTTACCTTGTTATATGTTTCCAGGCCCTGTAGCAACAGCAGCAGTTGCTGTGTGGGGTACTGAACAGTGTGGGTGCCAGCAGCCTGCCGCAGATTCTCCAACACAGCTTCTCTTGTTTGGCCACTGTAGAGAGAAATGGGTTGTGTGTACCACTAAAAAACAATACCATACAGTGCAAACTCGGGATTAAGACCACCTATGGTCAAGGCAAGGTTGGAGGTCTGAATTCCAAAACAATCTGCCACTATAGCACTTGTGTGTAACTTTTGGTTGTCCAGTAAGTGGTCTCAATTGTCGAGGAGTCTTATTTCTAGGTGGTCTAGCTCCACCAGGGACTGTGGCATCACTTAGCTTCCATTCGCTCCTCACAGTCACACAGCAATCATGCAATACCAAACTATGTTTCGCTCCCAGGATTTAGGGAGGGCCAATGGTGGAATGTTCTGTCCAGAAGTGCTGCACTGTTGCACGCAAATAATTAAAACTACATGTATGTCGAACGTGTTTATAACTGTACTGAACTCGTAATAATTTTGTGACTGAAATATGTTTGAAATAAACAACTTTTATGCCTGTTGCTATGCTGAGAATAACTTGACGCAGCCACCTTACTTCCAAATATAGAATGGAGCTTGTAATATCTGTCGACAATTGGTCACTAGAAAGCGCCACAAAAACACCATTTCTGCGGCTATGAGTATCAGGCATTGGTTGGGTAGCAAACACAGTACAGTGGATCAATAAACGCCTGATGGAGTTAGACTAATTTCCAGGATGGTCTTAAGGCAGAATTCCACTGTAAAAATGTAACATACAATTACACAATTTTGAAGCCAAATTCTCAAAAAAAAAACACTTAAGACTAAGCATCCTAAGATTTAACATAAGTTCACTACAGTGATCGCCTTGGCAACCAATGTATTTTCCCCACTAAAGATTGGTTTTACCGGTAAATTTCAGATTTTCCTAGAAAATGATCCATACACAGGATTACATGTAATATGAGTAGCACACTGAAGATGGTAAACAAAGGGCTCACCAGGTTTCCTACCTGTGTATATGTGTTATAAACTCATCAGCACTCCACATCTTCACCGACACCTGCGGTTCATCATTCCTAGCTTGAGGATGTCGAACTGAGTTGCAAAATTCCTGGTAAGTAGGCAAACCTCGACTACCCTCTATCAGAGAAAGGGGATATAAAGGTACATTTGTTCATTACCTATTTCCACCTGCCCTGTGTTATTACAGGTGTGTTTATACAATTTTGCACCTGCCAATGATAACCCATTCTGTACAGACACAATAGCTACTTTACTATAAACCAAACATTACTACTATAAGAAGAGATTTTTTTTATACATTACATCTATTTCATGACATCTTGTGCAGGTCAATCTGAATCTGTTGTTAAATCAAGGCTATTTCAAGGGATTTGGCAATAAGTAAAGTGTTCTAAATGTCTTCTTGGGAAATTACTTTGTGTTGCTCCAAATCTGACATACAGTCTAAGATTGCCCTTGATTTGAATTACTACACGACAAATTACATATATGTAGGTGATCAATGTCTAAGAACACCTGCCATGGGAAACAACTTCTTGGCGTATGAGAAACGTCATCCAGCCCAGCCAATGAGCGGTCTTCCACCAGGAGCCAGTGTACACCAGACGGAAGTTGTCTGCTGTCATTAGATCCAACGAAGCATCCTACAAACAAACCAGACTTTAGCACATACACACTAACCAGCCACATCATTTCCAGATGAAGTGCACATTCTGTCTGCGAATGCCAACATGAAATGTAACAAGTCTTGAATACTGAATAGTTACTTAATAGTGAACAGCTGAAATTATCATATGACTTTTAGACAGTCTTGGCTTCTCTTCAATTTAGAACATAGAATTCCAGTTTGATAGTTGCTGTCATATTACAAATCTCAACACTGCCTTGGCGTATTTTTTATATTAATACAGATCACTTCTGTCAATGTCCGTTTTCCATACAGGATGTAGAAGTACGCTCAATATTAATACAGTGGTCCCTGGATTTTAAGACCATCCTTTCAGCCACAAAACTGCAGTCTTAAATTAAAGGTGGTCTTAAAATGGAAGGATACTTTTACTGAAAATATTGATTTCATTGATAGCCATTGATATCCAGTCTTAAAATCTAGTCTAAGTCATTGATAGCGAGTCTGAAATGAGAG
>JAAUYG010014117.1_pt1 | contig 13981 bp, 7 predicted proteins | sample 7278091 | NCBI WGS metagenome assembly JAAUYG01 (sample SAMN14350201, study PRJNA611818) | marine sediment metagenome | isolation source: surface marine sediment (0.6m) | place: French Polynesia: Moorea | collected 2018-08
AATGGATGGAAGGTGTGGCTATACATGCAAGTCAACATGCATGGAGAAATGGATGGAAGGCGTGGCTATAGATGTAAGTCAACATTCATGCGGGAATAGATGGAAGGTGTGGCTATACATGCAAGTCAACATGCATGGCGAAATGGATGGAAGGCGTGGCCATACATGCAAGTCAACATCCATGGCGAAATGGATGGAAGGTGTTGCTATACATGCAAGTCAACATGCATGGGGGGATGGATGGAAGGTGTGGCTATACATGCAGGTCAACATGCATGGAGAAATGGATGGAAGGCGTGGCTATACATGCAAGTCAACATGCATGGCGAAATGGATGGAAGGTGTGGCTATACATGCAAGTCAACATGCATGGAGAAATGGATGGAAGGCGTGGCTGTACATGCAAGTCAACATGCATGGCGCAATGGATGGAAGGTGTGGCTATACATGCAAATCAACATGCACGGAGAAATGGATGGAAGGTGTGGCTATACATACAAATCAACATGCATGGAGAAATGGATGGAAGGCGTGGCTATACATGCAAGTCAACATGCATGGGGGAATGGATGGAAGGTGTGGCTATACATGCAAGTCAACATGCATGGCAAAATGGATGGAAGGTGTGGCTATACATGCAAGTCAACATGCATGGAGAAATGGATGGAAGGTGTAACTATACATGTAAATCAACATGCATGGAGAAATGGATGGAAGGTGTGGCTATACATGTAAATCAACATGCCTGAATACGCAACATCAGAACAGCTGAGATCACCAGCCGTCTCGACAGTCTAGCTGGCACAAAACACTGTATTGGACTTATTTTTCGTTATAAGCACTTTTTCTTAGCGCATGGGTTCGAATCCCTTCTGCCTCACATTGCCCCCACTGGATCAGTATACCCCACGATGCCATGGTAGGCCTATACCGTGGACTGTTGCCCCACTGAGCATTAAAGTCGCAAAAAACCCCAATGCCGCATTGAGCGATAAAGTTAGATCGGCTGTGCGGGGGAGATTCTATAGAATGATTCAGGTTATGATATGAATACATTCAGGATGGAAAATCCGTGTCAGATAAACAGAAAATCAGTACTTGTTGTCACGAGATGGGCACATGTTTTTATGCCTGTTTCTTATTCCCTGGTATCACGAAATGCTATGGATACAACAGGGTGTATCACAGCATAGAGGGGGTGGGGGTGGGGTCAATTTCAGACAATTCTAAATCTCTTGATATTGTAAGGTATTGACATTCTACACTTCGACACATTTCCAGGCGTTTTAATTGCCACCAAAGCCTAAAGAAATGTCTTCATGCACAAAATCCCTACTTGAATCGATCCAACCCATAGGTTTAGGGTGGATTGAGACTAACATCAAATTGAATACAAATGTGCTCTAACATACGTTGCATGTTATTTTCGTGCATATGACGCAAAAGGTTGATCCGAATGATGAGATTTGCAAGCAATGACAGAATGTTAACCAAACTTGATCGGTTTGCTAAAGTTACACAGCAATATACATGTATACACTACTCATGCTACTCGAAATTAAGGGCCAAACTTTTAATTTTTGAACGCACTCCAATTGACCAATTGGGGAAAGTTACAAAATAATAGCAGAATGTGTCCATTTAGCAATAAAATAATGATCTGCCACTCCATAGGGTGGCATATGTTTGGATATCCCGTTGAGCGCAGTACGACGTGTGTGTATGACGTAAAACAACTCGACCAATGCCTAGACACACACGGCTGTATCTTTGTAACTTCTTAAAATTAATCCGTTGGGCATTTTTAAAATTATGATAAAATTAAACGCGTAGTCCTAAGCAAATTTAAAGTGGTATACTATACAAAAGGTGACGCAGCACCACATTGACAAACAGCCGAGATTTTTCAAATTTCGTCTTTTGGCATTTGCCCTCTCTCTCTCTTTCTAGTAAGTGTCTCTGCCTACTCAATCATACCAAGCGACGCCAATCCTTAAATCTGTAAAACGATTCGTTATCCTCGATACATTCGAATCCACCAATCAGATCAAAGGTACCTCATCTCCGCGTACTTTAGGGCACACGATGTCTCCAACATCGCGTCTCAGTGTCACCCTTCTTGATAGTCCATTTCGACCACCCTTCCTAGCTAGGGCCCCACCACGAGGCAGCCACCCCTACGGAAGCAAATGATGATGGATCTTCGTCGATTACCTTTACCTACCAATCGTGCTATCTATCAGACGGCGGAAAGTTTACCCGCTCTAATGAATTAAAATGGTGACATCCATCAAGTTGTCTGTTCGTCTCCACCTTCCGGGCGACGATACACGGCCAAGTGCTGGGGGCTGCTCTTCGCCGTAAGAATGATTAGCCAAACTACATGAAAAACGGCTCAGGAACACACTAGATAACTTTTTCCCCCATCCTCGTTTTTCTTCCGCTGGCTCACAAAGTCGGAGCGACCACGGTAGACGCGTTAGGCATGGCCTCCATTGTTAGACGCGAATACAGTGGTGGTGGTGTGGTTGTGGTGAGCCTGAGCAATTAGCAGCTCACTTCTCAAGCCAGCGTTGGCTGACACGGTCTTCCCTGGTATGTCCCTGGAGTTTTCCATGGCAATCAGCGGAATCGGTGAGTTCCATTTGCTGTGGCTGTCTGTACGTGATTCCATGAGCTTCTGTGTGTTTGTGGAGGGGGGGGGGGGTGCGGGCTGGGGGTGTTCGGGGTATTGGTAAAGCTGTGACAAGTTGGTATGCTCCGATGTATTGGAGACTCTCATAGCTGTCCATTGTAGGCAAATGTCAGTAGATTGAAAGAAGAAATGCTATTCCTATTCATAAGTACTTCTACTCATACCTCATCATCATCATCATCTTGGTCTCTACCTCCTCCCACTCCTCCTCCTCCTCCTCCTCCTCCTCCTCCTATCTGCTATGTCGGAGACATTACAGTGCATATGGGATACAGTAATGTTACAGTATACTAGAGGGAGTATACGGAATATATCAAAGGCACACATCAACCAACCAAGCCATGTCATATTGTCCAATGGACGTTGAGCAGGTTCCCATTTGTTCCCCGGCTTCCCATTTACGTAACTAGAAAACAGACAGCGGTGCCGCCCGACTGACAGGGTTTTTACGACTCGCTGCTACTTGACAATCACCACTCCTCCCCGTGTCCTCCCCGTGCAACAACTGCCGCCACGAGATGAGATTACACGTTCCAAGTCCGCCATCTGTACCCAGATCAGGTCCACGAACTGATGAACGTTGTGGACCGGAAAAGACCACTAAACACCGAAAGACGTGGCGGCCTAGGCGGAGTCTATTTTATCGGTAGGGGGAAGAGAGCGGGAGAAGGAAGACTCGTCTTCAGACGCTCGACAGAACAGAAGGACGTGAGTGAGACGTCACGGAGCTTTTGACAGCGAAAGCTAACCCGAAGTGGGGGTAAACCTAAACGAAGGAGAAGAAAAAAAAATCGGAAGGGAATTAGTGGCATGGCCAATCACGAGGATATTGGAAGGCTGACACCAACAGCTGTAGAAATTCGATTGCTGTTAGGTTGTTTTTATAGTGGACTCGGCTCTCTGATTGGTGGATGTCATATTTAATATGCGTCTGCTTACTACATGTGGGTTACGCAACTGTTGTCTAATGGTCAATGCCATATAATACCGTAATATAACGAATGTCGTGCAGGTGCCTAATTTTCTCATCATTCCACTGTGATCGTTTGCGTTGATTCCACACAGAAAATTTCACAGGACAGTCCAGCTATTCCGAGTAAAATCTCTCGTGATGGCCCCCGAAATCATATGCAATGGGGATCTGGCGTGATCTCTGTTCATATACATGCACATGGTAGTGTTAGCAGAGTTCCCTTTCGTGAGTGCTTTTAGCAACCGATATTGGTTTTCTTGCTGCTAAATCTAGCGTTGTGCTATGTATATAACACAATATGTTATGCTTAAGCTGGTATACAAATCATGCATATGCTTAGAAATATAAAAAAAACACAGTCAGTGGTTGTCAAGTGCCAGAGACACTGGTATTTTTCATTGAACGAGAAAAGAACGATGTACCAATATTGCCTTTTCAGTTGTCATTAATAACCACAGAATACTTCTGGTTTCACTGTTGGACTTTCTTCTTGGATACGATTTTTTTTTCTGCTGATTTTTTTAGCAACCTATAATCAAGGCCGTGTACTATATTCTCTACCATTCCGTTCTGTTGCTGAATATTTCCTGTTCTATACTGTCCTGTTTGATGCTGTCCTCCTCTGGTGTGGTCTGGTCACCTCCTCTTCCTTAGCCGTTCATTTGCGCACTCTTCTTCGTCCGTCTGGCTCTCGCCTCTGAACCAGTACATCAATTGTCATACGGAGGATGTGCCTCCGCAATAACCTCGGTTTTCGGACCCAACATCAGCCACAAAATCTCCAGGCTCGACCTCGCTAAAAGACCAGTTAATGGTCTGTGAAAATGACCAAGAGTTGTGGCCAGTCCCAGACAAATTGTTCGGATGAACAAGGCCCGAGTTACATGTGGCGGCGGCTGTTCCTGGCTTAAAACGCACGCCAAACGGCACTAAAGGGGTTCTGCGGGCTCCTTTATATTTCAAGTCTTCTATTGTTGATATTGAAAAAGAGTTATCTGACCTAGATTCGGTGAGGGATTAGGGCGACTTCCATCCAGGGTTTCATTTTGGCAAAACACATGGCCGGCTGAACTGGGCAAATCCTTCCTGGTGAAGGGACTGAGAGAACGGATCATCCCAATCTAGGCATCAATTCGCGACCTCCTCTATAGATCTGTAGTCGGAGTGTGCGCAAAGTTATGTCGATATACACTCCCGGGATACAGCGCGACATTAATAAATATATCGAACAACTGTCGTTGGGACAGTTTCAAACTATAATTTGCAGTATACACGGCATGTATAAAAGAAAGATCAATGTTCATATATCGTTCATTACAATCAAACACTCAACACATTCTATATACGAGGGAGCATTTCGACGAGTTACAGACTGTACCGTATGTGAAGCCCTTAAGTTTTTACTACCTTACAATGATCATCGAAAAGTCTGGAGTCCGGAATTGCGTGCAGTTCTGCCTTGAAAACATATTTTTGTGGCAAAGACTTTTTTCTGTAACTGATGTTCCAGCCATTTTGGTTTTAAAATTTTCTTTCTGCACAAAAGACCGTTTTAGCGACGGTCAGTTTTGCTAAACTCGACATTCGCGTGCCTATGCCCAAAATGCGCTGGTCAAACTGAGTGAATAACGTTTGAAGTCGCTTTGACAATTTTGCAGTCTGATAGCGACTGTCTGGTGAAATTGATCTTTGAGTTCCACAAAGATAGACGGTATTATACTCGATATATGAATTAACGAAAAATGAAACAAAAAGAGTAATTAAATTGGTGAACCTAATATAACCCTTTGCCCTTTAAATACTCCATGTCACAAACAAACGACTGCCATCTAAACGTTTAAGTGACAGAGACCATGTTTGGTTCGTCTTTTGTCCTCGAGAATTTGCTTCAATTCTTCCACCTTAAGCCCACCGGGCCGAGCTGGTATTTGTTCTGGTTGAAGCTCATGGCAAACGTCGAGGGATTCCTGCGTCAGTCCTCGGAAAGACGGACAGGGGAAGGCCTCGATGGATCTCCCTTCTCTTTCCCCTTCTTTTACCTCCCAAGTTTTCCCCCGACCGGTTCCATTGTGTTGAAGACAAAGTTGAATTCCTCACGGTTTACCCAAGGGAGAATTAGTCTGTGGTGGAATACCATTTATTTTCGCGTTTTGTTTGTCTTCCTGGTTTCCTATTGCCACTCCATCCGTCATTAATCAGGAGCCGGGGGACGCCACAGGCTGGGTCAACACGTCTAAGAGGACGGCGAGAGTCACTCAAGCCTTACTGGCGCAGGCAGAAAAACCAAACCTCTATTTAATGCAAACGACTTGGGAGGGTGAATGGATTTCTATAACCTCCTTCCAACGCCGGAGAACATAGGTTCTCCGATACACAATGGAGGAACCCCCTCAATTGCTCGACGGGGAGCCATGACGCTTGACAGGCTACGCCTCCAGTTGGGGAACACATCGTTTCCGGAGACTTACTAAAGGGAGACGGGGCGGATTATCTTCAGGCAACCAGGATTAACGTTAACATAACTGAACGCTTTTATGACACAAGAAAAAGAACCCCGGGGGCTTTATTCCTTGATGTGTATATACCTAATTCAATAGAATGTACTTGTAATAAAAGTATAATAAGCTGCAGTTATTGTGCGTAACTTTCACTCGTCCGAGGGCACCTCAACGGCATCTGCGGTCTATTTTGTCAATTTCTGTACCCTCCTTTATATGTACAATCTGAATTTCCCGAGGACAGGGACCTAGACCGTAAATATATATATCATCTCGAATACATGCAATGAAAGTAACTTATTTGAATCGTCGCAGACCAGGGACACTGTTCTAGGTTTCTTAGACTTACAATGTACCTGAATCTCTCGCAGACCACCGTTTGTAGACTTACTGGAATCGTCGCAGACCAGGGGCACCGTTTCCAGGAGGTTCTTGCACGTGTCGTCTCGGAGGCAAATCCTCTTGCCTTCTATACAGTTAATATTTTCATTGCTATCCAGAACGTACGACGGCGAAGGTCTTGGTTGGCATAACAGCAGAAACCCCAGAAAGACACCTGGAACACAGATGCAAAGAGTGTGTGAGCAAAGATCAGGGGATCAAAATTGCACCCATTAATTTTAGTGTGCAGAAACAATTCTAAAGTTAGAGTTTGCTAATTTTCCAAAGACCATAGCCCTGCCATTATTTTTTTTCTTAGGAGTACGCGCATAGAAAGGGCGGATCGAGTCCAGAGAACATCTGTTTTTATTTATTGATCTGATTAATCCAAGGTAAGGCATTAGCTGTCAGGTGGCTGCAACAGCTATTATGGCTGCGTCCAGTGAAGAATGGATTATTCACTGTAAAGTCACACCGACACCGTGTCAAGCTACCATTAATTCCACACGCATCCCGAAGCAGTGTACCTAGTAGCGAAGGTTAGCCAGTGCGATAAATATTTACACCTTTAGCCTATAAACATGATAAAGCCATAATCGTATAATGGGAAGCAGTAGCTGTTTTACACGAGTGGGAAAAATTAGTTCTTTATTTCGGACGCTGGAGACATTTACAATCATGGGAAAAAGAGGTCATGGTAACGTGAAAAAAATAATAGAAAAAGTGTCTTCGGGTTATCGCTTCCGGGAAAGTACGATCTGCCACCAAATAATAATCCACACTGAAGAGTTGACTTGCAAATTAATATGCTAAACGACGTTATAAAAACCCCTCACCGATATTTTGAAACATGTTACCAGCGTGTATAAGATACAGTTGTTGGTGCCTGTAACATCGGTTTAATTCAAAAGGTGATTTGTAATTGAGACGCCTCTAATTCCTTTAAACTTTCTAATTCCTTGTTGCACTGGCCACCCCCGCCTATTCTACAATGTAACTTTGTCACCTTATGTGCTTCACAGGAGGAAACCGCATGCGTACGCTGAAATACCGAGGCCTGCAGGCGAGAGTAACTTGCTTTTCTAGAACGTTCTTTGACGGAAACGAACTGACACACGACATGCGTTATCTTTATCTTTGCTGCGCCTACGAGCGATTGGTGATGCATGGTGCGAATATGACCATTTACTTGTCTAGCGGTGGCATGTGGCCGATCGCCGATGTATTCTGGTTCCATACACCCTTTATACGAACTGCGTAAAGCAGATCAGTGTAACACGCACGTTTAGTGACACGCAACCTAACATATTTATAGCTAATGTTGCTCTTACTAATGTTGTTCATGCTGATGTTGTTCTTCTTTACGTACACATGGCAAATGGTGTAGGCGCACCGCGCATGCCCGCAGTTTTAACGTCTGGCCTAGATGAGTGAGACCCTGCGCAATTAAAGTGGTCATTAAAACCTTTTAGACGATTTCTGACATGGGCATTAATTCCATGATGGTGCAAAGTGCGAGACGCAAGTAATAAACAGGATACGGCGTTTTTAAATTAGTGAAAAAAATGTATTTGCTTCGATTTAAATAAAAGTCGTTTAGCATAACTATGCATCACACATTGAAGCACTGACTTGCAATTTAGTAAGCGTACAATCCATATTGAAGAGAAAGCTGATTTGCACATTCTTAAGCATTAAATCCACCCTGAGGGGCGCATTAACCATGTGTTAACAAATTCATGAAATTGGTAAGCACACAGAATTGTAACGAGTCAGTCTGTCTGCCCATACATGCAGCTTCAACGTACGTGAACGATTTCTCTCTGTGTGCAGCTTGAACGGGCAGACATGGTAATTTTTTGTCTCTTGGCTTTCGTCTAATCCGATGTTCTCAGTATGCCATTAGGTGTGTCAAACAATAAGTATTAATTTAAGAGCTATCATATTATCTCTTGCTGTGCTTCCGTTTGTTATGTATGCGTGGTATTGATGTTAACCATATCTTGTGTTATCCTAACCCCCCTACCCACCCACCCCCAAAAAATCTTGTCTCGAATCTTAGAAAAATCTTCTGTCGAATGGAACACAAAAGTAGCGTCTGTTGCCCTGACACTGTGTCCATTACAAACATACAGGGAATCCTCCAAGATAAGCGAATTTCCTCAGTACATAGACTCACAAATAAAATTATATATATGTATGTCAGCGGACTTTCCTTGTAGAGCAGTGTCGGACATTTGGTATAATATGCAGCAATCACTAAAACGCCAGGTGTAAAATATTCATCGTTTCCTCACAGCACAAGGGCAATGGGAATTTAGGTCTCCCATGAAACAGCGTGGTATATCAAGCGAGAAAGACAGACTAGAGAGTGGAAAATCGGCAGCACGAAATTATGTCCTCGCGTTCTGACATATATGCCTTCAACGGTGAGGTTTGGTCGCAATAGACTGCTGCAGTAGGTGCTCAGTACTAAAACACGATTTTAAAAAAATACATAGCCCCCACCACCTACACAAGTAGCATAAACACGTTAGCGTTGCTATAAATTTAACCAAGAATGTAATCAAGATTGTAAATAGAAGCATTGGTCTCCGACACTTACACAAGGGGCATGGACTCTTCAAAATTGTTACAGCTTAACCAAGAATGTAATGGAGAGTGTGTAACGAAAACGTAACACCAAAGGTATGAAATAAATACTTCAGCAAGGATGTACCCAAAATGTAAACAAAAACTTAGCCAAGAATGTAACTACTATTGTACAACAAAAACTCAACAAAGAATGTAAACAAGAGTGTCAAGACATTTCTTTAGCCTCTAACACCTATACAAGTAGCATAAACTTGTTAACATTGGTATAAACTTAGCCAAGAATGTAATCAAGGTTTGAACGAACAAATATAGATGCACGAAAGAAAATGTCGTCGTCATAAGACCATAAGACTGAGAACAAACCGGAATGAGGCCACTTACTGGAAGGCCAAAGCTACACAACAGTGCTATAAATTTCAGGAAAAAGACAAAGACTTAAGACTACATTGGTTTTGCCATGAGTAGTTGTAAATCTGAGGAGCCACTGCACATGTACAAGAATGTAGCTTATTCTTAATAATTACGATCGCCTATAACAGTTGTATATTTACACGTAGCCCCTTGTAGGCTTAACAATGTCATTGTAATCAATAAATACCTTCCAGTATCAACACCAGAGGTCAAATAAGTCTGATTAGGGGCATCTTATGATCACAGTTTTGTCTTCTTCGTGTCAAAATAAATGCATGTATACATGCAGCAATAAACATTTATAGTATGTGTATATTGTACATTATCAAATGCCACTCGCAACATGGCAACACTTACAGCATTCCAAAATTAGTCAAAGACAACTCCAAGCATAATTGGAGTTTCTAAAATAATATATATATAACGGGTGGGGTGCATTTTTTATTCTAATTAGGGCAATTGCTACATCGCCATACCTGAGTTGAGTGTAATATAAATCAGGCTGCCGATATCCCTACGTACAATTTCAAATAGCATGTTGGACTAGTGTGAACGCGTCTAATGCAATAACATAACACCGCCCTGCTAATGTAATTGAAAAGTTTAGAATAGCCCAAGACCATTATACCGTGGTATCGGCCACTGTGGTAATTATGATAACAGCATTATTGTAGGTTGTCCCATACCAAAGTCCATTATTCCAGTAGACACAATGAAGAGAAACCCGAGAGCTGCTACAGCGGTTACATCAGGTGCCAGCCACTATACTAATGTGGTTTCCCCGAAAGAAACCAGCCATCTTCCTTTATGGGCATCCCGACTATCCCTTCATCATATGTCCTGCCTAAATGGTGTAATGGACCGTTGGCCATATCTGCTGTCGAAAAGGGCCCCCAAATATGGTCCGAGAGCCGTAATTAAGCATATGAGCAGAGGGCATGGACAGAGTCCATCCGATGTCATGCCTTTAGAGACTTTGGGTCCCGATTCTGCCATTTCAGGAGCGAGGATCTGTCTCTAGCTGGGGGAGCCACAATCCGGGATGAGCTGTCCCCGTTTTATGATTTAGGGCTGTCGTCGGTGGCCTGTTTGTATTTCCCAAGAGCTGGGTCCTTTTCTGACAGGCCTGATCCCCATCAGAGCAGCATTAACCAAGGGTTCTGATGCCTTGCCACTGCTTCCTGGTGCTAATCAGGCAAAAATGAGAGGGAATGCCAGTGGTGCGACGAGGAGACACTGCATCCCTAAGTCCGCGAAGGTCGCATTTAATTGATTAGAAGTGTCAAAGTGCGTCTGCTACGGATTAGAACGAAGGAATGGCATCCCGGGAGAGACCGTTTCGTCAAGCATGTTGCGTTTAGACCTGATCTTAAGCACAAAAAATAAGTTTCGGTACTGTTGTTGAGATATGTAAGGTTGATTTCAAACGTAACATTTTTTCCGAGAATCCGGGCACAAAAGTTCCTGGAGGCCTATTTGGGATAAGCTCCGGCTACTGTTTGCACGATGGGGATGCTGGATATGGACCAATAGTGGCAAGGTTTGGGGCATCAAGATGAGTGGAAATACAGATGCTGGCAGCTGAACAGCAAAATGTCAAAGTCGTGGTCATCAATAGATTCTCGCAAACCAAACACTCTTCGTTTCTCCCTGTTGCTCCTGCACCGGTTGCCCGCCGTGCCCATGCCTTTCGTCGAAGGACTCGGAAGGCTTTCCTGACTGAATATGTATGAAGAGGAGCGAACATGAGGATGGGGAAATGTTTACCATACCATTAGGGAATGTTATAGAAGAAGACAAATGTCGAGATGCGATGCAGGCGGACAGGTTTTTGACTGTAGCCTTTCATTTAGGTTTCCATCTGACACTTGCGTGACTCTACACCATATATTCTGAGACAGACACAGAGGTAGAATATATTCAGCTATATGTACTTCTATCTACCATGCCAGGGTCGTTAGGACCTTTCGTGAAATGCAGTGAGCCATCATAATCAATATAACGCAGTTATTAATACGTATGGTAGTTCAAATGTTGATCTTCGTCAGAACATACCTGTTTAGTGGGGCTACACATGGCGAAAATTACAAATACTAACATGGAAACCCAGCATAGAAACATGGATTAGAACCTGAGAAGGGGCGACACCCAAACGGCTGATGAAAGTTTCGTTGCGGTATTGATTCTCATCCCCTTTATCGGTGTCGCAACAGGGCAATGAAGTGATATTTAACAATGGTGTGACGTGATGTTTAGCAATGGTGTGACGTGATGTTTAGCAATGGTGTGATGTGACGTTTAGCAATGGTGTGATGTGACGTTTAGCAATGGTGTGATGTGATGTTTAGCAATGGTGTGATGTGATGTTTAGCAATGATGTGACGTGATGTTTAGCAATGATGTGACGTGATGTTTAGCAAATCTAATGGACAACACGTGTGTACATTTATGTTTATTTGTCTCTAACAACATATTAACGTTGACTGCAGTCAATCAGTAAAATAAGTATATGAAATATTGTCTATTTATTTTACTGATTGGCCGATGCGGCAATGGCACTACATGTATTTTGTAATATCCAAATAAGCATAGCCATTAGCTTTGCTAAACTTTCCAGTGGTCTGAAATGTAAACGGAAGCAGGTGTTTGAAAACTGTGCTTCACTGGCATGTGATTACCACAGTGAGGGTGGAATTAGTTTGAATGAACCCAGTTGAGTGACATCACAAAACCGAATAGGAAACGAGCAGTCAATGGTTCAATCCATACTGAATGAGCTAGTGCTTGTTCCGTAAGCAATCGATCATAAAAATTGTAACCGATTGCTGCTCGGTTATGAAGAAAGGTCTTTATGTGTCTATATGCATGTGTGGATCATTTACAAACGCCTCTAATTCTCATTCTGCTTGTCCATGATCGCAAAATCAATGTGAGAGGAAGATGAGGTGATAAAACTGACAAAAAGTCTCTGCAAGGTTCTACCAAAATGCGTATGCAAAGTCGTCTGCGTTATTCATTGATATTAAAGGCCCCACATTTTACCAAGGACCGTTCATATGCAGCAAACTGCAAAACAACGGACTAACATATTGCCTTTAATCCGGGCAATCCGAAAGTTGGTCGGCATGTTGCAATAATTCGGCCGCGTTATCGGCTAGCCGGCGAGAAACGGGCCAACGGGGAGAAGATGGATGCATCAGAGACACCAGCGAGGAACCAAGTCCTCGGGATAAGTGACTGATCCTTCGGACTCATCAGCTGTGGCAAGCCATTCCGCTGATAATCCAGGAGACAGGGCTTTACACATCTTGTGAAGATGCCGGCAGCCACGAAGCTACTAACGGATTAGAAATTGGGCTCTCTGTCCACACTGGGACGATCGATCAGCGTTGGTGTCGCGTATCTCTGCTAGATTGCTATGTCGTGTTTCATTGACTGCGTTTTCTGTTTTCTTGCTTTTAATTGGATGGAAAGGGACTATGCTGATATATCGTGCTACATTTCTGCTGGCTGGCTGGCATAGTCTAGCCGGAAAACAGTATCAGGATTATATCCGTTCTTTCTCCACGTTTAGAATTGCCATATAAAAGATGGTCAGGCGACAGGAAGAGTGACCCCTGGAACCTCTCAGAACCAAACGTTAAGACCTTCAGTTTCAAAGGAATGATTAGCGTTGCAAGTTCAACTGATGTAATTAAGAAAAAATCAGTAGTGCGTCGCCCAAACGACAAGACTTCTTTCATCTTCAAATACGTAGAGATGGGTCAAGTGTTCGCATTCAGTTTGGTGGACTTTCATCATTCACATCATTAGCCGTGCGATTATTTGCCTAAGTTCAACCAGTCATCACTTAAGAAACAAAATGAGAATATTTTATATTTTAAATTTCCACTCTTAAATTAAGATCAGTTAAAATCTTCAACATGAAAAAATCTCATCTCGCATGGACCACAACACATTCGGTAAAACGAAGATACATGTGACCGTATGTTCCTACATGAGGGACATACACAAAGTGACCTTATCATGGGGTTAGTCGTGTGGCACTTGTACCACATAAGGCTTGAACGTTGAGTGGATGAGTGAACAGGGTTTTATAGTCGCTTTGACAATTGTTCAGTCCCATAGCGATTGGAACAAGGCTCATTCAAGCTCGATGGCCTGTTTTTATGAACAAGGTCGTGTATGTAGGTGTTGGTGTGAATATACTGAATCCCCATCATAGTACCCGTCGTGTACGACTCCGATCTGCGGCCAGCCTTTATAGTGCTATCAAACTGAAAGACCACACCACGGGTGTGCAGTGATGTCCCAAACCCAGACGATTAGCCAGCCAGGCAGGTCTCTAACTCTTATGTGCTGAGCTCGAAGCAGGACAGCAGAACCTCAAATTGAACGTCTTTTTGTTTGACGCGGCCAGGGATCGAA
>JAAUYG010126354.1_pt1 | contig 13981 bp, 13 predicted proteins | sample 7278091 | NCBI WGS metagenome assembly JAAUYG01 (sample SAMN14350201, study PRJNA611818) | marine sediment metagenome | isolation source: surface marine sediment (0.6m) | place: French Polynesia: Moorea | collected 2018-08
AAGTGTCCGAAACCTATCAATTACTGCAAGTCTCTGGCTAAACCTTTTACCAGGCTGAGAAATATATCCCAGTCGTACAATCATGCATGATAAGCCCTATCTTTTCTACATTTAAGGTCTAACGAAACCATAACAATACCCTACAGGTGTTACACACTGCGCGTATTACAGCTTACTGCGGGGAGGCTAAAGTGATCGTTTACTCTCCTATATTTTTACTGCGCAGAACTCCAACTGGCCTTTAACGGCAAGATAACCCAGGAAGTGGCTGATACGCTACAATAGCAAGTGACCAAGCAGGACATCAAGGCCCAGGGCCTCTTGTTAAATATAATTCTGCATGCAATTACATGTTTTTTTTATTTAAAAATATTCATATCTTGTATAGAAGCCTGCTTAAATATATTTTATACATGTAGCATATATGTAAGTACAGTGCAAAAAATTAAAAAAAAAAAGAATTTAAACACCTATATAAGCTGATCTTCAACCTCAGGGTCATACCTGTACATTGACGCTTCCTTCGGGATTCCACCTGGGGTGACGATTGGCCAGGTGGCTGTCCTCTCTATTCCCATACCCCTGAGTTCCATCGGACCGTATGAGCTGAGTTTCTGGTACCACATGCTGGGTCGGCATACCGGAACACTGACAGTGGAGGGGGTGAGGTACCCTACCCGCACCAGATATCTCATCTTCCGACACAGTGGGGAAGGTAAGCGCTTTATACAGGATCTACAACAGACTGTAGAAGTTTTCTCATTAGTCACAGAGTGTAGCTAGTGTATAAATGACTGAATAAACTATACATATCAGTAAGCTGCATGCTAGATAATCGATAGTTCTATCGGTTAGGAACGTTATGAACAAATGTTATAATTTTGTGAATCATGCAGTATGTGGTTACAACAGATACATGTGTTACAGTGGCTACTAATGTTACTTACACCATGCACTTCAAAAAATTCAAATGGTTTAAAATGAGGATAGTTATAATAGTTTAGAATTTTTGTCATATTTATGTGAAATTTTGGACAGTCACTGTTGTGCTACCAGTACCAATAGATTTCATTATATTCTTTTCATTAAGTGTGCTTTAAAAATTTCATCCAGTTGTTAATAATTGATAGTAAACTGGATACCAAATTTGACAATCAATTGCAAAATTGTAGCTGATTTCCAACGCAAACTGACTACCGGTAATACTTGTATGTTGAGCTTTAGATAATATTTTCTCTCCAGTTGGAGACCAGTGGGTACAGAGTGTGACCCAGGTTGAAGCCTTGACTGTCGAAATCCTCATCTCGGCCAGTAAATGCTGTGACAGCGACTTTGACAACTTGGGTGACATCGCTGTGGATGACATATCCGTGACTCTCCTGGTACGGATACCACCCACCGCCACTCCTCCCACTGTTTCCATGCCAACCACAAGCATACGGCCTGGGCCGAGTAAGTATATTCTCTGTTTACAACCCAGTATACGGTATATAAATTCAAAGAAATAAACTCACTGCTTAAAAGAAAAATATGCCAATATATTTGTTCAAAATGTGTATATACAGCTAATTAACCTGCTCTAAAGACCACCTGCTTATAAGGACTACCTGCTTATAAACACCATGTACTGGTTCCCATGGGTATACTTTCCATGGTATTAAACCTGCATATAAAGACCACCTGTGTATACAGTAAGGACCACATTTTGTTGGTTCCTTTTGTGGTCTTTATATACAAGTTTCACTGTATGTTATATTGGTTTTGCTCATCTATCATCATAATTTGTTGGCTGTGCATTTACATTTGATCCCGCACGTGTTGAGTGCATAATGTACATGTAGATTAATTGGCATTCAAAAATACACATTGCAGCTCCATACTCCGCAATTGCTAGCTGGGAAGGCAAGTCATGTCTGCTATTTATGTGCTGTGCAATAATGTTTATAATGCTGATTTGAATATTTAATACACATGATATATATCTGAGCATGTCTGCAGACAATGCAGGGGTTGCTTTTGATGTTCTCCTTGGGTTGGCGACTTTGCGTCTAGTGCCATGATTTAACGAAACCCTGATATGAACCCGGGGATATGAATTAGTAATGAATATGGTTTTGTGTTTATAGCTCACATGTACAAGATAAATCCCATTTGTCTGTGCTATCTGGTTTCCAGTGCGGGGGCGAGTGTACAGGGGAGGCCTCAGACAGGGTCAACATGTCTGCTTTACATATAGGGGTAGGTAGTATACCAACTGCAACATGCCCAACATGCCAATATATAATAATAAAATTCCTACACGGACTGGTATGCTACAAGAAGTAAAGAATCTAATAGACAACTGACGGTGACAACTGAAAATTTAATACATAAAATCAAGTTGTGAATAAAATAATTCAATAGTGGGTGATTGGGGCACAACTTTGTAAGTAGAAATCTAACACTTGTCCAAATAAATGAGAAGTGTAAAAACTTTATGATTTAATTACTTTGGTCATTAGTTGTGCCTTTTAAATGTTACATATGCTTATACATTTACTTTTCTAAAGGGGATATACGTCATTAATGGTGTACATTATATAAGGAATTTTTAACATGTGTAGGGTGGATGAACATTTACATGTATATTGTATAAAATTTCTGAACTCTATGTATGCTATGCATTTGTTAAATGTATACAGACTTCTAGTGGTCTTATTGCTATGCATTTTGTCTTGTAGATGCTGGTAATGTACTGTCTGGTTCCTTGGATATCCCTATTGGAGGCGGTGTCAATGGAGTGAATGACCTGGATAGGAGAGCAGGTGAACAGCACCATATATTATACAGTTCCATTAGGCTCATAAGCCAGTTTCCATTTTGATAAAGTGATGTAAAGGGCTCCACATGGGTCCAAATAATTTATGCTATGTCACACATCACTTTTTTATTTTTTCCCTATGTCCCCATGTCACTTTTTATAAGATCTTTTATAAAAGGCCACGTCGGATTTCTAGAACTTTTAAAGTGGCTGTGTCGCACTTTGTTTTTTACCCATGTGGAGCGATATATAAAGACACGTCTTTTCATTATCTAAGCTAGCTTCTGAGTTTTAACAGCAATTGCCTCTGGTTTTATATTGTATCACTTAATTAATCATTCTAAAGCCACACTGTACAAGCTACAGATATAAGAGAATGTATAAGATCCCATCACTATAATTACTTTTATTATATTTGCCATCTTGGAATGAGACTTTCCTTGATGTCACAAATGGATTTGTCCCCTGTTCTGTGTATATATTTGTCACCTGTTTGTAGATTCTGCGGGGGCGGGGGCGCCAGGTTCTCCTGGTGAGATGGGAGTCCCGGGGCAGCAGGGGGTCATCGGTGCGACGGGAGGTACAGGGGGCACAGGAAGCAGCGGACAGGCTGGTGAGACTGGGTGAAACATATTGCACAATGAGAACTATTAGTATATGGCGAAGCTCTGTTGGGAAACTATATGAACTCTGTTGAGAAACTATACTATATGTATGTCTAAGCAGTGAATGTGTAGGCATTGAAAGAATGTAACACTGAAATGATAACATGTATCAAAGAGCTAGACCAAACCTACATTAATATCACCAGACACTGCAATGCATTGATCTATCCCTGCCAAAGTTAGAATATTCAGAAAGGCTTGCTAATTAGACAGCAACTGCTCTATGGTTACTGTATGTCCTTATGAATACATTTGAAATAAGACGTATTCTACTACTAATTTCCTGATTAACTTCTATTCTTCTCCTCCCCCAGGCCCTGCTGGACCCCCAGGTGGTGTGGGTAGAACTGGAGCAACTGGAGCCGCAGGCCGAGGCCCCAGAGGCCCTTCAGGTACCCCAGGAGCTATGGGGATACCTGGTAACCCAGGGTTTCCAGGACGACTAGGATCCACAGGGGCATCAGGCCCTGATGGTACCACAGGAGCCACTGGAGTCAGAGGTAGGCTGGAGAGGGAGAGAGACAGAAATTGGAATCTGCTTGGGGTATTGAACCATGCCTATGTTGAACCATGCACAGACATTACCGGTTTAAAATCAGCCTGTTTCTGTTGGTTTCACCATCTTCATTGGCCAAACACTGCATGCACTGACACAGAGCACAATACAGTCACTCCCCTACAGTAGAATGGTGCCTTAAAACCCCACAAATAAAACCACCTTTGAAATCAAGACAACCCCAGAATTAAATAAGAGGGATGACAGTAGAATAGGAGCTACATGCAACTGGTTGGTTTATAAAGGGTTACACACCTCCAGTGGTTCATGGTGTACGTTTCACTTCGGAGTGAGAATTGCTTTACCCTGAGCTATACATACATGTATATATAAAACAGTCTTTAAATCCCGGGGTTCTAATATACATTACATAACTGGACCTCAGCCATGTATAACTTGCATGGTCCTGTAACTCTATGGTGATCACTTTTAATTTTGTCCCTGCCTTTGCAGGCAGACCTGGTTCCACAGGCAGCACTGGTCACACCGGATCTTCAGGTCCCCCTGGGCCTCCTGGTATTGCGGGAGATCGTGCCGGTGTGGCTGGGACTTCAGGACCTAATGGACCAGATGGGCAGACTGGTGCTTCCGGCCATACAGGTAACATGGAGGGTCCAACAGATAGTATTACATGTGTAAATGTGTATACAATGCTACAACTAAGTCTCAGTTCAAGATTTGATTACCTGTAATATTATCTCATTATGAACATGGCTAGTGCCTGGTTCCACCAATAAGGATCAAGCCGATTCTATTTTGTGGGGGAACTCAAGTCGCCCCAAAAAAGCTTAGGTCATCCTGTTTTAGAAACCCATTCCACCAAAATAGATCATCTTATCCTATAGATCCCAGAGACAATGAGATAAATCAATATTTGAGCATACTTTCTACTCAAAAGTGATTTTACCTTAAAGGAGAAAGAGGAAACTTAAATTGAACATACATCCTAGAATCTACTGGGAAAATTATTTTCACACAATTTGTAAATATTGTCATCAGTTCATCTCCGATCATATATTATATATTTGAGTTTTCATTGTTGAAAGGACACTTCCCCTGAGACACTTCCCATCAAAGAGGCACCTTAATCAAACACCTATTACTATCAACCTTTTTTTTTTGACAACTGTTTCTTGTTTGTTTATGGTCATGGTAGTTAAACCATATATTTAGGAGCATCAAAATTTCACTGCACTTCCTTCGTTTAACTGATGTTGGTGGAATGCCACAGGAATAAGATGATCCCCAAATGGCTGTTTTGGGCTCAAGGTCAGCTTGATTAGAATCAGGCACTGTGCAGGATTCAGAGAGAATCTAGATGTCAAGAATGCATAATGTATACATTAAAATAGATATGATTCTGACCCGGTCATTATTTATCCTGCCTAGGGTCCCCTGGAGTGTCAGGATTGCGGGGACCAGTAGGACCCCAAGGTGCCACTGGACACAGTGGTTCTCCTGGGATGCCTGGGGGGCTTGGCCAGACAGGATCCACCGGACGCCGTGGAGACCGGGGGAGAACAGGAGCGACAGGACAGAGTGGTCCCCGCGGTCCGCTAGGCCTCCAGGGAGGTACAGGGAATAGCGGGTCAGTTGGTGCAACTGGGGTGACAGGATTCCCTGGCAGGACAGGGGGTCAGGGTGCAGTAGGGCAGCCAGGGAAGACTGGCAGTACTGGAGCCACGGGGCGCCATGGTAACACTGGACCTCCGGGACCGCCAGGAAAGATAGGTTCCACTGGAGAGAGAGGTAAGGAGGAGGTTAGGTGCGTTTATAGTTGTTAATTGTTACCAGGTAGTGCCTGCACACACCATTAAGTGAATAATACTATTACATTTGTACATAACATATATCCATTGGTCAACCACTATGATCTGTTGGTGGTAGGCCATTACACACTCAATATTTTGGTCTTGCAAAAAAACAATGCCATTTCTATGGAACATAGAAAACACAAAAACTAGTGTCACAATTAAAGGCCAAAATGAAAAATTTATCTAGCTAGTTATTCAGTTTTTGACACTGAACTACACTAATATATTTAGATACTTTGAGTTCCTGGAATGCATTTAAATATGAACAAATACTGCTGCAAAGGAAATAATGTAATAAAAGAATATCAAAAATATAATTTAGAGAAAAACGTTTATTGTTGTCTTGTTGCTTCTACACCCAGGTATCCCCGGGGCTACAGGTCGCCAGGGACGACCTGGGCAGACGGGAGCTACAGGGGCCAGCGGGCAGACTGGCGGGACTGGGGCTACAGGCAGACAGGGCTTCCCGGGATTCCCGGGCAGCACTGGTGGAACAGGTCGCAGGGGTAGGCAGATAGTGGAAAATGCTACTCTGAGAATCACATACCCTTAATGCACAGTGCTTATTCTATTTTACAACCCTTTCTTTTAAGACCACTTTGAATATGTTGGATCAAATGATATGGGCTCAGAATATTAATTGTTTGTAATACTGAAACTCTGTTAAAATTGCATGCCATCTCAATGAGCAGACAATCAACTGTGAGCAGTGCTCATATTAGGCTAAAATCTGCAAAAACTATCGGTAGGCTAAATTGTGTAAGTGGTGAATAAGCAATTCTGCTCAAAGAAGGCAAATTTTCAACTGTATCTAGGCTAACTTTTGTGGAATCTCAGCAGATGGGCTTATTATATGCAGAATCTCAGTGCTTGTAGAGTGGTTAGGCTATTAGCAGATATTTTACAGATGCACCAGCTTTCGGCTCAGTGTTTGGTAAATTTTAGCAGACATGTAGCATATGCATATAAGACCACTTTTCAAGATACAAATGTATTATGCGTACATGTATTCTTAAAACAGAGGGACTAATTTGTTGGGTAACTATGCAGCTATGCATTGAAGCATACATTGAAAACTGGAGGCTTCTGAGTTACTACACCTTAAAATAGTCTACAGTGTCTAAAGGAGTTTTAATGATATTTATGATAACTGGTTTCACACTTTGTAAATTTTTGTTGCATGGATTAGTGTAATGAGCATGCGGAAAAAGAGACCTTGCATGCCGCCTTCTTGAAGTCACAAAGTATATGTTGTTTGTTGCTGTTTGCTTACCACAAAAGAAATTTCAACCCTTGTGACAAGTTTGTTAGTCAACTAGTTGGCTTCATAAAGTGAAACACCCACTTTTAACTTGTATTTTTTGTTGTTTACTATATACCCAGTAATCCAGCCACACAAAAATAATTTGGGAATGAATGCCAGTCAGGTAGGTTTTCAAAGGTATTTACTCAGCTAAACAACCTGTGATTAACACAGATTATGTTCCTGTAGTCCGCTGATCCTTTTCTCAGGTCACACTGGTTTCCAAGGGCAACTTGGAGACACAGGGAGCACTGGAGCCACCGGTCGCCATGGAGCCTTTGGACCATCTGGTCAGGAAGGTAGAACTGGAGCGACTGGGCATTCTGGATTCCCAGGGAGAACTGGGACCACTGGAGCCACCGGCAGACCTGGATCAACCGGTGCTACAGGTCGTGAGGGACCAGCTGGTCGTCAAGGAGCCACTGGTCCCATCGGTACTGGAGGGTTTACTGGCATGACCGGGGCGACTGGTCGCCGTGGAGACACTGGGGCGACAGGTGACAGAGGACCTTGGGGACAGACCGGAGCCACAGGAATTGGTGGAGGGCTGGGCGGCACTGGGGATACAGGTCAGAATAGGGACATTGGTACAGTACAGGCAGTCCTCTGTATACACCTAAAAGCCAACCTTATACTGTATCTGATCAATAATTTTCTTGTAGCAACTACAATTCAACTTGCTGTAAACACTACCTATACATGTATATAAATGACCACCTGCCTAGAAGGACCACGTTTGGTCCCCATGATGGATGGGTACATTTTTCATGCTCGGAATGCCAGAACCTGTATATAAAGACCATCAGTACATGCCCTATGTAAGGACCACTTTTTGTTGGTCCAAAGAATTGTTCTTCCAAGTTACATGCTATAACATTTATATTGAAGTACTACACTGGTATTAAAAGTGTCGTAAATAATAATTGTTGCAACAGCATATGCTGTATTATACATACATGTACATGTATCCCGGTATTACTATAATCCAGCCAACTGTACATGTGTATCTGATATCTGGTAAATGAAGTAATTTGTTAAATTTCTAAACACGTCACTTAATCGAATTTTTGCACAATAATTCAGATTAACACACTGTAGTTTTGTGACATACAACCTGTGATTAAAAATATTCCTGTACCCCCTTGACCAGGTGCCACTGGCCACCCTGGTCAGACGGGAGGCACTGGGGCCAGTGGGGGCAGGGGGAGGGACGGACCCAGAGGACCAGAGGGGCCAGCTGGACCTGGGGGCTGGGAGGGAAGAACAGGCAGCACTGGGGCTACAGGCCGAACAGGTTGGTAATGGTCACATGCAGGACAGTTATCAGTATCAACTAGTGTATCATTCTAACTTCCTGGATACCTATATTTCACTGGTGCATATTGTGTAAGTACAGGTTGAAATTGATGATGTTGTAAGCACTATTGTCATGGTTTTCCAAGTCAAGTAAATGACTTGAGCATTCTTACAGATATAATTGTAAAGCCTGCAGCATGATGCTACTGCTGTGTCTCCGCAATAAACAAAGCTGTGCTTGATAATTATTTCAGGAGATCCGGGACGTCCAGGTTTTCGGGGTGAGCCTGGATCCCGGGGCAATACTGGGGCAACAGGAGCCACAGGACCGGAGGGTTTTCCTGGGAGACAAGGTGCCACAGGACCTCCAGGGTTTCCAGAATTCCGGGTTGGAGCCACAGGGCTGAGTGGGCCGCCTGGACCCACAGGACCATCAGGATGGCCAGGTTCCACTGGTAGAACTGGAGCTACTGGTGCTACTGGGGCAACAGGGGCTTCAGGGAACCGAGGACCCACCGGGCAGACAGGAGTCCCTGGGGTACCTGGGGTGATGGGTCCTGAGGGTCAATGGGGGCAGACCGGACGTCAGGGGATCAAAGGTTCCAGGGGTACCCAAGGTAGGAGAGCCAGGGTACATGTATATGTATATATAGCAGGGTATGCTACAGTCAAACTTGACTATCTCCAAAACAGCTGGCCATAGAGCGAAAAATACAAAAATTTGGATCTAAGGGGTATTTAGTGTATGCAGGGTGTGTTTGGTTGTAATTGTTCAAGGTCATTCTGAGATCATTCAATGCATTTACGATTTTCAGCAACCTTTTATCTGAAAATACAATTGGTTTTAACAGTGAAACATAAGACTGAGGGATATAAGTATTTAATTATGCAGTGCACGTTTGCCCATTAAATGTTCAACATCATTTTTCAATGTATTTCTGATGTATCAACTTTTTATCTCGAAAACAGCTGGTCATAGAGTGAAATGGAAAAGGGTAAGTATTTAGTAAGTGTTTAGTAAGTGTTAAAGACCACATGTTGGCACTGTGCATAAATTTGCGATTTTTCGACAACTGTGGCAATGTTTGAGGTCATGCAGTGCATTTGTTTGTGATTTCGCTAATCTTGATAACAGCTGGTCATAAAGAGAAATTGACAAAAGCTTCTGTCTTAGAGGCAAATATTAACTGAGTATATTTTTTCTTTTAGGTGTTGAAGGTTATTTGAGGTCATTTAGTGTATTTATAATTTGGGGGCGAACCAGCTATCTTAAAAGTGGGTGGTTCTAGAGTAAAACAAAAAAAATAGTCATTAATTTGGTGCACTTGCAATTTTTTTTTGGCAATTGTAATCAAGCAATTTCTAATTAATTCAAGAAATTCAAGTACTAATATAAAAAATTCATTTACTATTAGAAATTCATATTTTGATATTAGAAATCAAGCCTTATTTTCTAATATTAGAAAATGAATTCCTAACTTTAGAAAATGAACTTCTAATATTAAGAATTCATTTTCTGATATTAGAAAATAAAGTTCAATTCCTAATATAATAATAAGAAAATGGAAAAAATTCATAACAAATTTTTTTTTTTTGAAAAACGAAAAAAAGTGTTTTGAGATATGGTGGGCAGGTATTTGTTTCCAAAATTTGGTGTTAATTCACCTGATGGCTTCTGAGAAAACTGTTTTATGGACAGATGACGGACGATGGATGCCCATGTGATGACAGTAGCTCTGCTGTGCAGTAGCTCAAAGCAGAGCTAAAACTAACAAATTTAAAAGAAGCTAGAAGAAAAGCTTCTATAAGATTCTTTTTTAAACTGTAACAACTACATGTACATGTAAACAGCATTCTATTGGCATCCTGTCAAAATCATTTCTGATGTTTTTAGAAATGGCTATTTAAGGTACCGGTACATTTCAAAAACTTGCTTTTGCATTATCAATGGATATCTGAATACCTACTTTTGCAGTGATAAGAGACAATTGATTCCTCCGTACCTCATGTACCTGTTGTATGCATTACTCTATAGGTCCACGTGGAGACACTGGCAGCACTGGTCACACTGGTCCCCGGGGTCAGCCAGGCAGACCAGGGTGGCCGGGGGCCACCGGGGTGACAGGGCGGGATGGTAGACAGGGAGCCACTGGTTTCCAGGGACAGAGAGGATGGACTGGCACCGTGGGAACAGTTGGGGGCACAGGCTATACAGGTACTTTGCTTCCTAAAGTAACTGAGCATTGGGTTGTCTGAAAATGGTTTGAAAGTTTGCCATTATGCCAGAGTACAGTACTTGTGTAATTCAGCACCATTACATGTACAGTGGTCCCTCTATTTTAAGACCACCAATGGGACCAAGAAAATGTGGTCTTATATTGCAGGTGGTCTTAAAATAAAGCTAATTTAACACAGAAAATTGCCCTTTGGGACCAAATCAAGCGGTCTTATAATCAAGGGTGGTCTTAAAGTAGACGTTTGTAAAATTGAGGGACTACTGTACAGGGAGTCTCATGGTCTTCACTTTTGTATCTTGATCATGTTAATAAGCTTAAACAGAATAAATAGTTACGTACAACTGTACATTGAAACAACTTTAACTGGATTACTTAAGTTTGTTGTGTTCAATCTATCCAGAAATTAATACCAGTACCTGCAGAATATCCATGCATTGATCTAAATAAACCAGATCTCCAATGTTCTTTTTGGCGAGTATTACCTGTAGTCACCTTTGGATTAATAATAAACACAAACACTTGCACCAGCCGGTAGTGTTGACTGATGTACTGTTAAAAATGCCACGTAAAATTTCCAACTAGACAAACTTAACGTTAATTTTTTTTTTTTTTTAATGTTAAGTTCGCAGAATAAATATATGAAAGCAAGAAATGAGAAATATTCTGTAGATATGGTGGATAGCTAGTACATTTTCACAAAATTTTGCACTTGATAGTTTCTGATGAAATGTATTTCTGATGGCTGAATGGACGACATGGTAATAAGAGCTCTGCTGACACAGTGAAGCAGACCTATAAAATAAACGAAACATTTTAGTTATTACTGACTTCTTTAGTGTCTAAGCTGATCCACACTTATAATATACAGTGGAACCCGTCTTGAGAGACCACTGCCATGAGAGGCCACCTGTCTTGAAGACCAGATTTTTCTGGCAGAAGGTCCTATATTTTCAATACAACTGAACCTGTCACCAAAGACTACCTGTCTTGAAAGACCACATTTTCAAGGCTAATGGGGGTGGTCTTTCAAGACAGGTTCTACTGTATATATATTACCAGCTGTACTGCTAACACTGGTACCCTATCATTACCAGGCCAGCGCGGTGTATCCGGAATGAAAGGAGACAGAGGCCTGCCTGGAGCACCAGGTGTCCCTGGATTCTCTGGATCCCGTGGTCAGCCAGGATCTGGTGGTGTAAGAGGGTCCACAGGACCTCCCGGTAGACCAGGACCCGATGGTGCCCAGGGGGCAACGGGAGCCACTGGTCGCCATGGAGACACTGGCCCGGAAGGAGACATTGGACTGCCAGGTCAGCTGAACTAGAAAAATACATTTGTAGTGGAACATGGCTTTACAACATTGGCAATCATACTGGCCTGATATACATGTACATGTACAAGGGAGGATATAAGTTTATAACCTCGATATTCTGTGCTGTACCCTAATATTTATGTTTAAAACATGCATGTTGGAGCATAGAATATTGTGTGCTTTACCTGAACTGAAAAGCTGCCTTTAGATCCTATATCATCGATTTCTCCATTATACAAATATTCCTTTACTCCAGCTGTTTTTCCTATATTAATAATCCTGCTATATCTTGTTAATTACCAGGCCCTGCTGGTCCCCGAGGCATAGCTGGTCCCCCAGGCCCTACAGGTAGGGTGGGGGAGAGGGGGCCAGAAGGTCCCCCTGGTCGTCCTGGAGAACCAGGGACTCGGGGTGGGGTAGGCAGACCTGGACCTGCCGGACCAGCAGGGATGTCAGGAGCGATCGGGCTTACAGGCGACCCCGGTAAGATACACAAATGGACATTACTTTACACTGTATATTATATAAGTTATTTATAACTATATTTAAACCATCATGGTCTATATCTCTGCTTGACCATGTCCATACACTTTCTGTATTTCATGTTATACTCCCCGCTATAGTATGCAGGCTGCATGAGCATGGGTCCAACCTGCATCCTGTTTGAAGCAAAATGCCTAGACAAACAGTGGGGTAACAGATTAATGATTCTGATGTGGCAAAGAATAGTCTGCAATCAGGGTATTTTATGCATGATAACCACTTTCTTTGAAAGTCCAGTTTGAAGAAGTTCTCTGAGACACCAATGACCAGTCATTATGGCTTAATTACCTTAAATTGAATCTATTGTAAATAGAGTGTCTTAAAACTTCCAAAACTTGCTTTTAATAAGTTTAATATCCCTTTTCCAAATTCATGTAGAAGTTTGTGTTAAACCATGTCTGTTCTACAGTGTACACCAGAGTTTGATACCCCATTTATATGAGGGCTGGTATTCAGACAGATGAGAGTTTGTAGCATTTGTAGAAATGGAAATACACAGAATGTATTAAAGATGAGCTTCACTTTTTCTGTATTTGTCCTGAGTATGAATCATCCTGCCACTTAACATGCTTAATATGAGTCTGCTCAAAAGACTTGTGTAGAAGTTAATGACCTAGCTTGCAATGATAAGATAAATTTATTTATTTAATGCCAAATAATACAGGAGTTGCAAAGTCCCTCAATTCTGCTTTCAATATGCATAAAGATAGTCTACATAAACGGTTGCCATAGGAATTATTGAGACATAAATAATTTGTATATTTACTCCTAAGTCCAAACTCTTGATGGACCAAGTACATGTGTACTCTTTGTTTTATTATTCCAGTTTTCATTTTAAGTCAAAAGTCCACAGAGGCTGATTCCATGAGTTGAAATTATTTATATGTATCAAATTAACTACGTACGTGCTTATAATAAAATAAATTACTTTACTCACTTACTATATACATTACTATGTTTCTCTTTATTTTGATTCAATATATATTTCAGAAATGATATTATGTCTGACTGTAAAAATCATCTTAAACTATTGCAGCAAGTGTCATGTACATGCTGTGGCCCCTCTATTAAAAGTGTCAGTTTTAAGACAACCCAATCATACCCTGGTAAAGACCACTTCATTTTCCCTGAAATTCATTTGGTGTGCTACTCAACTTCAGTTGAAGACAAACCTGCCATTTAAAACCACACTTTACTTACTTTCTCCCATTGGTGGTTTCAAAAGTTTGGGAGCTGCTGTTAGAGATTTAGGTCATGTCACTGCAGTGGATGTTAGTAAATGCATGGAATGGTAAGGAATCTGCATGTCAAATAGATGATTTGCACCTCTTTCTTTACATATATACACAAGAGGTCCAAGGACCTTGGCGCTCTGCTTGACACCTGCAGTTGGTATGACAAATGGCAATTTTCTGCAGACTTACTATATTAAAAACTCATGAAATATAGGCCTTC
>JAAUYG010142395.1_pt1 | contig 13979 bp, 5 predicted proteins | sample 7278091 | NCBI WGS metagenome assembly JAAUYG01 (sample SAMN14350201, study PRJNA611818) | marine sediment metagenome | isolation source: surface marine sediment (0.6m) | place: French Polynesia: Moorea | collected 2018-08
AAAGATTGTAACTGAATAGAAATTAATGTATGTTATATGTAAGTAATAATTATAATAAGTAATACTTATCCAGCCAGAAAGGACCATTCATTCATTGCCTCTTCCATCAGGAAATTTCATATAAGGTATCAGTGATACTGATATCTGGTTTGTTAAAGATTTAGATTTCTTTCTTTCCCTTCAGGTAGAGGCAAGAAGTCGCATGCCTACACCCATAGTGTACAGGAATCTCATCATGTGTTCCTCAACCTGGAAAGCAAGAAATTCTACTGTTTGCCAGACAACTATCAAATCATTGATCAATCTCTCGAGGACATTACCTATGTTCTCAACCCAACCTTTACCATGGAGCACATATCCCAGCTTGACACGAAAGGTAAAATGTCCAGAGCTTATGATGGAACCACCTACTTACCAGGCATCGTGGGCTTGAACAACATCAAGGCTAATGATTACTGCAACGTTGTCTTGCAGGCGCTGTCCCATGTCCCACCTCTGAGGGACTACTTCTTGCGAGAAGAAAACTACAATCACATAAAGCGTCCTCCTGGAGATCAAATGTTTCTCTTAGTGCAGAGATTTGGGGAGCTCTTGCGTAAGCTTTGGAACCCGAGAAATTTCAAGGCCCATGTTAGTCCACATGAGATGCTTCAGGCCGTGGTGAAGTGCAGCAAGAAGAAATTCCAGATCACGGATCAAGGAGACAGCATTGAATTCTTGTCCTGGTTCTTGAATGCTCTCCATCTGAGCCTTGGTGGAACAAAAAAAGTCAGCAGCAGTATCATCAGCCAGACCTTCCGCGGGAAGATGAAGGTCTTCGTAAGGAAGATCCCACCAGTTGACCTGTCAGATGAAGAGAAGAAAGAACTTCAGAAAACTGACGAATTCCAGGAAACTTCCCAGGACATGCCCTTCATGTTCCTGAACTGCGACCTTCCAGCAGCTCCACTCTATCCAGATGATTTGCGAGAGAACATCATTCCTCAGGTTCCAATCTTTCAGGTTCTCAACAAATTCAGCGGGGTCTCCGAGAAAGAATACAAAACGTACAAAGATTCCACAATGAAAAGATTCGTCATAACCCAGCTGCCACCGTATATCATCTTGTACATGAAGCGCTTTAACAAGACAACCTTCATCTTTGAAAAGAATCCAACGATCGTTAATTTCCCTGTCAAGGAGATCAACTTTGGCGAGTTACTTAGCCCTGATGTACGTGCCAAGCACAAGCACACGACCTATGACCTGATTGCGAATATTGTCCATGATGGTGAACCGAGCCCAGGGAAGGGGACCTATCGCTGTCACATACTCCACAAGGGCAGTGGAAAGTGGTTTGAAATGCAGGATCTTCACGTGGTAGACATACTGCCTCAGATGATTACGCTGACGGAAGCTTACATTCAAATCTATGAACTACGCACAGACGGACCTCGAGGAGGAGGCCAGTCTACCAAAAGCGCCAATGGGACCAACATCAGTGCTTCAAAGTCTTAAAGTTCATTTTCACATGGACCAACCAAATGAAAATAAGAAAGAAATGTTTGGTAAACTAGATGACAAAACTGCTTACAACTTTGGATCATGTTTTTTTCTTGAGCAGTGTTCTTTTCAGAACATACTACCGGCGGAACATTTGATTTCAAGCATGATATTTTAGTGAGCAAAGTTTGCATGAAATATTCAGAATATCTCTTGAAAATAGATTGGTTTTATTTTGAACATAAACTGTAGAATAACGGAGGGTAGTTTTGTCTTATCTCTTTATACCAATGTCGGTTTCTAGAAAACATCTAATTGCAAATGTTAATAATGTCAATGCCATTTTTGTGGCCGAGTCACCTGAAAATTGTGCGGACATTTCAGTCTTGAACACAAAGTAGGTTATACCTTCCATTGCCCACAAATGGGCCTGTATCAGTGAAGCAAGTTATCATACGAGACTAGAAAATAAATATTTAGCTTTATTTCATTGTTTTGTTCTTGATGCACGCTTCTTGTAAGAATAAGTTGCCAGCCCCCCAAAAAATTACAAGAGTATATTAGTTTGTTGGTAAAGCCCCATCAGAAACACATGATCCGTGATGTGTGCCAATATCCCGGGGCCAATATGAGCAAAAGGAGGCATCACAGATGGTAGTCCTGGCAAATGAAAGCAATTAAGGATTGTTTGACAGGTTACTTCCTTATTGGTGGACAGTGTATACAATCCCCAGGTACGATCTGAGCATCTCTCTGTCTTTGGTTGTAAACGGGATATCTTTAGTTTCTACTAGTAGCTGTTGGGAAGTTGTAAACATCATCATGATCATAGTGCCACCAAAAAGGGTCTGGGGATCAAAAGAACATTTCTACAAGTCAAGTTCTCAAACTCTCCAGTTATCACTAACAAATTAGTATATTCATTCGTCAGGATGCTTTCACTGGTGTCATTTACCAGGGAGAGTACATGTATTTCCTGTGCCCCGTTGTGGGCCCTGTAAAAAATGTGTGATTGGTGACTGACTATATATCTAGCACGTAAAACGTTTTCTACATGACCAGAATGCAGCTTGAAAACGGCTGTCCACACTCTCGTAATACATTAACAAGGTGGTGATAAGACTATTCTTTTTTATTTTTGTGATTAGGGTCAGATAAATCTGGTGATCTGGCCCTGTTGGGGGGTATGTACTCCCCCTTTTACCGGTATGCAGGTCCAGAAAGATTGCGCTCGGACTGTACGGTGGGGCTCTCGTCAACAAGTATTTTGCATTAAGTTTTTGTTGCAAAGGAGGTAGAACGTGTTCTACATGTTTAAAAGCCCTCTATTTTTCATGTAGCAATTATTGGAGTAGGAGTTCCCATAAGAAGTATCGGTATTCAGGGTGTGGCCCTTTCACCATGTTTACTATAGAAAGTAATTAGGGGTCTTGGAACCAAAGACTATCATCGCTAGAAACCAGGAGAACCGCTTTCGTTTCCACAAAATCACAGCTTTGTAAACCAAATAGAGCTACATGTACCGATTACTACTCAAACTTACGAAAGAGTGCAGTCAACTTCACCCATTTCAGTCCAGTTGAGGAATATTGTACAGAAGAGTTTAGCACGACAATTTACCAAAATATGCATCTTGTAACTGAGATAGCCCCCCTAATTCTACATATATTGATGAGGGATAAATTCTCAATTGTTTGTATGATCTTGTGGAATATTTAAATTTAGAATCTCGATCGTGAGTGTATACGAAGTGTGCATCTTCTCTCAAAGGTGCATGGAAATACTAATACATTCTACATTGTAGATATCAGCAGCAAAAGGATAGGAATGCTGCACAAGTGTGCTCGCATGGCCTAGTATGGAAGACCTTGGAATGGTCTTGAGAAGGATTCATGTCTGGGGCCTCCATGCTAATTGATCCTCCTTAATGATCGGGGTATACTACATGTATGTTTGCATCTTATCAAATAATCGAAGGCTAATTATATTCGCCAATCAAGTCTGTGGTTCAGCAGCATAAGGAAAGAGCACCTCAGAAAGGAGCCAGATCAATCGGGTGTTTGAAGGTTATAATAGGTTTGAGGGTTTTGGACCTGAAAGATTGGGGTATACATGGACTCTATGTCAGAATCCTATCAACTGATCATGGAAATGCAACTTCACATGCAGTTCGAAAGGAATAAGAAGAAGTGGACTAGTGCAGAAAAGTGCTAACAGAAAATCAAAATTTTCAAAAAGAACACAAGACAAAGTTTTGTTAAACATTTTAATAGTTTTGAACTTAGAAAAATATTCATCCAACTGCCCCCAAAGCAGTTAGACAGCCGCGGTCACTCACCCAACTTTCCACAAACTACAATGACACTGTAATGTTGGGCAGCAGACCTGTATATATATATATGTATATATATAAACATATCTATATGTATATGCAATGACACTGAAATCACAACACTCAGCAGTACTGTCAGCAGCTGAGGGGTGAAGAAACAAATAGCACATACTCGGAACACCTTGTACTGGGTGTTTGCTTGTTAAGTATCGCGACAGCGAAGTGCTCCTTTCAAGTTGGTACCAGTAATTCTGGCACGAGACTTGGTCGTTTAATGTTTCGACGGCCATTACATAACGAGTACAACAAATGTATTGGACAACCTTAAGCAAGGACAAATAAGTTGACAAAGACATATTTACAAAACAGAGAGAGGCCAAATGACACATTGGCTCATTGTTACATGTACGAGAAGATAGAAAAAGAAAAGGCTTCCGAGAGTTCATTCAGTACAGACTGAAAGCAACAGGTCTTTTAGTTAAGAGCGCGCAGGAACAAGGTGAAGATGAAGATGATGAAGCCTGAAGCAGAAAAGACAGCAGAGGCGAGAGAGCAGATGTTAAGGTTACTGCAGCGTTTAATATGCACAAGTACAATATGATGGCCAGAAACACAGCTTTGCACGCTTTTCAAGCCACGTGCCGCATTATATAACCCCCCATATTGCACTGTGCACACCAGTTGGCTGCAACAAACTCAGAGGATGATCAAGGAAAAGCGATGTGTAGCATGGACGTGAGGTGTAAACTGCATGAAACACTTTCTGAATTTTCGTTACGTAACTGTGTATTCATATCTCCACCCAAAGTCTGACAAAAGGATACTGCGAATTTTCATATGCATTGTATATCCAGAAACTCTATCTAGTGGAGAAACGGGCCAAGGTGGATGCTATCAAAAGCCTTGTGTGAGTCTAAACACAAAATGTACGGATACATGTACAGATACTCCGATACACAGACATGAACAACAAACTACAATACTTTCCTCCTGCAAGGTTAAAACGGACAATGGAAAAGCTTCCATTCCTTTTGCACTTATCAGTACACGATAGCAATCTATGATTGTACTAACCTTTGCTACAATGAAATGCAACATCGAAATTAGCTGCCGTGATGTCATTAATGCACTGAAAGATGATATATGATATCCAGCAATGAAACACAAACTCGCATGCATGTAATGAATGACCTTTCATACATTTAGGTATTCCATGGCAGTGCAAGCCAGAGAATACAGACATATAATAATATTTAAGTTACATATCAACTATGAAATCTACTCCCACATGGATAAAAGGTTTACCAATATATGTACATAACTCATACATATGATGTCAACTCGGGATTAATTTAAAACATGCACACATGATGCACATTGGCATGAATTTAAGTAGACAAACTTATGCTTAATCTCTTGTCCAACCCAGATACAGCAAGCTAAATACACTGTACAGCCCATATCAAGCCTTTTTTTGTTTGTTCAAGATTCCACATCTAGCTACGCATATATCTGATAAATGGCAAAAACTTTTCCAATACGTAGACAAATGTACATCAGACTGCACAGTCCGCACTACCTGCTTGTGTCAATAGCAGCTGTCTCATGCCTGATGTAGTATGGGAAAATGTCTCTAACTGCACAATCTAGCTAATTTTAAATACATGCAACAAATTTTATTTTAAAAAAAGTCTTGATATGCATAGAAACAGGTCAGCTACTGAAGCTAAGGTCAAAAACTGTACACTGTACATAATATCTAAAATGCCAAGCTTGGCATTAAAGACATCATGAACGAACATTCAACCATATAAACAGACACAGAGCAGGAGACAAAAATAAACCTGCCAGGAGAAGCGCACCCAAAGTGATTGGGCAGGATTGATTGATTTCTATGGACAAAATTCATCTGTTGATAAATAACGAACACTTGTGCACTGCAAATGTCAGACTGACTTTGTCAATACAGCTAAACACTTATCCCCGTTACCCAATATGCCAGGTGAAGCCAGGACATTTTATATTACACCCGCTGTAAACTGGCATTTAAACTGCTACAGATCCACGTGCATCTAAGGCTCCCACAGAAATGAAATTCTGTTCTATTTGCCCTGCATCCCACCCTTAAGATCTTGTAGCATTACAGCAGATCTCTGATTATACACTGTGTGTGAAGACCCCAATCTCTTTCCCCATGCAAAACACAAAGTTCATCATGAATAATTTTTTTAATTGCTACCGATGTAATGTTATACATACAAGTTAATTTGCAAATAGGAGATACGGTAGATATGGTTCTAGATTGTCTGGTCTGCCGGCAGGAGCGAATGAGTTAGTGGTGATAAAAAAGTTCCCGTTCCTTTAGCAACCAGCTTGGCTGTCAATATAAACTGCGTTTATTGGCATCAATACCTGCGAGTGGCCATTTTCTTTTGTTCACAATCCCCATCGTCAATCTCTCTCACACATGTGCCACCAGCAAAAAACTGTAACGTATTGATTGCTAGCCTGCTCCATCTGCCTCGTACTAGCCTAGCCAAACTGCTTTATTGTTTTCCCGGCACAGATGGACTAACCCTAGACAGGCAGCTCGCCTTACTAGAACATAACACGCCAACAGATATTAAGTATCTCTGCCGCTTACGTACTCTAGCAAACATCTAGGCTGAACTAAGGCATACGCTGGGATTTTAGAAAACCTAATCACATCTCTAGTGGCCACTGTCAGTGTATAAAGTACGGCTGAACCCTTATGGCAATCAAAGACCTGTACTGACTGCATCAGTAGGACCAAATTTTATTCAGTGCTTTAGAGCTGAAAAAAGATGATTTTGAACTTTGCAAGTAACACGCGATATAATGGTAGCAGAAATTACACAATATCAGGTAGGTTTAATAGCGGAAAGTATACATCTATCAGTCTTTGTCATATTACAGGTTAATACTTTGACATCTTTCACAAAAATGCACCTCAATTGCTTTTCCCAAAGAAGGATAAATCCATTTTTCAGCCAGTGCATCATTAACCCCTCACATTTACCACATCACTGATCATAATGTGATTGTAAATCCAATCCTTATTATGGCCCTGCAATGCCACCAACTGATTAAAAGTATTGATATTTTCAACGGGTCCCAAAACACACAAAGTGGCGGATATGCTTCAAATTTTATAGCAATGGTAAAGGTTGAGATAATTTGTTGAGTGACGCACTTATACAGTGTCGCCCCTCCTGAGATCTTTTCCTTAAGATATTTATTTTCTGATATGATAATATATTCGTCTGCATCGAACTTTGCAAAATTAAGGATCCATGATATTTTTTTCTAAAATGATTTATATTACATATTGGGCATCATCCCCCCAGGCCCCATCCCTGGTGGACCCCCCATCCCTCCCCCCATCATTCCCGGACCAGGTGCCCCAGGCCCCATCCCTGGCATTCCAGGACCCATCATGTCTTGTGGACCTCCCATCATTGAGGGTGGACCCCCTGGGCCCATTCCAGGTCCCCCAATTGCAGGTCCTCCAGGCCCCATCCCTGGGCCCCCCATCATGGGTCCCCCACTCCCCATCTGACGTGGTCGGCCCTGGGCATAAAGCTGCTGCTGGAACTGTTGATACTGTGCATTGTATACCCCAGGGCTGTGGCGGTGCCCAGGTCTCATGGGTCCCATGGGTCCTGGATCCCCAGGGGTCATCCCTCCAGTGGGTCCCATCATGGGACCTTGACCCATACCAGGCCCCATTGTCATTTGCTGACTCTGCATCTGCATTTGTCCGTGCATCATTTCGTTTCCTCCCATCATTGGTCCAGGGCCTCCCATGGTGTTTGGTCCTGCCATTGAGCTTGGAACTCCCATACCACTGGGTCCTCCCATAGGGCTTGGCCCACCCATGGGGCTGGGCCCGCCCATTGGACTGGGGCCGCCTATCGGGCTGGGGCCTCCCATTGGACTGGGCCCAGATATTGGACCCGGACTGTAAGGACCCATGGTGCTAGGTCCCTGTGATTGCATGCTGTTACTTTGCATCATCATCGACTGTTGTTGCATGGCTATTTGCGGCCCTCCTTGTCCTCCATGCATCATGCGTGGTCCTCCAGACATCATTCCTGGTCCGCCTGGCATCATGTCCGTCCCGGGTCCACTGAATGGGAACTTCCCTCCCATGCTGCGTGGTCCTGTCATAGGCCCCATACCCGGTGCTGGGCCAGGTGCCGGTGCAGGCCCGAGTCCAGGACCTGGTCCCATGCCCGGGGCATCCATGGTTGGTACAGGTGAAGGGAACCGTTGTGGCATCATCTCCATGTCCTTGCGTGGGCCATGAGGCGGCATAGGACCTGCCTGAGAGGCAGGGGGGTTAGCCGGGAGATACTGAATGGTGTTAGGTGCCTTGGCTTGTATCTGTACGTTGGCGTTCCCCATGGCTGCTGATGATGACGATGATGGTGCTTGTCGATAGCTGGGACTTCCTGCCATTCCGGGCGATGGAGCTCGAGTGAAAGGAGGACCTCCGGGCATGCCTACTGGGCTTGGTACGGGTTGTCCAGGCATTCCTCCTGGCACAGGGCCCATCTGTCCTGGCACTCCTCCCGGGCCTCCTGGCATGTTACCAGGTCCAGGGCCTCCCGACATATTACTAGGGCCTCCTGGCATATTACCAGGGCCTCCTGGCATACCACCAGGGCCGCCCGGCATACCGCCAGGGCCTCCCGGCATACCGCCAGGGCCTCCCGGCATACCGCCAGGGCCTCCCGGCATATTACCAGGGCCTCCAGGCATACTACCCGCTGTTCCTGGCATACTTCCTGGCATTGGTGGTCCTGACATATTAGCTGGTGGTCCTGACATATTTCCGGGTCCACCTGGCATGTTGGCATGTCCTCCGGGCATGTTCCCAGGTCCTCCAGGCATGCCTGCAGGATGAGGGCTCGGGCCTGGCCCAGGCATACCAGGCCGAGCCCCCGGGTGCATTTTATGGGGTCCCATTGGATCCATGGGATGAGGTCCAGACGCCATGGTTTGCTGTTGGGCCATGGAGCTGCTCATCATAGTTGGACCTGCACTGGTTGGCCCGCCACTCCAACTTGTCTGCTCGTTATTCATTTGCTGTATCTGCATGGCTGCACTATAACCAGGCTGACCAGGGTTCACGCTTTGGATGTTGAGCTGCCCAATAGACATAGTGGCATTGACGAAGGTATTGTTTACACTGGGTTGTTGCTGCTGTGGCTGTGACTGCGGCGGAGGCTGTTGTGGAGTCGAAGGCTGTTGAGATTGTGAGGACGATGTACTAGAAGTAGGGGGACCCCCAGGGGTGTTGGGGTTGAGTGGGGAACTTTCTCCCACTTCAGTCATTTGTCCTTGGACTTGAATGTTATGGAACGGTCCCCCCTGCATCATATTCTGCTGCATACGACTCGAGAGGTGCTCCACGCCTTTGGCGAGATTCACCAAGCTAGTTGACGTGATGTTATTCATGCTGCACTTTGTCGTGGTAGGAACACTAGTTGTGGAGTTCGAGTCGAAATGGCTGAGTCTTTTCACATTTGGGCCCCCACCACCAGGGTTGGGCCCAGAGCCTGGGACTTGGCTTGATACTGAAGAAGGCCGCGAGCTTGGGGCGGAGGTTGGTAAGGGACTGGATACTGTCACTGATGCCCCGGTGCAACTAGATACTGATGGCTGGCTAGCTGGGGTGCCTTGATGCATCGGGGAGGGCACCCCTAGACCTGGGGTTGGAGTGTCCGAGCCCCCAGGCTTTTGGGATTGGGACTGTTGGCCTGACGCTAGGTTGGGGTTCTGTGATGCTGTGCTGGCGGGAACTTTGGATTGGGAGGGTTGGTTAGTCTGTGGTTGGGGCTGGGAGGATTGAGCCGTCCCCGGAGACCCAACACCACCTGGGTCTTGATATGCCATATTGATTTGTTTGGTAATCGTCAATTCTTGTCCTTCGAACTGATTCAAGTAACTGAACTGCTGCGGTGACGGTGCAGGTTGAAGTTTCTTGTATAACTCGTCCATGTCATCTCCGCTACGCTTTCGTTTCTGAGCTTGAGCATAGCTCGGAGGTGGCTTAGTAGGTCCTGAGGTATTTGGCGTGGGAGTGCCAGGTAAAAGTTCGGGGGTGAACTGTTCTGGATTGCCAGCACGCTGTATTAACGGTCGTTTGCTTGCTGGTGGGCCAATCATATCGTCTTTGAATGGGAACATATTTCCAGGCATTCTCTGTTCCATTGATGGGTCAAAGTCCGGCCCTGGGGGTCCACCAGAGAAGTTCATTCCACCTGGGCCGGGGCGACGTGGGCCGCCAAACATATGGGCATCTCCGGGCACAGGAGAAGGGCCCCGCATGGAGCCCATGGGTCCATTGAAACTAGGTGAGGTAGGAGACATGGGTCCAGGGGGCATCCCCCGTCGCATCGAGGAGAAATAGGGGGGTGGCGGACCCTGTCCGGGGGGCATGTTCATCCCAATTTGCATCTGCTGCATCTGTTGCATTTGCTGCATCTGCTGTTTACGCCGTTTGTCCGTGTAGAATTCCTGTTGCAATTTGAACCACTCTCTCTGCGCAGGCGTCATGGTGTCCCAGTTCGGTGGCAACCCTGGTCCGAAAGGCGCCCCCATTGGGTGAGTCATACCCGGCGCATTCATCATCATGCCTGGCGGAGAACCCATCATTCCGGCTTGTGATGTCATCATGTTGGGTTGTGATGTCATTGGGTTCATCATGCTGCCGGGTGGCATGCCCCCGGGTCCTGGGCCGGGGCCGGGACCGGGGCCAGGACCAGGCATCATACCCTGACCAGGTCCACCCCCACCAGGACCGTTGACTGGACCGCCCCCACCCTGTTGCTCAGGAAACAGCATGGCTTGTATTTTCCTCAGATTGGCGAGCTGTTCCTCACGCCGCTGTAACTGTTCAGGGGTTAAATTCTCATCAGGCACTTTGCGTTCTAGTAAGTTTGCATGCTGGCCCATACCTCCGGGCATATCCGGACCAAATCCTGGCTGTCCGGGCATCATTGGCATATCCCCACCTGGACCCATCATACCAGGGCCGCCTGGTCCCTGTCCTGGAGGACCGCCTTGCCACGGACCGGCGCCCTCGGGAGGAAAACCACCTCCCGCTGATGACATGTGAGGGGAGAATGGTCCAGGGCCGCCAGGACTAAATCCTGGTCCTGATCCAGGTACCGATCCAGGGCCTGAAGCTGGTGGGGCAGGGCCCATGTTGGCGTTCTGGTTCTGCACCCACTGTGCTACAGATGCCATGGGGTTGGAGGGATCTTCCATTATGCCGGACTTCATGGGGTTCGCGTTAGTTGTACGTGGTGGAGCACCACTGCTTATGGGCATTCCTGGAGGTCGATTAAACTGCGCTGCCCTTAAAGGGTGTCGCTGGAAATTGAAAGAAAGAGAAATATTAGATATGGCAATATACAGACAAACATACATGACACATAGGTCAATTTGTATAGATAGCAAAACTGATAAATGAGTTATGCAAACACTAATTTATTATCGATTTACCAGTACTGTTAAAATATTTAATCACTAAAAAGTGAAAAGGTACAAACTAAATACCTATACAGTATATTTTAATCTGTTACATCCATGTTAGGAATTTGTACACCATTCTAGCATAGATCTGGCCCCATCTCTTTCTCGGTTTAGTACTAGTAACTGATGACATTTGCTTCTGATAAATCTTTGCAGACGGCTGCCTACATGTACTAGGTTATTACATCTACTGTAGAAGCCACATACACATACAAAAAAAAAAAACACATTACGAACAGCAGTTCATATTAGAATATTGACATTTTCTTAAATGTCACTATCAAGCCACCTGCATGTTGCCTTATATTGCGGCCTCTATCGTTTAATTACCCTCCATGCAGTCAAGGTGCTGTACGCATGGCTAACTGGAAAGACCCCTCCCTATGGCTGTAATAGCGACATTGATTGGTTGTATCATGGTTAAACAGGGAATTTTTGCTTTTCTAGTAGAAGTCACCTGATAACAGTACTGTAGAATGTGGGTTTGTAACCTACAAATATATAATGCTGTGGCTGCAATGCCTGCAGTTTACAGAAATTTCTATCTATTTTATGCACGTGACACAATTTTAAAATGCTAAGGCAACTGGGATGGTATTGCAAATTTCACAGATGGCCTACACTGAGTAGTTTATCGTGTTCACATCACCATGAATGCAGCCCCCACATAGCCCACACAAATTTTAGAACATGTTAGGTGCTAATATTGTCTTTCTGTATAAAAAATCCATTATTGAAATTTGCATAAACAATTTACCCCAGACAATATTCACCATAGATGGTATGACAAAATTTATTTCATGGTCAATAGGACTTGGCCAGGCAATGTATAAAGGAAGCTTTTAGGTGCCTATTTCTGAGCATAGGATGCGGATTTTCCACAAGACTTCTAAATTTTGGTTCAGACAATTATTGGCACTACTGCCTTGAACTTGCTGCTGAAAATTTTGGTGTTGTGCTTCTAAGTTCTTGATATAGACTTTGATGAAAACTTCAATTCATAAAATGTCTTTGTTTGCGACCAAAGCTAGTGAAGCCAGGAAAGGTAACTTCTGCTAACTCGGATGCCCAAAGATCTTGTTCCAGGAATCCAATACACTGATGACATTACTATCACCTCCTGCATCTTTTTAGTAAGTTGCTAGACTATAGACAGGTTATCTAAATCTCTGGCAGATATGGATTACGTGCGAAAATGTTTGCCGAATTTCCATCTTTCGCGAGCACAATATTTTCGCGATTGGAGCTGGCCTCGCGAAATTCGCGAAAATTTTGTGCTCGCGATAAAAATGTGATCTACAGTATTATCATCTCTTTACGAAAAAAAAGTTGAGTCACACACAGCACAGTGTGGCTCACTGGCCCTTGTCTCGTTGTCTAGCACCTCCTGATGCCACCGGAACATAACCCTAACCAAGTTAGGCAGCAAACAGAAGATGGGGGGTATCCCCTTCGGTGCAACCACATTACCGGAGATGGCCATATAGGACCAGGGAAACAGTAAAACACTGCTCTTACATTGGCCCGGGCCAAACATAAAGCTGCAAATGTGACATTCTCCCAGTGTGGTATCCCCACGTTAACCGAGCCTTTCTGTGAAGCTTGCCCGCTCCGTTTTTGATGGCGCCATTATACAGGCTCAGGGCCCGGAGAATTTTCCCCCGCGCCGAATCCTTCCCAGAAAACACAGTTACCTAACGGCCGTCCGAAAGAGGTAATAAATACCACCATACTGATTGACAGTTATGCCAATGTGCCCTGCACAAAATGCTGTTTTATGAATGAAGTTCAGCATCCGGTGGTGATGCTGCCGGATAAAGACCCGCAAAGCAGGTGCTTTGGAAGTTAGGCAGCAATCTTGTTAAATAAATTTTGGTACGATGTCAATGTACATGCTAATGCTAATGCATGCTTGTTATGGGTGTCCCCATTTAGGACTTTCCTACAAATTTTCTACGATGTCTATAGTTTGATGGTAGCGAGAGTCCAGAAAAATGCCTTCTCTGAGGATAATAATACTGGTACCGGTAAATCAGAGAATGGAAGTTGCAACAAAGCTAAAGAACAGAGGCTAGGGCATCGTGCATACATTTAAAAACGTGACATGGAGATTTCAGAAAATGACAAAACCAACTGCAGTGACATGGTGATGCTACCTCAAACAAAAGGGCTCAGGACAGAGTAAATCCCCTGACTATGTTTGTGATGTTGTTACAAGTGTAACAGCTATGTTTAGGCCTCCCGTCTGTAGGACGAGACGTTTTATAGTTTCGGCCGAGGTTTTTTTCTTCTGATTTTTTTTTTTTTTTTTATCATCTTTGTCTTCTTCCGCCGCCCACTCAGCCTCCACAATATTGGGTCTGACGGTGACAAACATTCACGGATGACTCTCATATTTGGAATAGGACTTCCCTAGGATATCCCACATACTTGGAGCAATTTTCGGCATAATCCACATTTTCGCTCAACTTTACGGAAAAAAATCGCAAAAAGTGTTTGATGTGCATCTACTCTGACAAATCTTGGATAATGTCGACCATATTGCATCAATGTTGTCCTTAGGTCAGGGCCTTTTCTGAGATTTATTGGCAGGACTGTA
>JAAUYG010010513.1_pt1 | contig 13976 bp, 8 predicted proteins | sample 7278091 | NCBI WGS metagenome assembly JAAUYG01 (sample SAMN14350201, study PRJNA611818) | marine sediment metagenome | isolation source: surface marine sediment (0.6m) | place: French Polynesia: Moorea | collected 2018-08
CCTATCTCTTATCATTAGGGCCAAACTTTGCCCCCACCCCCTCACCCCCCACCCGGCTCACCCTTACCCCGGGACGATGTTTTTCAAAATCGAATGTTTTCCTCCCTGGGCCACAGGAAAGGATCCCACCCAAAACGAAGTTGATTGGTTAAATACTTTTTGAGATATCTTGTCCACAGACACACACAGAGACACACACACACAGACACACAGACAAATGCAAAGTAAGACACCCCGCCATGCGAAGCATGGGCGGGGGTTAACTAAACTGATTTTCAAACGCTATAGTGAGTCCTTGTTATGTAGAAGAAACATATGCAAGTCACATAATTTCAGCATTATACCCCATCAAACTTGCAAGGTATCCATGCTGACATACATATAAGTGTCAAAAAGTATCCATGCTGACATACAGCTGTTAAAAAGTATAAGGCCAACGTAATATAATGATCTCCACACTGAACCTGCAAATGCGATTTTAGCATTACTGGTGTAGAACCACGCGATAAGCGATTCAGGATCACGTAGACTTAATCACCTTTGAAGGTTGTTTATTAACTATGACATATTGATAGAACTAGTGCCCTTTTATGACATAGATATTACTCGGTCATTTTCTTCTATGATAATTAAACACGTAATGGGTGGTACCGAAATAAATTGTATACGCTGGTTGATATCGGTTGTACGTCTTCAATTACATGTTACGGTACATGTATCTGCTCTTGCATAGCTTACAGTCATTGGCCAAGATGCACGGCTACAGATTTGTACAGGTTTTTGCATCCGCATGCATTTGTGCACAAGTTGCATAGTTGCATATTTGAATTAAATCTCCACTACTTCTACGACTGCTGTTGCTGTTACTGCTGCTGCTGTTGCTACTGCTACTACTGCTAGCTACTGCTACTACTGCTAGCCACTACTAATACTACTACTGCTGCTGCTTGTACTACTACTACTGCTACTACTACTGCTACTACCACTACTACTACTACTACTACTACTACTACTACTACTACTACTACTACTACTACTACTACTACTACTACTACTACTACTACTACTGTGGATATTTTTTTAATCTTCCACCGATGGCGCCCCAAATTTTATAGTGGTCATTGATGTTCCATGACATTTTGACCTTTCAGTGCCACGAAGTGGCATGTCGTATTGTGAAACCTCATACGTTGAAAGTTGCACAGAAGAGTCTGGGGTCTGGGATTATTACACAACGACAGTGTGATGCATTTCTTCAATGTCGTACTTCGATTTTAATTTCATCATGCACATACTTCTTATTTGAGTTCTGCTGTTTGGGGGCTACAGCATATTTACACTTTGATTCTTCCATTTGGGCTTCGATTTTAACTCTTTCCACCGAACACCTGCTAAAATTTAAAAGTACCATACTTTTCCAAAGCTTACGAAATTGACTGAGATGTAATAGCATGCTTTCTGTTATAGTGGTCAGTGTATTCCTGATGTATTTAGCTGAAAATGATGAACATTGTACAAGAAACGATCCTTATATATTTCTAGAATGATCCATGCTGCATTCGACCCAACATTTTTCGTCAGTGGAGCAACTAGTGCGGTTGGTTTGGAGGACTGGCCTATTCACTGTTCCAACGACTATGATGCACCAAATGATGTACCAAATATGAAAATAGGATACAGTTCCCTAAGCATGTACCAAATATGAAAATAGGATACAGTTCCCCAAGAAAGAACAAGAATTAAATCACGATCGAACTTAGTGCCAGGAGATTTATTCGGTACGCATCTGGGTCCTCACCTGTCCTGTGAGAATTTGTATATACAAATTGGACCCACCCACACATGCCTGCAGTTTGCTTTGGGACTGTTGAACGCTGCGACCCTAATCCATGTCTCTTTTTTAATAACAGCAGCACTAATCACATAGTGAGTGGCCAAACCCTGACCTCCCTGCGCTATCCTACCGTAGCGAACCCTCTACATCATCACGCAGGATCCCAGCAAAGGGACCGTGGTCCCCCTTATGATTTGTTAGGGGTCTGGCACTACGGCCCCGTAGGCTGAATAATTCACACCCTCTCCCAATCCCACTGTCCGAAAGCGGGCCCGGTTAATTCATCCGCCCGTCATCACGTTAATTAAATCAATACAGGAAATATTTGACAAAGGGATGCGGGTTCCCTAGCGGACGCCCCAGCCCCCCACGAGTCAATTAGAGTCACACGAAAGAGCGAGAGGAGGAGGAAGGGAAGTGATGGTTATTTGATCGCCGTAATCTCTCCCTATGGCTAGCAAGAATGCCGCTTCTTGCATCCGGCAGGTCATCGCCAGCCTTTATTCGGTTAGGCCTTCGGGGAGGGGAGATCTTGAGGAATCCGAGCTCGGCATTGATCTCAAGCCTGTCCGGAAGGAGCCCGTTCACCAGCATTCGCCGCAAAGACTGGGAATAAATTTTTCACAAGATTACCCTCCGCTACTCCTGTTTCGTCCTGCCGGGCAAACTGCCATTGAGCTGCCTATTTGCTGCACGCGGAGAGACAATGTAGAGAGAAAAAAGTCCAATTCCATCAGTAGACATTCCATGGCGGGGTTCGTGATACAATGTCAGTCAGTGGGAGATTGCAAAGCCGAGCTGGCGTACTCCAAACCTGCTGGACTTGGCCCGAGCACTGGGGGACGGACACACACACACACCAAGGAGTGGAGAAGCTTTTGCGAGCCGCCTCCTCGGTACACGATGTCGAGTACGTCCCATTCGGCCTATTATTCTCCAACTTGTCTTTGGTACCGTTGTGCCATTGCTTTGATCTCTGACTGTTCTGAAAGCTGCCGCTGCAATCACGGCGTTATACAGGGTTAATAGAGTGTAAGAGCCCGGGCAGTGGGGATCGATAGTGTCAGCAGCAGCCTGGCAGCAACTGTCCGGGTTACCACTGCCTAAACAACCCTCACTTCACCAAACGTCGTGTGTGCGTACTGACCCGTCAGAATCGGAACCACTTTCGGTGAATGGTAGATAGATCCTTGTGGCACCGTGTGAGTGATGCCACCTAGTTACAACCAGAAACCGGCTTGGCAGAGTCTTTGCACCGCCGCGAGAACAAACTTAGAACAAGTAAAATGAAATGCTCTTACAGTCATGCCACAGTCAGCTCTATCCGGAATCTGATAAAAACGCGCATTATTAATATCATACAGGGTCCTATAAGTTTTGCACGTACCACCTAATTTATTAGTTACCTATGTGAGGTAATTCCATTCATATTTTTATAGACACAAAACAGCCTGCAAGAACTCCTTCATATGAGAATCTCCACGGTCTGAGCGGAATCGGTCTGAGAGAAAACAGAAAAAAAAAACGCTGTGCTGATTTTCCGTTGTCCTGAAATCGAACGAACGTGCACATTACAGTTTGTATGTGGCTTTTTGTTTCGGCAGGAAAAGCCCAAGTTGCGTTGATTGGATGACAGGCTTAGTGATGTACCATACAGCAGCGTATGTAATAATACCATGAATACATTGTGCATATGCATGCTGGCAAGCCCACACTACAGTTATTTCCAAATGTATATAGTCGCCGCCCCGGTATCCCCATTGATCAGTTAAGCCTATCTCTGCCTGGCCTGTAGGTAGAAAGCCCGCATTAATGCCATATCACAATGGAGTATGAATAATTGAGGCGGAGAGACAAGCCCGCCAATTATACCCCCTCTGAGTGGACGGAGAGGCTGGACCTTGGGCTCTCCCCACAATCCCGGACCGGTAACCGACACTCTTCATAAAGATACACGTCCTTTCTCCAGTTCCTGGGGGATTGAAGGTAAGCAGGTGGGCGAAATCAGATGCCTTTAATTGGACGCCCTGTATTCCATTCATCAAGGAAAGGGGAGATGTATATTGGTGGCTATCTATATAGGGAGCCTGGAAAGAAAATCCTCTCCCATATACACCTGTAGAAAGTCCACATGGTTCGCACAGTTCCCAAGCCTAAATTGACCTTGTACGAATTTCGGCGATCGCTGTTCCCATCGACGAAAGCCTGTTGATCTTCCTTTGAAATAAAAGTTGTGAATCAGCTTAACGGCTCCCTGCATGCTTTACGCTGCTTTACATCTTAATGTGAAGCGTTTGGGCCCAGTCATCAATGCCCTTTTAATGCACATTATGTAGGGTCCACATGCAATATACCTCTGCATTGCCATTGCTTGCGATATTGCCATTTCCGCTCATTGTGCTTTGCTAATGACAGAGTATTTCGCTGCCGGGTGTTTACTGGCACTGCCGGTTGTCCGGTCATTGTAATAATAGCTGCCTATGATATATGTGGCCATATCGGCAACTGGCTGTGGTATAGAATTTATATAATTGACGCCTACGTAATCCAGCACCAAGCCGAACTGGGCCCTAAATGTGCCAGCGTATCTGGTTGCCGGCTTTACCCTTTGGGCGGTTATTAAATTTCATCAAACCGTCCGCTGATAAATCGAATCTACGTAAGCCAGGCGAGAAGCATGATACAATGTCGTCGTTATGTTTGTTGACGACGGCAGCTTTCGGTGCCTTGTCATTGCTAAATGGACCTCGAGAGAAGCGCTGATTGTTTTCTGCCTGTCTGCTAGCGCAGGCGACCAGAATGTCTTCACGCTTGATTGGCGATGAAGAGGCACCGAGATGACGCGTCCGCGGCAATGACAACGGTAACGCCAGATTTACATCTCCCACCCGCACATGTATCTTCCCTTTTATGCCAGATACTTTTCTTTTGCGGGCGTGTTTCCCCCTGGGCCGTTCGCGGACATTGGGGGGATGATAACGGCAGTGGCAGCCACAGGAGGAAGAGCCGGGGACATTGTCTCTCCCACGCTTACCCCCTCCCCCACTCTCCATCTCCCCGGAGTTCTGTAATCCCATTTCCAGATAACTGTGTCCACTCGCCTGCCCGAGCAGACTAATGTTCGACTCGACAGAGCAAAGATGGCAGGCGGCTTTCGTCTGGGACGCCATTGTGGAACACTTGTAGGCTAGTCTTCCAAAACATCACAATAATCTTTCATAATAAAGCAGTCGGTTGCTGTGCAACGCAAGGGGGCATCCCGCTGGAAAATACTCTCGCCAACAAAACCCAAAACAGTCGTTCCCAAACTGTTTTACTCATAAACAGCTGTGTCTTATTAGAAATCGCCGTGTCAGAAAAAAAACATTAAAATTTGTCTGTAAGACTACATATAACAAGGTTTTCTAAATTACCACCCCAATGCAATTTCCTTCAATGTGTTTGGTCCCCTGAAACACTTTTTTTTGTTATTTTAACTAAATAAAAAAAATCCATAATTCAGCAGAAAGTCGTCGCATCACAAGAAAATTGCCTTGGATATACATACAAGAGGGGAATTTGTCTACAATATCAGGCCTTTGAGATGTTCCCTGCTTTATGGTTGATTTCCTAAAATCTATTTTGAGCTGTATTTACTCAAAACAGACAGAGCAAAGATGGCAGGCTTTGCAGATTTTCAGTAGAAAAGCACCATATCACAAAACTTAAACTTATCTTGAAGACTACCTTCGAGAAAGTTTTCCTAAAATACCAGGTGAATGCAGTGTGTCTGCATTCATTGTGTTTAGCCTTCTAGAATGCATTGTTGAGCTACTCAAAAACAGCCATAACTGAGGCAGAAAATTACTGCATCATTTAAAACAATAAACTTGTCTTGAATACAAGGTTTCTCTAAAATATCAGCCCAGTGCATTGTTTCCTTCTTTCTGTTTGCCCTCTTAGAGAATGCAGTTTCCTTGGGGGTGTTACATTAACTAAAACAGAAACGTATTTGATGGTTTCAGTGGATGAAGAACTGATCCTGGGTCACACATCTCTCACAGGGCATATCTTTGTTGAGTTGCATGACGTTTTCTGTTGAAACTAGGTCAGGTCATATGCAGTACAGAAAAGTAATCGTACAGTTTTAAGGGTTTATTGCAATCTCTCCCCCAATGGAAACGAATGGAGCTATTTTGTAGATATTTTGCATAAAGTAATAATGCAGTAAAGTAAATAATAATAAAGTTTCATTTACTGTTATGTAAGGAGGTCTATATAACAGAAACCTCCCGAAAGTTGGACATGGTGCGTGGTGTTTCAATTTAAATTTTTCTAGCTGCATGCTCGTCTTCGATATGAGAGAACGGTAGGCTACTTTGGTATATGACTGTTTTAATTTCCCTTAAAGTCATACAAATGTAATAGACTAAAACACTTTGATTTTCTGCCAACAGAATTCGCAGTCTGTACACTGGCCGTTACGGCGTTCAGCGTTTCACACAGATGAGGGTTACGTGGCAATGTAACCAGATATGTTGGGGTGCATCAGAGCAGCCTCCCGAAGGCGCACCCTGGGTATCAGGTCTTGTCGGACATTTTGGTCAGACTTGGCCTGATAGCGAATGCTTTCACACAGTGCAGTTCTTAGACAGTGCAGTCCTCAGACTGTAGAACCATAACATTCTTTTCTAGTGGACTCGCCTGTTTTGGCCCTGTATGACCCTTTTGGTGTGGATGTGCCGTTAAACTTTGATATACATGTAACCAGACATGTTACAGCGGCCTAGTGGTAGCGTGTCTCCCGTGTTGCTAGTCAGGTAACGAGGTCACGATCGCTGGAACGACGTATCTTAGCAACCCGTTTAGTGATCTTGCTTAACGCTGCCCTACCTGGTCACGGCATGTCGCGAGAAGCTCCTTAAATGTGGAATATTGACAGTACCCCCAGATCCCGTCACTGTTCAAGACATTGCGGGTTCCAATCCCCCTAAGTGGACGAGCGCGAAGCCTGTGCGTCCGTGACATCATCACCTTGCGCCCCACGAGCTGGGCAGACGACACGCCAGGACTGGCAGGCGACATCCTGGCACTTTTGCCTGTGATCATCCGCCTGAGGAAGCGCTGACGTGACAGTCCACAGCCAGGGAAGCAGGAAGCTATACAGCTTCCTAATGGCTTCAAAAGTTGCACAAGTACACCTGATTACACAGGCCTGTGTGCGGCGCTTTGGGACATAATTACAACCCCCCGTAGCGAGGGAACCAGGAGCATTAAGCAATCAATGATGTGGTCTAGTCAAACGTCAATCATCTTGCTCCAGAACAGGAATTTCATTTGCCGAGGTAAGATAATGGAGACATGGTCATGTGGAAATACGGTTCTGGCGACAACAAAGACGTCTCTCAGGCATCAGCAGGTCAGCATAGCAGTCCCACTGCCCTCGCATAGCCAGCTTGATGATTTATTCCAAAGCTCTCCCGTGGGAAGAACGTTTTGAATAAAGGTTAATTAACAGGAAGGCCGGTCGTTTAATATCGTTTTTTTTACTCGGCAAACGGCTATTTCTGTGGATAAAACATATGATCAAGGCGTTTGATTCATTCCTCATGGTCAAGTATAACAGTTACGATGTCAATTGAATGCAACCGTCGACAGAGCGACTTACACAAGTGCACAATGGCCGCGGTTAATTTGCTGTGAACGACAGTCCATCAATACCACTCTACTGAATACAAAACGACACAAAGGTGTTTGCTGACAAGTATAAAGAGTCAAGTCGATTAAACTGCCATCAGCTCGACGGGTGGCCACTAAACCGTTCATCAACAGATTCACATAAAGCTATGGAAGTACACCAACACTCGGTATTAAAGTATGAAGAGTTGCGTTGACGTTTAACTTAGGAGGCCTAATACTTTTGTGAATAGGGGTCTCAAGTAGCTTAACATATGTCTTTCTATTGGAAGATATGCTAATCTGACTGCAGTTACTAAGGTTACGACAAAACTCCTATACGTGTAGCTCTTTGCGAATCCTACAAGAAATGGGGGCGGTGGTGTAAACCCACAGGGGAATCGGCTTTGCACGGAAACTGCACAGAACTGGTTACGGAACATAAACCACTGGAGTTTGTTTCACCGTCATCATTTTTTATGTCTTACATGCCATCAATTGAACCTAGACGTTCCTTGGTGTTCGTGTGACAGGAAATTAATGTTCAGCTGGAAACCATGAACTTGACGAAGCTTGAATATCGACTTCATTATTGTCCGAGAATGCTCTAAGCATGAACGGTTTTTGTACCTTTCTGAAAATAGCTTTTTTACACACAACGTAGTCCGCAGCATTTGATGATGCAACGTCATGGGTGTCCGAGGAAATCTAACATCACATGGCAAGATAAACAGCGTAGACTTGTGTAGTACCATCATTGTTAATCAATGCACTCCATCAATCACGTTTGACGTATCCCCGGCGTGTACACCTAACTCTGTTGAAACAATGAATATCATGGATTTCTTTGGGATCTTTAGAAAAAAATAAAGATTACTGTAACGTTTCTAAGTAGCTTTTCCTCAAGGGTTTTGGTTTCTCCTGTGATTAACATGTTGATCTTAAAATTGACACAACATTATGTAACATGCAGCAGTTAAGCCCGTGTGCCGCAACTTGACCCTTCACAGAGACGCATAGTTCCTTGGGATTCGGCCTAAATAATATACTGGACGAAAATCGTTAAAGCACTAACCAGACTGCATGTATAATATAAGTGTAATATGAGCAGAACGGCACGCGATACAGATGTTTAACAGAACTATTTGCACATGTATCTTTTAAGTTGATGAACTGTTTATGCATTTACGTGTTTTCCCGATATCCTCTTGTGAAAAGCCAGTTAAACACGGTGTATGAATGCCGAAGAATTAGCAAATTAGTACAGACACTAGTCTATCCTTATTTATTTATTTATTTATTTATTTATTTATTTATTTATTTATTTATTTATTTATTTATTTATTTATTTATTATTTAAGAACATATTTATACAGGGTTGATTTCTAAGTAACAAAGTGCTTTTTGGCTAAGTAACAAAGTGCTTTTCTGCTCAAGTCCCCTGTTAGAACATATGCCATGCAATAGATATGTTGACATTGCAGACAATGTGATAACTTAAAGGTTAAACACAATAAGCATGATAAGGGTCATTAAACAGCAATGACCAACAGTTATAGTGAATTATTCTGCCCCCGGTTTTCAGAATTATGCTCATACGCCAATTACACGTTTTTAGTTTCGTACTTGTTAAACAGCGTTGGATGTGGGGCTGCGTTGAATGTAGTGTCATCCCCCATGTATATGGTAATTTTAGTCCAAACTCATCTCCCGCTTGCCGTCCACCCGCTGCTATGGCATTATCCCCAAATATTGCACCCAGTTTACACATAGGCGCATGATCGTGCATTCTCATACTGGCATTACTGACCGACATGCTCGAAAAATGAAACAAGATATCACGGCACGCGTGCTTAGCTTCAAATCTGCAGATGTGCTTTTACTGGCAATTGCAAATATGCCAACACCCACTGGTACTGATTATCCTAATAATTTCAGCAGATATTTTACTGCTAATTTTTGTGACCGTTTCATAATGTCAATGAATACATGTTGCTTATTTTGATGATCTCCTATTTTGTTGTGCGTACATGTAACACCAACTAATTAAGATATGCAAACGTATGCTTTTCAATAAGCATATACGACAGGTCAGTTTAGTACTATCAGCTGATTATTAACTGGACGTATTATATTCCAGTTACCACATCCTTGTACATTTGCACTAGATATAGTGTTATGATAATATGGAGAAGCTACACAGTACCATGCAGGGCATGTTTTGCGGTGGGGAATTTTCGATCAATTTCCAAGTAAAAAAAGCTCAAAGGGGTAAGCCTGGTGCCACAAGCATGCCAGGATATGATACAGTTTAAATATCAAACGGGTATAGTATAACAGCTCCTCGAGGTACGTTCCTTCCAGTGGGGGAGGATGATATCGATTCAGACGAACATAAATGATATAGGTAAAGTAAGGTATATCCCGCGTATCTAGCTAGCGGGGGGAGGGGGGAAGAGTACAATTTCTTGAGGGCTCCAGGGGCAGCGCAAACATGTAATATTTATTACACAAATCCAAAGTGGGTGTGCATGTGTGCGGTCACTATATTATTATTCCCCAAACGCTGCACCCCCCCCCCAAAAAAAAAAAGAAAGAAAGAAAAAAAATCGGGACCAAAAAATCCACCACTGTCTCAACACACGAGTTTAGCTGAAAAATCATCCTGGAGATAAGGGTAGAAGCGATTATTCTTTGATCATCCATACAGGTACAGTGTGCTATGTATTACTACTCCCAACGTCTTAAAGAAAAGAGTGGTAGTGCTTACCGTAGACAGCAGGTTGGTTTTGAAGGTTGGGGGTGGCCGAGGTGACAGGTGTCCACTGCAGAGACGCTGCCAGCAGGAATAGGTCCAGAAAGGTCCAAATCATCACGTCAACCGTCACTGTCGCCATCACGCTTAGGCCGCCACTTAGGCTACGCATGGCAAAGCTGCAGACGGCATTTGACGATTATCCACACGTTGTAGAAAGTTGTCTAACGTACCTCCGCCTCCCCAATCCACGAGTGAGTGACTGAGTGTAGTGTAAGGGCAGATCCCTCGCAGGAAGGGCACGACGGAAGTTGTGTGAAAGGGAAGCTGTGAGTCGCAGTGCAGGCTGCTCCTGTCACGGCGGCACCGAGAACGGAGGGACACGATATCAACTCCCACTCGAGTGCTCTCAGACTAATCGATAACATTCAGCACCAGAACAGGGGGGCAAACACTGCCAGGACGCTTGCAAAACGCAGGCACCGTGAAAAAAGTTCAAGTCCTCTTGGATGCTCGGGGGCGAACCCCTTCCCCTTGGACCACCGGGCTGTAATGTGCTAGGTCTCGTGTCGTTTATCCGTCTATTCCAGAAGTCCTCAATTACCTGTAAGGTGACCGTGCCTATCTGTGACAGCGAGCCGTCACTGCCCCCATCCGGGCCTGCCACCAGCAAACCGCACACACCAGCCGCCCCGGCTCAACTGGGCTTGGCACCAATAACACGACTGGTTGCCTTCCCCCGGGGTCGCGGCTCCCGCTCTTTTTGCTATAAATTGATCATATCCGTTCGATAAAAACTCTATGAAAGTTGCAATATTGATACCTAATCAAATTCGGGTGAAGCGACTAGTGCGCTGTGGCTTTTATCTCCCTCTCGTCTTTAATGCTGCGATGTTTGCCCAGTGCCGGAGTTGGCTTCCCGGGAAACAGGCAGTGTCGCACGTACAAGCTATCTCCCCTCTCCTCCCTCTCTCCCCCCGGCTCTGGTAGCGGGACCAGTTACTCCTCTCTCTCCGTCCTCTCCGGCCAGCTATCGATTAGCCAAATACACGGCATCAACTCTCGGACAACAACTCCAAACTTGCTGCTGGAAGATTTGGCTTGATGCGCGAGATGTTGGCAGGTAACTGCTACATGAGACTCCTTAATCGCCGGCGGCGGTGTCTTCGCGTGCCTTCTCTGGACTTGTTGAGGGAGCAGAACTCTCTCCCCGCCGGCGGTACGCTATCTCCCTTCTGCCTCGGTCTGCGGGGCTGCGCCCGCTTCCTGGGCGAGGAGGCGGACACGATTCCTCTGCCGGCGGCGAAAGGAAATATTTCCCGTGTCACTCCGAGAGCTGTCGGCAGCCTTGTCCAGCGACGCGGGCAGCAAGGTTCCACGAGTTGAAGTGGAGCTCCGGGGTGTCGGATCCAAACTGTCGATGATATGAAGATAAGAGCGAGAACTGGGGGAGACAACGGAAGCTCAATGCCATGTGATGCTGCGCTGGCTGCCGTCTGACCCGATCATTAACTCCCAGGATGCACTGCAGCGCGTCTCTAGATCTGGCCTGCTTCCGCTCTTCGAGGGAATCAATCGCAATTGCTACGACGAGACAGATACAACAGGTCGGAAGCATTGTTGTGTGCGTGTAGGACCGACCTACCGCTGTGATCGAGGCTTTTCAAGAGTAAGATCGACGCCATGAATAATTGAACACAGCCAGGCCAATTGTGCATGACAAGGGAGGGAGGCTTGGGGGAGGTCAATCGTCATCGGCTCTGAGCACCAAGGGACGACAAGCCAGGACAATGCTAATTCTCGCACGTCTACATCGGCAATGCAACCCTCGCGGCATGCCAGATGATACAATATGATATAGGAGCAAAAGTCTACATCGCCGCTGCCGACTCCTATACCCTACCCAGATGATACAAAATGATAGGAGCAGAGGTCCCGCTCTGTCAAAGTCCCTCCGAGACCTATTGACTGGGAGGCAATGAATAAATTTCTCTCTATAGCTCTCGCGCCCCGATACCAGGCTGTAGCATTAAACTGTGCGAGTTTTGCAACTTTCGGGGCCCATTATCAAACGTTGGGAACTCACAGTTGTGCCTCCCTGCAATCTTGCCAATTATGACAGTTCCCAAATCAATTTGCCGCCAGCCCCTAACCCCTTTAAGTGAGCCCATTGCCTGTTCTCCCCGCTGCAGCAACAGCTAACACCTTCTAAGCCATCTATCCCCTTTTCGCCCGTGGGATAGATTCCCTCTCTCCCTGCGCGACACTACCACCAGGGCTATCCATTCCCGACCTTCCATTCTACAGCGGAAATCGATTAATTTCTCGCCTCTATTATGCGATAACTTAATTTCTATGCCTCTAGCTCTGGGCCTCTTGGCTGTCCCAAAAAGACCGCCATTAAATCTGCATATTTTACATAACACGCTCGGTATAATTGCATTGTTTCCTGCAGCGCTCTTTTTCTTTGGCTGCCGCGCTATTGGGTTATAGGCCATTGCAATCCGTGCCCCGAGGGGCAGTATTGGTGCCGAAGGGATTTGCGGCTATGGGTGAAGGTGCCGGGGTCAAGGGAATGCAGAAGGAAAATTTCTCTATGCTTTTGTTCTGTTTAGCAAAGTAGCATGTTTCAGCCGTGGGTAATAGCTTCCGGAAGTTGAAAATTATTAGCAACGATAATAACACAATCATGGTCATGTCAGAACATTACGGCTTAAAATGAGGCCATTTTCTTAGAGAAAAGAAAAAGAAATATACTGTTTTCAGTGCATCCAGGTTTTTTCTGTAGGCAGTATAGTTGAGCAGCTATACATGTCACCCTGTCGTAGCTATAGCAGATATGATAGTGTATCTATCACCTGTCGGCTTCTCCAGCAGCCTCTGCGCCTCCTCGGAGACACTATACGGCCACTCGAGGCCCACTCGGGGGCCGTGGCAGCGGGGCTAGTTAGCCACTCGTACAGCACGTCCGGGGAGATATGGGAAGGGGTAGACCATGCCCGGGGACCACGTCCTGTAGGCTACCGGACATTCTCCGGCACGACCGGGGATAGGAAGGCTCAAATTAATGCCACACCTCCGTGCTCAAATGGCCAGTTTGATGCGATAATTACCGCCAGGGAGCAGCACTGCGAAGGCGCCTGGCAGCGGAAACTCAGAACGACAGTCCAAGCAGGAGTGACAGTCTCCGACGCTGTCAGCATGGCACTGGCTAGCCTCGCGTGGACAGAGCTCGTTTGTCACAGCTGCCCAGGCTCAAGCCGAGGCTAACAATGCTCACAAATATTGATGTATCCTGCTATAAATAATCGACACAGAGGAGACGGCAGCCCCGCCAGGCTTGAGATTAGGAAAATACCGGATGTCCACAATGCCCGCGGCGGTGTATTTATGGGAGATTAGACACATTTTTTTTTTAGTGCAGTGTCTTTTTAAAACATAGCCGGGGGCATGCTATTCAAACATTCAAACAGCTGACGTAAGAGTGGCAGGATTCTCTGAGAAACGTTTCCCCCCGAGCCAGACGTTATACGTAGCTGTAAACATTTATTACACGTGTAATTTATATTTCAGGAACGTATTCCGATATTGCACCATTTATGACAGCAGAGCCAAGACAGCATATATATCGTCGCCCTGTACTTGACATGCCAGAAAGTTTCATAATATTTGAATAATATTTACAAATATATTATTTTGTTATGTGTTTCATCCGTTTCTTCCTTTCTTATA
>JAAUYG010240404.1_pt1 | contig 13970 bp, 17 predicted proteins | sample 7278091 | NCBI WGS metagenome assembly JAAUYG01 (sample SAMN14350201, study PRJNA611818) | marine sediment metagenome | isolation source: surface marine sediment (0.6m) | place: French Polynesia: Moorea | collected 2018-08
ACAACAACGGCGGAAACTGCAATAAAGGCGGAAATAGCAACAACGACAGAAACTGCTAAAATGGCGGAAATCGCAACAATGGCGGAAACCGCAAAAACCTTGGAAACTGTAACTACAGCGGAAACCGTAAAAACAGCATAAATCGCAACAATGGCGGAAAATGCAACAACGGCGGAAAGCGCAACAATGGCAAAAACTGCAACAATGGTTGAAACTGCAACAACAGCGGAAAGTGGAAAAACGGCAGAAATCGCAACAAGAGCGGAAACAGCAATAATGATGAAAACTGCAATAATGGTGGAAACCGCAACAACAGCAGAAATCGCAACAATGACAGAAATTGCAAAAATAGCAGAAACCACAACAACGGCGGAAACTGCAATAAAGGCGGAAATAGCAACAACGACAGAAACTGCTAAAATGGCGGAAATCGCAACAATGGCGGAAACCGCAAAAACCTTTGAAGCTGTAACTACGGCGGAAACCGTAAAAACAGCATAAATCGCAACAATGGCGGAAAATGCAACAATGGCGGAAACCGCAACAACCGCAAAAACTGCAACAATTGCGGAAGCTGCAACAACAGCGGAAAGTGAAAAAACGTCGGAAATCGCAACAACAGCGAACAGCAATAATGATGGAAACTGCAATAATGGCGGAAACCACAACAATGGCAGAAACTGCAAAAACTGCGGAAACCGCAACAACAGCAGAAATCGCAACAATGGCAGAAATTGCAAAATGGTGGAAACCGCAACAACGGCAGAAACTAAGAAAATGGCGGAAATTGCACTTATGGTGGAAACCGCAACAGCGGTGTAAACTGCAAAAATGGCAGAAATTGCAAAAATGGCGGAAACCATAACAAAAGCGGATATCGCAACAACGGCAGAAATCGCAAAATGGCGGAAACTGCCACCACGGCAGAAACCGCAAAAATGGCAGAAATCGCAACTATGGCAAAAATTGCAAAAATGGCGGAAACTGCAAAAACAGCAGAAATTCCAATGATGGCGGAAACCGCAGCAATGGTGGAAAATACAGCAATGGCGGAAACCTCAAAAACAGCAGAAATCGCAACAATGGTGGAAATTGCAAAAATGTCGGAAATCGCAACAACGGCAGAAACCACAACAATGGTGGAAACTGCAAAAATGGTGGAAAACGCAACAACAGCAGAACTCGCAACAATGACAGAAATTGCAAAATGGGGGAAACCGCAAAAACGGCAGAAACTGCAAAAACGGCGGAAATTGCAACAATGGCGGAAACTGCATCAACAGCGGAAACGCGAAAAACTGTGGAAATCGCAACAATGGCGGAACAGCAATAATGACGAAAATTGCAATAATGGCGGAAACAGCAACAATGGCAGAAACCACAACAACGGTGGAAACTGTAACAATGGCGGAAAATGCTAAAATTGGCGGAAACCGCAACAACGGCAGAAACCACAACAATGGCGGAAATCACAACAATGGCGGAAACCACAACAATGGCAGAAACTGCAAAAATGGTGGAAAACGCAACAACAGTGGAAATCGCAACAATGACAGAAATTACAAAATGGCGGAAACCGCAAAAACGGCAGAAACTGCAAAAATGGCGGAAATTGCAATAATGGCAGAAACCGCAACAACGGCGGAAACTGCAATAAAGGCAAAAAAAGCAACAACGACAGAAACTGCTAAAATGGCAGAAATCGCAACAATGGCAGAAACTGCAAAAATGTTGGAAACTGTAACAACGGCTGAAACCGCAAAAACAGCATAAATCGCAACAATGGCGGAAACTCCAACAACGGCAGAAACCGCAACAACGGCAGAAACTGCAACAACGGCAGAAACTGCAACAGCAGCGGAAAGTGGAAAAACGGCGGAAATCGCAACAACAGCGGAAACAGCAATAATGACGACAACTGCAATAATGGCAGAAACAGCAACAATGGTGGAAACCGCAAAAACAGCAGAAATCGCAACAATGGTGGAAATTCCAAAAACAGCAGAAACCACAACAACAGCGGATATAGCAACAATGGCAGAAATCGCAAAATGGCGGAAACCGCAACCACGGCAGAAACCGCAAAAATGGCAAAAACTGCAACAATGGTGAAAATGGCAAAAATGGCGGAAAATGCAACAACAGCAGAAATCACAACAATGGCGGAAACTGCAACAAAAGCGGAAACCGCAAAAACAGTAGACATCGCAACAATGGTGGAAATTGCAAAAAAGGCGTAAACCGCAACAACAGCGGAAATCGCAACAACGGCAGAAATTGTAAAATGGCGGAAACCACAACCACAGCGGAAACCGCAAAAATGGCAGAAATCACAACAATGGTGGAAATTGCAAAAAAGGCGGAAACCGCAACAACAGCGGAAATCGCGACAACAGCAGAAATTGCAATAATGGCAGAAAACGCAGCAATGGCGGAAACTGCAACAATGGCGGAAACCTCAAAAACAGCAGAAATCGCAACAATGGTGGAAATTGCTAAAATGGCGGAAGCCGCAACAACGGCAGAAACCACAACAATGGCGGAAACCACAACAATGGCGGAAACTGCAACAACAGTGGAAAGTGGAAAAACGACGGAAATCGCAACAATGACAGAAATTGCAAAATGGTGAAAACCGCAAAAATGGCAGAAACTGCAAAAACGGCGGAAATTGCAATTATGGCGGAAGCCGCAACAACGGCGTAAATAGCAATAAAGGCGGAAAAAGCAACAATGACAGAAACTGCTAAAATGGCGGAAATCGCAACCCTGGCAGAAACTGCAAAAATGTTGGAAACTGTAACAATGGCTGAAACCGCAAAAACAGCATAAATCACAACAATGGCGGAAACTGCAACAACGGCGGAAACCGCAACAACGCCAGAAACTGCAACACTGGCGGAAACTGCAACAACAGCGGAAAGTGGAAAAACGGCGGAAATCACAACAACAGTGGAAACAGCAATAGCGACAAAAACTGCAATAACGGCAGAAACAGCAACAATGATGGAAACCACAACAATGGCGGAAACAGCAACAATGGTGGAAACCGCAACCACGGTGGAAATCACAACAATGGCGGAAATTGCAAAAATGGTGGAAACCGCAACCACGGTGGAAATCACGACAATGGCGGAAACTGCAAAAATGGTGGAAATTGCAATGATGGCGGAAACCGCAACAATGGCGGAAACTGCAACAATAGTGGAAACTGCAAAAACAGCAGACATCGCAACAATGGTGGAAATTGCAAAAACGGCGGAAACCACAACAACAGCGGAAATCGCAACAACGGCAGAAATTGCAAAATGGCGGAAACCGCAACTACGGCGGAAACTGCAAAAATGGCAGAAATCGCAACAATGGTGGAAATTGCAAAAACTGCGGAAACCGCAACAACAGCGGAAATCGCGACAACGGCAGAAATTCCATTAATGGCGGAAAACGCAACAATGGCGGAAACTGCAACAACAGCGGAAACTGGAAAAATGGTGGAAATCGCAACAATGGCGGAAACAGCAATAATGACAGAATCTGCAATAATGACAGAAACCACAACAATGGCAGAAACTGCAAAACAATGGAAACCACAACAACAGCAGAAATCGCAACAATGACAGAAATTGCAAAATGGCGGAAACTGCAACAACGGCAGAAACTGCAAAAATGGCGGAAATTGCAATAATGGCAGAAACCGCAACAACGGCGGAAACTGCAATAAAGGCAGAAATATCAACAACGACAGAAACTGCTAAAATGGCGGAAATTGCAACAATGGAGGAACCGCAAAAACGTTGGAAACTGTAACAATGGCAGAAACCGCAAAAACAGCATAAATCGCAACAATGGCAGAAACTGCAACAATGGCGGAAACTGCAACAACAGTGGAATGTGGAAAAACGGCGGAAATCGCAACAACAGCGGAAACCGCAATAATGACAAAAACTGCAATAACGGCGGAAACAGCAACAATGGCGGAAACCACAACAATGGTGGAAAGCGTAACAATGGTGGAAACTGCTAAAACGGCGGAAAACGCAACAACAGCAAAAATCGCAACAATGGCAGAATCTGCAGCAATGTCGGAAACCGCAAAAACAGCAGACATTGCAACAACGGTGGAAATTGCAAAAAGGCGGAAACTGCCACAACAGCGGATATTGCAACAATGGCAGAAACCGCAAGCACGGCAGAAACCGCAAAAATGGCAGAAATCGCAACAATGGCGGAAATTGCAAAACCGTCTTATACTGCAACAACAGCAGAAAATGCAACAACGGCGGAAACCGCTACAATGGCGGAAAGCGCAAAAATGGTGGAATTCGCAACAAAGGTGGAAACCGCAACAACGGCAGAAACCACAACAATGTCGGAAACTGCAGTAATGGCGGAAGCAGCAACAACCACGGAAACCGCAACAATGTTGGAAACCACAACAATGACGGAAACCGCAACAAAAGCGGAAAAAGCAGTAACAGTGGAAAATGCAACAACGATGGAAATCGCAACAACTATAGAAACCAGAACAATGGTGGAAACTGCAACAATGGAGGAAATCACAACAATGGCGGAAACTGCTAAAATGGCGGAAACCGCAACAACAGCAGAAACCGCAACAACAGTGGAAACAGCAATGCTGGCGGAAACCGCAACAATATTGGAAACTACAACAACAGTGGAAACTGCAAAAATGGTGGAAATCACAACACCGGCGGAAACTGCAACAATGGCGAAGATCGTAACAACAGTGGAAAATGCAACAATGGCGGAAACTGCAAAAATGGCAGAAATCGCAACAATGGCGGAAATCGCAACAACGGCGGAAACCGCAACAACGCCGGAAAGCGCAACAACGGCAGAAACCGCAACAATGCCGGAAATTGCAAAAACGGTGGAAATCAAAACAACGTCGGAAGCACTAATAAGTGAAGAAACCGCAATAACAGTGGAAACTGCAATAATGGTATAAACAGCAACAACCATGGAAACCACAACAACGGTGAAAAAAGCAATAATGTCGAAAACTGAAACAACGGCGGAAACCGCAACAACTGTGGAAACTGCAAAAATGGCGGAAATCACAACCACGGTGGAAATCGCAACAACGGCAGAAACTGAAACAATGCCAGAAACCGCAACAAAGGCGGAAACCGCAAAAATGGCAGAAATTGCAACAATGGCAGAAACCACAACAACAGTGGAAACCGCAACAACGGCGAACACTGCAACAATGGTTGAAATTGCAACAACGCCAGAAACCGCAACAAAGGTGGAAACTGCAACAATGGCGGAAACCGCCACAACTGTGGAAACAATAAAAATGGCAGAAATCGCAACAAAGGTGGAAACTGCAACTATGGCGGAAACCGCAAAAATGGCAGAAACCACAACAATGGCGGAAAGCGCAACAATGGCAGGAACCACAAAAATGCTGAAAATCGCAACAATGGCAGAAACCGCAAAAACGGCAGAAATCGCAACACTGGGGGAAATCGCAAAAATGGCAGAAACCGCAACAACAGCAAAAAACATAACAATGGTGGAAACTGCAAACAATGGCGGACACTGCAACAATGGCAAAAAACGCAATAAAGGTGGAAACTGCAACAATGGTGTGGAAATTGCAACAATGGTGGGAACCGCAACAATGGCGGAAATCGCAACAATGGCAGGAACCGCAAAAATGGTAGAAACCGCAACAATGGCAGAAACTGCAAAAACCGTGGAAATCACGCCAATAAGGGACGAAACCGAAACAATGGCGGAAACCGCAATAACTGGAAACTGCAACAATGGTGGAAACCGCAACAAGGGCGGAAATCATGGAAACCGCAATGATGTCAGAAACCGCAACAATGGCGGAAACCGCAACGACGGCGGAAACTGCAACGACAGCATAAACTGCAACCATGGTTCAAACCACAACGGCAAAATCTAAACAATGGCAGAAACCGCAACAAAGGCCTAAACCGCAAAAATGGCCTAAATTGCAACAATAGCAGAAACCGCAAATAACAGCGGAAACCGCAACAACGGCGGATATCGCAACAATGGCAGAAACCACAAAAATGGTGCAAATCGCAAAAATGGCGGAAACCGTAACAACAGCGGAAACCGCAACAAAGCTGGAAACTGCAACAATGGCAGGAACCGCAAGAATGGTGGAAATCGCAACACTGGCGGAAATCGCAAAAACGGCAGAAACCGCAACAACAGCAAAAAACATAACAACAGTGGAAACCTCAGCAATTGCAGAAATCGCAACAATGGCGGAAATTGCAACAACGCTGGAAACCGCAACAATGGCGGAAACTGCTCAAATGGTGGAAACTGCAACAACGGTGGAAACCGCAATAACAGCAGAAACCGCAACAATGGCAGAAACAGCAACAATGGTGGAAACTGCAAAAAAGGTGGAAGTCACAACAATGGTGGAAACCACAAAAACGGCAAAAATCGCAACAACTACGGAAATCGCAAAAACAGCGGAAACCACAACAACAGCAAAAACCGTAACAACGGCGGAAACCGCAACAACGGTAGAAACCGCAACAAGATGGAAACTGCAACAACGGCAGAAACTGCAACAACGGCGAAACCGCAACAATGGTGGAAACAGCAACAATGGCAGAAACCACAACAATGGCGGAAACTGCAACAATGGTGGAAACAACAACAATGGCGGAAAGCCCTCGACGACCTACCTGGACCGCATACAGCCTGTCAATCAACCTGTCCCACACCAAGACGATTCAGTATCAACAGACAGCTCCAGATTCCGATAGCGGCATACCGGGCCACCCGCTAGACCCCGTCGACGCATTTGATCATATGACTGCTTTAATTCCGGCTCCACCCACGTCTCCTGCTTTTGTCTATCCGTGCCATTGGAATCAATCCCTGGCGCCCCCAGGCTTACCTTCGGTACCTCGCCTTTCTTCTATTGGAACGCTTACGTGTAACAACCCAAATGGCGATCCTCCTCCACAAATCCACAACTTCCCCATAACAGTTTGGCCAGTCGCGCGCTTCTGCTCACATCCTTGGCGGCTTTCAGCCATTTCATCAATAGTTTTTAAAGGCGGATGTATGTACATGAAATTTGTGTCACCAACCATGTGTTATCCTAAATCACAATAAACAATCATAATAATAGTAATAATAATAATAATAATAATAATAATAATAATAATAATAATAATAATGATAATGATAATAATAATAATAATAATAATAATAATAACAACAACAACAACAACGATAATAATAATAATAACAACAACAACAATAATAATAATAATAACATCAACAATAATAATAATAATAATAATAATAATAATAATAATAATAATAATAATAATAATGATAATAATAATGATAATAACAGCATTAATAATAATATTGGCTTTGATGCGCTGCTTGCCCACTTGTCAGATAGGACGACCAAGTTAGATTGATACCCAACACGCGTATGGACTTAGTTAAACAAGGACTAAACTGATGTAGCCTATATACTTACACTTGATGTATAAAGGTAACAATATTTGTACTGATAATCCCAACTCCAAAATTTCAGTTCATTTGCTCTACGGCTTCTAAGGCCATTGTTAGGCAAATGCGTACACTGAGCCCCAATTTATCTTGAGGACTGCAAGGTCAAAGTTACCCCAATATCATTTTTTTGTATAAACTTAAATTTATTTTCTTTCTTTTTTTTTCATTCAGTATGAGTTAATCATTGTGAGAGTTCCCAAAATTTTACTGCGTTTCTTCCTGCGACCTGCCGTTGTGGAGGTACAGGCCATTTTGAGAAAAATGCACCGAATGACCCAGAAATGACAATAGTGAACAGTAAAAGATCAAGAGTACACTATGTGTAAACATACTGTACGTGTGTTACCAGTGACCATGAGTCACGGATTCTTATCAGCCTTTGCTATATGGGTAACCGACTCTTAACGGTCAACATTAATACTCTGTATACACTAAAACGTACACCCAAGGCCCAAAGGTTTGTCCGTTTTGCTCTGTGGCGAATCCATTTCTAGATCAGGTTTCCGAAAATCGCAAATGCACCGAGTGACCGCAAAGTGATATTGAAAACTTTTAAGGATCAAAATTAATCGTGTACACTAAATGCCCCTCAAGACCCTTTTTGTCTGCTTTGCTCTACGATCAGTCGTTTATGAGATGTTTGATACTGGACAATCCCTTTAACTAGCACTTTAAGCATTGAAGACATACCAAAAAATATTCGATATATCGCGTGTTTTCACCTATCGCCAACCAGTTTAGAAAGTCGCTTACCACGTGGGCGTTTACTCATGTTCAACGCGAGTTGCTGTGGTGAAAATGCTATCGATTTTCTTTTCCCCAAAAGGAGTGTCAACCTACACAACGACAATGGATGACGATACTTTCCTCTAATGCCCACATTGTTGACCTCCACCCCACCCCCATCCCGTTCTACAAGACTGCTTTTTTGTTTCCTTGAAACATTACACTTTGAAACGCCTACCACCCTATGTATCTGTACACTAAACAACCGTATTTAGGGCACTGTACTTTTTCATATTTTTTTTGTAATTTTAAACTGAAGGTAGCCCTGTCGCAGCGTTAAAATATGTCAACATGCAACACATTACATGTGTACTAGTACATTGCAATGTATAGCTATACGTTACCATTGACACCTCCGGAAGGTTCATCTATTCCATCATCCTCTGTAACAATAATGAACATGTTTGTGTTGAAACAACACTGTGCTGGTAATTTTATTAAAAATGACCACTTAAGCTCCTTTCCCCTCCACTCTCCTCCACTATGTACCACTTAACTCCACAAAAATTCCATTCTATTCGCACTACTCCACTCCAATCCACCCCACTCTACGCTACCTCACTCTATCCAACTTCACTCCGTCCCAGCACAATCCGCTCCATTATAAGCCATCTCACCCCACTCCACTCCATGCTACGCCACTCAACTCCGCTCTCTGGTCCTCCACTCCATTCCCATCCACTCCACTCCATTCCACCCCACTCCACGCTACGCCACTCAACTCCGCTCTCTGGTCCTCCACTCCATTCCCATCCACTAAACTCCATTCCACCGAACTCCACGCTACGCTACTCAACTCAACTCCGCGCTCTGACACTCCACACCACCCCTCCACTCCATTCCACCCCATCACCTCACCTCACTCCACTCCAATGTACTCCCCTATACTCTAGCGTCCTCTATTTTTGTCTTCTTGATTCGACACTCGGAAAGCTGTTTTACTTACCTGTCGTATTGTATGGCATAGCAAAAGTGGATGGATTTAAACCTTCAGTGGGCTCATAGGTATTAACAACTGAGGCCTGAGAGGACAAATCCACACTTTCTGTAGTGTCTTCCGTAGAGTAACCTGTCAGGAAAACAGAGAAGGAGGTTACATTTTCCGTCACAAGATCTGTAGAATAATCTGTCTGAAAATCTGAAGTCCAGTTTACACTTTCCGTTGTCGCCGGTGTAACGTCACTTGTTTGATAATCGGAGGTGGAAATTACAGTTTCCGCAGTAGGTGTTTCCGTGTCACCTGTGGTAGGAGTCGGTTCCTGGGCAGTTGAAGGCAGCTCCGTTGACAGCTCGGTGCTACTTTCCCATGCCGTTGTCCCCAAGGAAGTACTGTAGGTATCACTGGTGGTGAGATCCTCTGACGTGGATAATGCGACACTAGGGTCAGTGTGTGCAGTCGTGACGTCACTGGAAGGAGGTGTTGTGGATGTGGAGTCGAGGAAGGTCGAGTCCGGGGTCGATGTCGGAATGGACGGTATCGGACTGACAGAACTGCTGGACTGACTCAAAGCTCTGCCACAGAAAAGGAAGCCTGAAATGAAATAACGATTAAGGGCATGAAACGTCAGGGGAGTTGTAGTTAACAAAGGAGGTACATATTATCTGTTATATAGAAAAGGGGCTGCGGTTACGTCTATATAACTTACGTGGAATAGTATTTATTGGAAAGAGCCGAACAAAATATGTATTTGCGTCCTTAAACTTTTAATTTCTTGGAGATTATTGTGATTTAGCTTATAAGGGTTATATGCATGTAGCCTTTCAGCCTATAAAGGTCATATCTTCGACAGAAACGGCCCGATTTTAACATTTGGACTGATGCAGTCCGGACCAGGGACTAGGTACATGTATGAGGGGACATGTCTCAAATGTCCAGGAATAACTTTGCAAATTGTAATTACTGGTACGGTGTGTGCATATTGTTGCTTCATAATCAACACGTTATCGCTATTAGTTAAGCATTTTATTATATTTATTATGCCCTAATATTTATCTATTTATCTATTTATATTTAGCTAATTAATGGCAGTATAAAGACAAAGAAAGGCAGGTTTAATATAGGGTAATGGCCAGTTAATGTGTATAGCACACGTTAATTGGTGTCACAGAAAGGATAAACTAGGACATGATATATCACATACAGTAATGGTAGAATATAGACAGCTAGAAACACCAAAACGACATGGTCAAGAAAGCACCTTCACTTTTTGGTATCTATACCGGTCCTTAGAATGTAGACGGATTTCTTAAATGTCGTTGTACCGGTGAGAAATGTGGAGATAAACCCGGGGGAGGAGGAGGAGGTCTAGGTGGATTGTTTCGCAAACATCTGTTTGTTGGTTAAACTGGGACTAACACGTTAGTAGCGACAGCAGACGCCGACTATCACACATGCCGCTTGAATATTAAAACTTGCGTTTGGAAAAGGCAAGAAATATGGGGCAGGTGCTATGCGATAAATTTTTACTATCTCTCCCGAGACGATATCACTTTATCATTTGCATGTACAACTGAGTCTTGCGTGGGTAGAGCTTATCGAATTCGACTTTCACTTGGAAATTCTCTCTTTCTTGCTTCAGGTGAATGCAAACAATGCCGAGTTTAATGAGCGGCGGGATATCCTGGTTGGATCACGCTACCCGTCCACTCCCCGGTAGCTCTCCTGTTTAGGACGGTCCGGAAGTCATCAGAAAGTTACTATATAACTGCTCTTCAAACATGGCGCAGATATCCGGATGGATGGATGCATTCATTTATGACCATTGAACGGTCAAACGCGTTTAACCCATATCCTTTTAGCAGCACCGTGGCAGTTTACTAAAGACACAAAACTACATGTATTGGCTGAGAAATCTTTGAAGTGAGAGCAGGCTGCCACTGCCTTGACTTTTTTAAACCCCGAGATGAGTCGATATCAGTCGATGTATTTGAGGCGAATAAAAGATGTATAAAAATAAATATAAAAACAAGTAACAACTGCAAATAAATAAATAAATAAATAAATAAATAAATAAATAAATAATAATAATAATAATAATAATAATAATAATAATAATAATAATAATAATAATAATAATAATAACAATAATAATAATAATACATACATACATACATACATACATACATACATACCTTGGCTAATGAGAAAAAAGAGCTGCAGATATCTCTTTGCCGCCATGATGTTGGACGTCCTGTCTGCGTGTAACGCTATCACAGGCAGGTCTTATGAGGCATCGGTTAACGAGCGTGGAGATTTTGCATCCTTCAATAATAAGCTAGCATATGCAACGGGATCTTTGTGTCGAGTGAAGCAAATAAAGCCACACCGGCAATAAAATCTAGAGGGACTAGCTAGGGTGGAGACCTCCTGCCTTTGTTGTACAGTACTTCCCCTTAACCGGGGTTGTATCTCTGAAGAGTCCCACCAACTCGGCTGAAACTGCTTGTTGTAGTAATTTATGGAAGGCTTTGTAACTGAAGGAGGCTCGACGTGGAGATGCAATGACGTTCGATAGCCGTTAGAAGAATTCCGTTTTCGTGTCGTAAATGACCACGGTTTAACTTTAAGTGTAATGAAATGTCAATGTATCCTTCTTGTTGAAGCCTGTGTAGTCATAAACCAGTAATCAGCAGTTTGACCTTTGACCCGCCCGGTGTACATGCAACTATCATGGTTCTGAAAACTCTGGAAGAGAAAGCACAAAATTAGTAAACTGATATATTGCTATGTTAATACTTAGCCCACATACATGTATTGCATTAATATCGAGAAATGTTTAATTTGTTCTGTTGCTAACCCATCATTGGCACTGTACAATGGCTTATATACATCCCAATGGCCAATACATTGTGTTTTTTTTTTACCTGGCTCTGGCTTTTACCTTGAGTTACCGGTAACTGTGTTATGCATTCTGTTGCCTGAAATCCCCAGAATCCAATTAGAATTAGACTAGTGTAACATGGCAGGATTATTATAAAGCCCCCCCCCTTCCCGAGCTCTGCTGGACGTACAGTAGTCATCAGAGCAAATGCTGTACCGAACGCCTTCGTCGTCCGTCAGTGGGTCACTTAATGCGTTTTCTCGGCAATTATTGTTGGGATCGACACCAAATCTGTGTTTTAGGTTGCATGTTGCATGTTTATCTATTTTTCAAAATTTTGCAGCTTTTGTGTTTTGTTGTATAATTTTTTTTTGCCGTAACGCATGAGTATTTTGACGGGAACGTTTCAAACAACTTCTACTAAAAACACCACGTAAATGCAGACACAAAAAGATCTGAACACACCTAAGGATAGTATCGGCAAATACGTAAGTTTTAAATTAAAGTTTTGATATTTTTGCCAAAGAGTTCTCTTAATGTTCTTTATTACATGATTACATGGAGGAAGCGTTTCAAACATCCCTTAACAGTTACCATATACATAGGTGTTTTCATTTTGTTTAGGTTTTGGACACTTTACGAGTTTTTGTAGTTTTATTCATCACAGGAGTATATTTTATATGTAGGGAAACATTTAAAACAACTTCTCCAAAACCATCAGGCACCTAGGCATATTTTTGCACACTTCCGAGCACATGGACTTTTCATAGTTTAGATCCTGGTTTTAGGTTTTAAGTGTATGACGTGGCAGTATGCCTTGTGAACACCTTGAATAGTCAAAACATGGACCAGGACCTGAAATACAAAAGGTCAAGACATGTAATTGACATTTCGGGGGGTGTATTTTAAAGACCCAATGTTAATAAACAGCCATTAGCCTATGTGGTCCTTCGGTGCAGCTGTGGAGATGTGCCTGTAAAATGAGCAGAACAGAAGAAAATTTGTGCCTCTGGCTGTATATGCAGTACAAATGTATGTACTGTGGGGGTATTTTAGACATTGAGCATCAGTGTCATGTTGGGGTTATTGTGTGCGCTCGTTTGAAAGTCACCATGTTCCATACAAGTCGCATTTATCTAGTCTTTCCAATAGCTCATCCAACTCTGCTGCATGCGTGGTAAACATACAGGTAATAAGCCTGACTGGTGATTGCCATTTGCGGATTGGCAAAGCCACTGGACCTATTAATGTTTTGGGCCAGAACTACACTACAGGTAATTACACTATTAAGAAACCGGTGGAGACAGCCTCGGCACAAGTTAGTTGTATATTGCATATATTGCTGGACAGACATTTATTGCCATTATAACATGCACAATATCCCTGTAATTTTCCTGGACTACAGCGCCTTCATATTCATATCTACATCAGCGTGCAACATTTACCTGGTTGGTGGAAGAACCCCCTTGTGGTAATTTAACAATCACTACTTATGGCCACCGCATGGATACGACTCCGACAATTAATGTAGTCCAGTGTTAGATTTTTAACAGCAATAGACTGTCATAGTTTGTGTACGTACCTTTTTTGGTTAATCAGTTCTGCAGTGTCATCAGTGTTATTATCAGCGCCGGGTTTATACTATAACTGGTAGGCTACCTTCTACCACTCTGTCTCTACACGTACAAGGCCTGCCGTCACGGGGGCAAAGTCCGCGCTCCGTCTCTTATCAAGAGAGCTATAAAGACATTGATCTCCATATGGCAAAGTAAAAGCAATCACCGATTGCTTATGCGGGACTTTTTGTGA
>JAAUYG010158237.1_pt1 | contig 13968 bp, 15 predicted proteins | sample 7278091 | NCBI WGS metagenome assembly JAAUYG01 (sample SAMN14350201, study PRJNA611818) | marine sediment metagenome | isolation source: surface marine sediment (0.6m) | place: French Polynesia: Moorea | collected 2018-08
GGTCCAAGTGGGAGGAGCTGTAGTTCAAGTGTGAAGAGCTGTAATCCAAGTGGAAGGAGCTGTGGTGCAAGTGGGAGGAGCTGTAGTTCAAGTGGGAAGAGCTGTAATCCAAGCGGAAGGAGCTGTGGTGCAAGTGGGAGGAGCTGTGGTCCAAGTGGGAGGAGCTGTAGTTCAAGTGTGAAGAGCTATAATCCAAGTGGAAGGAGTTGTGGTGCAAGTGGGAGGATCTGTGGTCCCAAGTGGGAGGAGCTGTAGTTCAAGTGGGAGGAGCTATAGCTTAAGTGGGGAGAGCTGTAGTCCAAGTGGGATGAGATGCCAAAGTTTTCATGTTTGTACCTAATTATTTGCTTTCTTTGCTTGCAGGAATATCAGCGACTACGGAAAGACTTAGAAGATGAGAAACGTGCGAGGAAACGACTGGAGGGAATGTTACGGAAGTCTGTACATAGTCTAGTGGGCACTGCTTATGACGATCATGCTACACCACTAAACACTACATCGAGCTAGCACCTCATCGAAGTATTGCCTGACACAGGCATTGCATAGTCATGTTCTTGTTTTTTTTATCGATCATTGTTTGATAACTGCTTATGAACTGTTCGTTTACCTGACATCACAGTTTTGTGTATGCCAAAGTTCACAGCTTGATTTATGTGGGTGCTTTTGTTTTTCGAAATTATGAAACTTGCAATTATGTACAACGTGTAGCAATACCCGGAATGTGCTTATTTATATTTATTTGTTTGATTGTTTGATTGATTGATTGATTGACTGATTGTTTTCACTTGAAATGAGAATGCTGGTAAAATTTTTCTGACTGCATCTTTAGAAAAAGTTTTGTATGACAGAATGAAGAATGAAATTTTATTTTGTCTCCTGACTTCATTTGAACTGTTATAAATTTGTGGAACTTTTTTCATGGCATTTTCTAATGTCCGCAACAATACAGTGATAAATGTAGTGAGGTTTATTTGAATGCAACCTTTAACACCAGCTCCCAGAAATAGGACATTCAAGAATTAAAGCATTCCTTGGTTCACGGAATTTTAATTTGGAAGTTCAACAGCAATTGAATTGCAACTACGTTTGTTGGTTCATGGAAAAGCAAACTCTACAGAAACTACAGCTATGTTTCATATTTACAAAACTCCATAGCTAAAATCGCTTTAGCTTCAACCTTGGGTGGTCTTTAGCCCGATTGGTAACTCTAGGCTGTTATTGTTATTATCCAATGTGTTGCTTCACAAAAACATAAGAAAAAAAATATTTAAAAAATAGGAGAATTTGACAAGTGTGAAGGAGTAGTAAGTGCATTGTAAATACTGATCCCTAAAGGAGGGTAAATCTTTGGCTTCCAAAACATTAAATGTTCATCATGTTTGATAGAAAAGGGTATGAATTGTTTGTCTGATAACTGGCAGTTAATGAAAAGTTCCATTTTACTATAATAAGAAACTACAATACACGAAACTTTGTCTTACATATTTATCACAATGTAATAGTTTTGCAAGCAATCCGATGTAAACCAAGTGATGTACCTTAGAATCTGAAACCTGTATGCTGCGATGTAAGCCCGGGGATGTAAGCCTGATTTTCAGTACGGTAGCTTAATTTTATGGGACCATATTTTGCAAGAAGCTTTATTCGCCCGGTAATTACAGCCCCAGGAAATGATCTATTTTCAAGGCAGACCAACGAGAGCAGAGTGGCAGGTGGGAGAGTGGAAACCCGGCCATACATTGCATTTGTATATATTCTAACGGTCTTCTGACATATATATATAGTTATTTTTATTGCAATCTTTGTATTCCATTGATTGAATTGCTACACCACTGACAATCTTACCTTTGCATGGGGTGCAAGTGATAACGTATGTGTGTTTGAGCCGTTTGTAATTTTCACTTTTCTACTTCTATATAAATACATATATAATCTTTGTGTGTTTCTAGCAGTCATTTGAGGTGTCAGTCTGGATTAAAGTCATTGACTACATGTGTGATACGCAGGACACCTGGTTGTCTGGTTTCTAGGAAAAAATCAATTTCTGCAAGAGCATTAAATGCTGTGGATTGTTCTTTGAAAATAAAAAACCCTCTTGTATGTGTATAGTAGAGTGATAAGGTCCAAGTTTCTTGACCAATCTCAAGTTCCACTCTGAACTGTACCATAAAAAAATATTTTTATCTTCAGATACCTTTTGTTAATTTTTCAGTAAGGGCCCCGAGCTGGAATTAATTTGAGTCGCCTAACTTTTAAGGCATATGCTAAACATTGCACATTATATAAGTTCTATTGTCGATTTTGATTATTATACTTAATATGTTTGGATCAGTATGTAATCGATCAGGAAAAGAACATATATATGTGCATGTTGTATATATATATATATATATAACTTAGCATCTGGCCTATGTCATATGAGTTAATTTAACAGTGGTACCAGTTAAGTACACTAGCCAAGGGTTATATAAGTATTGACTACCATAGAGTCTCCATTGTATATCACCCTACCTGAGTTGCTGCCAGCTGACACTGGCTGTTGATGAAATCTGAGTGAGTTAATCCTGTAGTACCTTACTATGTACACAACTCGTAAGTGTTAAGTCCCAGCCTGCTTTTACTGTACACTTCCCTATTACACGGTGTATCAAGATTACGGAAGAGAAACTGTATATGAGGGGCTAATTTATTCCGTGTGCTGTGTTAGTTTATAGCTGGTAGGTTCCGTTACCCTGTGGTAGGTAGAAGCCTATAGAAGCAACATTTTGCTCCCTCGCACGTTGCCTGTACATTGGTGGAAAACTAGTCAAGACTCCATAGTGTCTGCTATAGTGGGAAAGTTTAGAAAAGACTTAACATGTATTCATTGCAAAACCGCTTAATTCCCCATCACCCATATCAAATACATGCTAGTACCACTTAGTACAGCTTCCAAAAAGCCATGTTGTAGCCGCAAAATGTCTAGACACTTCAAAACGACCAAATGACATGGCTTGCAGAAGCCGTGTCATCACATCGTGTCAAATCAGAGGGTGTAAAAACTTGTCTTTACGGCTCATGGAGCCAGGAATTCTGGCTAAAAAATGTCATGATTTAGCCAGATCATGGGTAACCCTGCCTGCCCATGACAAAGCCAGTTTTTAGCCATGAACTTTTTCAGTTGTCATGTCAATTTGAATTTGCAAAGTTTGGAAAGTAATAAAGTATTGATATATATGTGCTTTCCTGGCCTTGCAAAACATTTCTGTGTTACAATATGAGGTACATGTATATGGAATACAATGTACTGGTACTTCATTGTGTGGGTTTAAAGAACAATTGTGTACCTTTAAAGTACTTATCCAGAGGGAATGTTTTCTTGTACTGGCACATACAGTCATGTACACACATGTATGTCTTGTACACACATGTATGTCTTGTACATGTACTTGTAACGTGTTGCTGGATGCTTCATGCTGATCCTTGTATTATAAGACTAGCGCTTCAACCAGAAATGCATTTTAGATTGCAAGGGGTCTGTAAGAAAGTCACAGATATATTTACACTGAGAAATATTGAGTAATATAAGTGACTCGTCAGTCTTCTTAACATACAGGATGACTCAAATTGCACGGGTCTAAAATTGCAGGGAGTGTTGGGTATTTTAGACTGTGGATGTTCTAAACACCATATCCCTGGTCAGTGGTGTGGTTCAACATAGTACCACCACAAGGTGTATTAGCTCTCCCGCTTTGACCAGTGCCGGTATCTGACAGATATTATGATATATGCAAATAACTCACTGTACAGTTGACGTCTTCTATTGCCTATTATCATTGATCTGTTGATTTTTCTCTTCCTGCGTTGAGTACATGTTGGAAAGTAAAACCGGAGTGGTGCTTTTATTACTCAGAGTGTATGTCAATGTTCTAGTGTATATTGCTGTGCAGTGTAATAAACTATTGTGTCCGACCTTTGCATACGTCTTACTGTTTGCTGCTTATAGAATTGTGTGTGTGTCAACATGCATATACTTCAAGAGCATTTTGGGTTTATTTTTCCAACTAGCAGAAATCTTTTGCTAGAAGGTTCTCTGGATGTCTATGGAATTGATCTTGGCTTTGTGGACAGCGTACATGCACACATGATGGTTGATTGAACAGCTCAAAACTGCAGATAAAACTCTATAGGTGAACTTGGAAACCAGTGATCTCCACACACCCTGTCCTTCCTCCTGGGTGTGGGTATTCTGGATTAAATAATAATCCAGTGATCTCCACACACCCTGTCCTTCCTCCTGGGTGTGGGTATTCTGGATTAAATAATAATGAACTTGGATGCAGCGTTAATACTCAATCAGCCAGTACCTAGCTTTTCTAACCAAACCCGCATACCCATGGTGATATTGTAGAATCAAGCAGAATGAAGCTTCCGCAGAATGAATCCTCAACATTTCAGTTAGAAAATGGAGCCAGCTACATGTACATGCTACTGTGGTTTCAGTCATCTCATTTGAAGTTCTTTGCTTAAAGCTAGGTTAGTAACAATTTGAAAATGTTTCTTTACGAACCTTGATCGCCATTCAGCAAACGGTGGTCCCTCCATTTTACAACCCTTTATTTTACGACCATTTTGATTATACATGTACAACCTAGTGTGGTCACCAAGAGAGTGTACTACCGGTAGTAAAGCTTTCAGACCGCCTGCAATATAAGACCACATTTATATGGTTGCATTGGGTTGTCTTCAAATCGCACCCTGGTTTGGTAATGTAATCCTCCTTTACCATGTGATTTGGGAGCAGTGACTGTGGTATATTATTGCTATTAAATGCTTGTATTAAGGTGCAATTATTCCATAGATATTGCTACATGTATGATCAGTGCTGGCCTGTCTGGGTAGATTTATGATGCTACTAGTGATGTATTGCCTATTATGGACCTTTGTCGGCTACACTATCCAATAAAAGAAGACATTGAGCTGGCTATGACCAGGACAATAATCCAGCATTCCTTTTCTTGATCTGTCTGGTTTGGTTTCCTTATGCACAGTCATGTTTGAAGACTCTCCTCAGCTCTCCATGTCTATATGGGGTTCCAGATGGGCTGCCACCTGGACACCTGAAAGCATCCCTAGGTTTCCAGGTCACAAAATTTATCAAGCAGGTGAGATTTAGTACAGGTTCTCGGGTCACTTTTGGAAATATGCCCGAGTTGCTAGGTCCCCTCTCTCACCCCCACAGGTCGCCTAAAGCCCATCAAACTTGGGTCTCAATTGTGTCTTTGTAGTTCTATCTGCTGGATCTAGATCCCTGACAACTTGCATAGAACTCATTTAATATCCAAGTTCAGTTGGTTGACGGCCAATCCTGCTGCCAATGTTTTTTAGTGAAGCCTACAGGGCCAATCCTGGTGCCAATGTTTTTTAGTGAAGCCTACAAAGATAGTTTGTTACTGTGGCTGTTCCATCACACTAGGTTTTCCTCAAGAAACCAGTCTTGTGATACATGTGCAGTCGTAATAGTTGTTATTTATCAGGAGATTCCGACTAACCCCCCCCCCCCACCGCCCATTGTCTTACCCACTTTCTGTTCAGTATTGTAAATGTTCAAGCCAATTTAACAATGTTCATGAAAAGAACTTCTTTAACGTATGCACAAGAAGTAGCAAGCTGTATCCACATACAAAACAACAAAAGCCAGTGGATGCTTTTCTTTGCCCAGTGTCAATATATTTTATTTACTCATAGAATATATATTTACGATATGACGCGACGCAACATCACATGGTGATAATAATAATAAATACCATAAACTATTTGCAATAAAGGGAAAAAAAAACTTCAGAGTAACATAACAATTATTGGCTTCTTAGCGTCCGTCTCAAGTACTGATTTACACAAGTTCTTTGACAAAAACAGTTACTGAAATGACCAGTTAGACATAACAACACGAGACTGGAGGGAAGGGGGGGGGGAGGTAGGAGGGGGGTAGGGCGTTAGCTACACTTTGCATTTGCTCCGTAATACATGGTCATTGGAGGAATGATGGAAAAGGTTTCTACCGACTGTAGTATACGAGTCACATGCGGAAACCAAAGACTTGGCCAAAGCCATCCGGTCGCATGCATAATCAACATATATATATATATATAAATAGACATAGCATACATGTCAAAGTACACTGCATAAGCCCAGACAAGCACTTTTACCTTATTTCAGCAAATAGGGGGCAGCACTGTTGCTACTGCAAGCTTTTGTAATATGCTATACAGGGCTATATAAAATTAGATTTTCTACAGGGCTACATAGCAGGATCTGGCTACATGTTGGAAACTTGGTGGAACTGATTCCATCGCAACTGAGTATACCCTGAAAGATATCACCTCTATGTTCAATTGAAATACTGGCATTTTTTTTCTCTTCAACTCATACAATCGCAAGTTGTTATATCGTGGGTCTGCTAAGGCCTAGATGATAGTGGACGTGGGTGTATTATGCCGGCTATAGAGATATCATTATCACATTGACAATAGAGCTGACCAGTCCTGACCAGAAAGCTTTCATCATCATGTAAATGCTTCAACTATTAAAGGATGATTTCATTTCATTCATTTCATGGACTTTCAAAAAAAACAACAACAAAAAAAAAAATATAGTGCCCAAGTAATCAAGAACAAAATTTAATGTATAATTTGATTCTATTATAAAAGGAAATAAACGGGCTATGTGAACACAGAAAAACAAGTCATATTTAAGCCCTTCATCAAGTATATTCACACCGGGGGAAAATTTTGCGTTTCCCTGTCATGTGTTTCGTATTATCCACGGTTATCATTCTGTCAACATGGACAAATATGTACTCCCCTGGTATTCAGTTATTCCATACCGTTTCCTGCAGGGGATAGAAATCATTTGTCTGTACACAATAACCTTATTAAGTACACATACTATTATACCACAACGAGATTCGTTCTCGTGCATTTCATCCCTGGCAAACCCCACCCAGCAAGGCTAACGTATGTATGTCCTCCCGCCTTCCACCAAACATGCAGAAATTCTCTGTACAAAAGCAAATATTAGTTTTGACCTCCGTATACCGGCAGAAGAACACAATGCGTGATGATACCGTATCTTGCATACATGCATACAAATACTATAATACACATTCGCAATAATAACTACATCTAGAATACGTATTTCCAGAAAAGTGAAATACAAAAAAGAACCTTGTCTATTAGGAAACCATGTTAGCAAAAGCCAATGTAAATCCATTTGACTGCGAAATAGTAATAATCGTATAAACTACATTGAACTACGTAAGATGCTGCACAGCTTGTAGAATCAAATTACGACATGCAGAAAGCCAGAAAGGCGTTGCTTTGTTAAAGAGTACATGTGCAATTTCCAATCCAGATAAACCTGATTTCAGGAGCCATGATAATATTTGTCAGTGACAATCTTTGCAAACCACCAGCATTCAATTTCTTTCAAGAAAATGGCAATCAAGAAATTGTGCAAGAAGAACTTTCGGGAAAACAATAATGATGTTACAACTCATTGTTAGTGGCTCTAATTGGCCACCTTTTTTGCATAACTTTGATCACATTTCATGACAATATAGCATAGAAATAAATTTTGAGGTCTTTACCATTTTATTACTTGACCAATGACCTTGCTTTCTTTTATTGAACTCAAAGGTATCTGAAGACAATTTATTTTTCTCCATTTACTTGCATATTTACACACACAAATAATAATACGCGTGCGTTTTAGCATTGCTCACATGGCTTATTAAGATACCACAAAGGTTTTTATCGCAAGATACTCGAGGTACCAATGTTGAGAGATGTTGCTACCGCTGCACAAGACTGGCAAAATATCCGACAAAAACTCAGCAGCAAAATGGCGATGTCTACAGTAACCAACCAACCATGCAATGGTGCAAACAGTAACAGGTGCTTATCATAGCAATGCGGCAGGCTCTAAGAACTGTTGGAGTTGTCTTCAAAACATATAAATTTCTGTTTGAACCACAATTAAGATTACACTGCATTTCAGAAGGGAAGTTTGAGAACATCTTTTTTTTTCGGGGGGGGGGGTGCAAGGTACAAGTTAACAATACTTCTCTGCATATGGAGTGTCACTTGTTCCAATAAGATAAGAACTGAAGCAGAAAACACCTAAATTTCAAAGAAAATTTGAGGGAGTCTCAAAAAATATCTGTCGTCTGTGAATGGTGATCAAGTGGTAGTTAGAGGAAAGCAAAAAGAAGAGGGAGGGATGGAAGAAGTGGGAAGGTCACTCCTGTCAACAGGAGTCCAAGTGATCAATAAAGTACTAAAACAGGCAAACAATATCACAGAGTAACAGCAATAAAGCGCTAAGCCCAGGTGGCGGATTGGTTTTCTTTCCTGGACCACTACAAGAACCAGCTTTTATACGGTTAGGATAGCTATACATGTCTCCTCGGGAGCCTAGGAGTGAACTAAACACCAGGTTCAGAATTCTCTCAAAAATACTTCAGTCTAACGTTTGGACTGAAGTGTGATTTTTTTTTGCCAATTACAGTGCTCAGCCTGCTGACAAAGTCAAAACATAAGACTGAAATATTTTCAAAAAATCCGGCCTGGGCAAATGGGGTCAAGGCCAGGAATATAACTTAGTAGCAACTGTTCGCAGTATCTAGATCTAGCTATATATATATATGTATAAATGTATATGTATATACACACATTCTACTCCAGGTTGGCCGGCAGGTTAGATTTGGCTTGCAAAGCCCAGTTGTGTTAATCAACATAGCAGGGCAATCTACGACACTGGACCCTGTAACGAAGAAACAAGTTCCACCAACATCAAAAACTGTCTGTCACTGGCAAGTCCCCGGCCTCGTCAACCAATCACCGTCCCCATACCACTACAGACTAAGGTGCCAGCGAGCAACAAGGATCAACAATCATCAGGAGAGACAAACAAACGAACGAACTCGACCGGAGGAGGAGGCGAAACAAAGCACAGAACACTATAACGGTGAGAGAAGTCGGAAACCGAGCCAAGATTGCCATCACTGGCTAGTCAACAAAGATCGAAACGAAGGCGTGACAGCAAATAGCGGGGAAACAGTGAACATCGGGGGCAGCACCGTGAAATCACATGACACAACTCCATGGTGACATAGCACTTAGAACGTTACAATAAATGCAGAAACCATGGAAACCAATTTGTTCTGTACATTACGTATTTGTTCCACTGACCACCGCATGGCTAGAACTGGGGGTTGTGTATTCAAGTGTCCATAGTTACAGGCGACAATGTTTTGGTTACAGGTAGGTTAGCCTACAACCATCAAGCACTCATGCAATACACGCAACTTATAGATGAAACACAGTTTCTGACAGACTCGCCACAGCAGCAGACATCTACTAGTAGCAGCAGGGAACAGTACAGTACAAGGTCGATGATTATGATGATGATGATTATGATGATGATGATTATGATAATGATGATTACATGGAGCTCCCATACAACACTGTTCCAGCTTGAAACAAAAGAAACACAATCTACTTCCCGTCTATTTGTGGGAGAGTGCGGGACAGGGGTGTGGGTGTGGGAGGGTGGCCGACAGGTTGAGCAATGACAAACACAAGAGTAATGCATGCACAGGTACCCAGTAAAGCCCATTCAACCACAACCCCTTCATACTGGCATTCTGAAATGGGAGTTTGTACACACGACATAAACCCAAGCAACCACAGATGTCCGCCATTGGCCAGGTCACAACAATCCCCAGGCCTTGCATTTTGTCCTATTATGTATGCAGTATATATCACCAAAGCCATTAAGTACAACAAGGACTTTTCAACAGCTACATAACATAAGGAACAAGATTTTTTCTGCGATGCTCGACAACCACAGTTGAGGCTCAATAATGCTTTATATAAGACGACTCGATTCTCGGTCCAACAACGTATTGCACATCAATGCAAATCAGCCAATAACGCTGTAGAGAAGGCATTATTAGCTGTACAGCTAAAGCGGTGCTTTGTACACATTGATTTAACCAGTGCTCATTTAATCCGTTAACAGATACAATAGCTATAACAAGGTAGTTTACTCTACACTAGCTACGCGTGAAAGGCAATGTAATCTTCCGGCGTCACACAAGCGTTTTACCCCATCAACAATCTGTCCCGCCCGTGTCTACATCATTTCGGGCTCAATACAATTAACATTATCTCAAGGACAAGTTTAGATCTTGCACATTTGTCTCAAACACATTTTCTACAATGCAAGTGATTTCTCAAAATACCAGTATATATATGTTTTATACATACATGTACATATCCTTTTTCGTTTGTCTTTTTTGTTTTCTTGCACACAATTTTTGATGACTTAAAAGAACCACAGACTTTTGCTTCTACACATTACTCGAGCTCCATGTTTCGTGTGAGCTTGCTATAAACACGTCTCACTCCTTGCAATATATGTTGCTGAATTAATCACTTAGTCCCCGTGGCTTGTTTATTTATTGGCCGTTTCACAGTAGCATAGGTCGTATTTACAAACACGTGTTGACAATGGTGGCTATAGTGCGGCAACAAAAACTCGTGTGTGTACCTTTGACATAACAAAGTTTTAAAACACTGTGGCTAGACCGACCCGAGAGAGAATACAGTGACTGAAGCCATGTAATACACCATAACCCCCTCACCATTCACTAGAAGTAGCATTTGATTGTTTAGATATCATAGAACAATACACGGTAACAGATTTCCATAGAGTAACCCTTAACACCACAGCACCAAGCAACCTTCGCACCGAGCTCTGCCAAATGTATCATCAGTGTTACCACAAGCTTTTTTCTCAGGCGACCCTCAATGCATTTTGTACAACAGCATACGAAAGTGGCGTGTAGCATCTGCTCACATGCATGTATTGTATACATATAGCCATTATGCCTCCATCTACTCCAGCGGTGCATTTTTTTTTTTGTTAATTTATTTTGCTACGTATCATACTACACACACTTATCTCAGAAAATACTCTTATACTTGACAAAAATAAAATCATTCTGCTTGCCTCCTAGTTTAACATTGACATGCAATACTACTACCGGCAATATCAATAAATAGAGCTTTGTACGAGTTAAATAAAATAGCATGTGGTAAACATCAATGGTGCTTCCCTCCCTGTCAGCTACAGCTGTTGGGAGGACACGACGGGAAGGGAGGGGGATCATCTAGACTATATAAATGCTTTGTTATTTGAGGAAATTACATACAACATTGCACAATTTCAGCAGCATCTGGTCTTAGTGTGTGTGTGTGTGTTTGGGAGTAAATGAACAAACCCGACAGCTCAGAACATCGGCGGTGCCCCATGGCGACGACGTCCCTGTTGCCAGGTAACCCTGTTGGGTGTTTTCCCGCATCCCTTTTTCCGTTTTGACTTCTGGAACGAAGGGTGGTTCCTCCTGTTAGTGGCCAACCAGCCACATGAATTGGCACCCAATTAACAACACCAAATCGCAAGCCATTGTTACCAGTGGTCAAGCCCTCTTTAGACCTAGGAGATTACGCAATAGGGCATACTGTGACTCTCCAAGGTTGTACGAAGAGATGGTCGGCAATGTTAAGGTGTAAGACTTGGGCTGGCCCCCTCACCACTCCCCACAGCTCCACTGCTACTAACAGCAGTCCCACTGCTTCCACCATTGGTGTACGACACCATCTGCTGCGCTGCGAATGCAATGATGATTGCGCAAACCGCGAAGCACAGTAGAATGATGGAGGCCCACTGTTTGTCGGACAGTTGGCGTTCCTGTATCTTGGCAATGGCACCCACTGTAGTAACGGGGTGGGGGGTGACTGGTTTGAGGCTGGGGGTTTGGAACATAACCCAGGGGCTGAATGCCCCCGATAAGTCCTCTCCTACCCCCGGGGGAGGGGCACGGGGGCTGTCAGTGTCTGAGGAACTGTCATCTAAGGGAGCACACTGCCGTACCCCGCATACCCGGACCTGATAATCAGTCTTACTGTGGAGATGGCGGAGACAAAACTTGGTCTCTGGACCTCGGTATACCTGGGGAGGGGAGAGAGGCAACCACATTACCACAGAATGACCTGATAGAAGTTCTCACTCCACAACTGTAATATTCTGATTTACACGGTTTAACACCTTAAGATAATGCATCATGGAATTGACTACAAAATCCTAACTCTAGCAAACCACCAAGTGACACCCCACGCATATTGGCAGACAAATGGTTTGTTGAGCCATTTTACCGCACTCTACCAGGATAATATCAAACAACCACAAACTTAGTTTGACTGACATTAATCTGTTGTTTATCTGTTGTTTATCTGTTGTTTATCTGTTGTTTATCTGTTGTTTATCTGTTGTTGATACTGACATTAAGGTAGCATGCCAAAAGAGGAAATTTTCTGATCTTACAAAGGACATTCATAAGCACACCCAGTGACCCCTAGTTTCATCCATACCCTCCAGTTATATAGCAACCAATCAATCTCAGGTGGCAGGGCTGCTATGTGTACCCTGAATTATGCTGAATAAACGATTAACGATATGATTAGAATGATCCAAATAAGATTTTCCTAACCCTATTTCATGTGCTTGGCTTAAAGCTCTACATGTGCAGGCCTGCTTACTGCTCCACCAACAGACGGTCATGGTTATCTGCACTTTGTATATGGGTTACTCACTTTCTATGGAGTCTGTATGCTCAATGACTAGAATTAATGTCTGATGGTATGTATAAGACTGCCTCTAAACCATACCTCCTTCCAGCTATGTTCCTGGCCAGCCTGCAGGATGTACAGGAGGACGTCACGCCCCATTGGTCGTAGAGGCGTCCACTCCACGGTACAATTGTCCACTGACAACTCGGTCACTCGTGGTGCTAACAGGCATAAACACAGTCATGTTCATCATCAGTATGACCGGACCAACTCTATAGCTATATATTGACACTAGATATTCAAACAAGTGTAGGTTTCTCTCACTTAGGTTTAAAATAGAAGTATCACATTTTCAAGCTGTGTTTGTGACAAAAAGCAAATGCGTTTTTTATTACAGTGAAACCTCTCCTGAGAGACTACTGTTATGATAGGCCACCTGTCTTGAAAGACCAGACATTCCCAGCAGAAAGGTTCTGTATTTCAGTGTAACTACACCTGTCACCTGGGACCACCTGTATTGAGACAACATTTTACAGGCCAATAGGGTGGTCTTCCAAGATAGGTTCTACTGTACTTCTAACCATGCTCTCTCTATAGTGCAGTGGTTTGAGAGAGCAGAGTGCTCCCCCATCAGTTTTTATAAGTTGCTTTTAACTTAAGACAGCTAAAGGCTGGGGTATAGGGACAGTCTCCTTTACTTATTTCATCACTCTGAAATGCTACTGGAACCCGCCACTCATGGTATAAACTTTGGTATCTATCAGGGGCACACTGTATCCCCCCCCCTCCCAACTTCAGCAACGCCAGTCTGGTTCCTACCTTTGACAGCCGGGGGTGGAGCCTTGGTGGTACGACAATGGAACACTGGGGAATACGGACCATCTCCAGCCTCGTTACTGGCATAGATCCTGAACTGGTATTCCGTCAACTCACACAGCTTGTTAACCTTGTGTGTCTGCCCGCTACCGTGGTATATCGGGTGGAAACTGAAGATGTCAACAGAAAACATTGTTACATATCTGCAACCTGCATCCAAATTAGGTTATTGCTTTCTAAGCACATAGACCTTTCATCAATAACTACTACTACTATTTCAGTACTACTACTACTACTATTGCCACTACCACTATTACTACTACCGGTACTACTGCTACTACTGCTATTACTTCTACTGCTACTACTACTACTATTGCCACTACCACTACTAATATTGCCACCACCACTACTACTATTGCCACTACTACTATCACCACTAACATTACTACTAACTACCACTACCACTAACTACCACTAC
>JAAUYG010041622.1_pt1 | contig 13967 bp, 10 predicted proteins | sample 7278091 | NCBI WGS metagenome assembly JAAUYG01 (sample SAMN14350201, study PRJNA611818) | marine sediment metagenome | isolation source: surface marine sediment (0.6m) | place: French Polynesia: Moorea | collected 2018-08
ATTGTAGAAAGTGCAGGGATGGTTTTGGCAATTCCTGTTCATAGTATTAAGGAGATTATTAAGTTTGATCGAGAATTAATCATCCAAGATGGTCAACAAGAACAAATAAGCTGGAGTAAAAAACCTGTTTCTTTGATCCGCCTGGAAAAATATCTCAAATTTGGACGACCTAGTAAAACGTTTGAAATGGCAGGCACTCCCAAAATTCAAACTCCTACCGTGCTAATTTTTGAAGAAACTAATCAACTCCAAGGGATCTATCTTGAAAAATACTGGAATGAACAAGAAGTCGCTGTTAGATCCGTTAATACCTCAATTCCTCTCTTTCCTGGTTTTACTGGTTCTACAGTATTAGGAGATGGACGGGTTATTCCTTTAATTGAACCAAGTACTTTAAGCCGAGGAATTGCTAAACAACAACAAGTTTCTTTCTCAACTCTGAAAACAACTGTCAATCCTCAAGATGTTACTAGTTCCACATTCCCCATTTCTGATACTCCAACGATTTTAATCGTAGACGATTCTGTAAATGTGAGACGTTACTTGGCGGGAATTCTAGAACGCAATGGCTATCGAGTTGAAGAAGCCAAAGATGGTAGAGATGCGGTAGATAAACTACTTGGTGGACTACAGGTACAGGCAGTCATTTGTGATGTAGAAATGCCTCGTTTAGATGGATATGGTGTACTGACAGAAGTTAAATCTGAGCCAAATTTAGAAAATCTTCCCATAGCTATGCTGACTTCTCGTAGTAATGAAAAACATCGCCAACTAGCTCTTAAATTAGGCGCATCAGCTTATTTTTCTAAGCCCTTTAATGAGCAGGAAATGTTGCAAACTCTAGGAGATTTGATTACTAATAGTTAATTTGATAAGCTGTGATCTATCTAAAACGCATATTATTCTAATAAGAAATAAACTATTGGCACCCCATTTTTTGTAATCAGGTGAAAAATAATTTATATATAATTCAGATGTATTTGGGTATTCTAAAATCTTACAGTCTAATAGTAGTCTAATAATATCTAATAATAAATAAAAATTATAGTAATAGCTAAACAAAATGCACATAGATGGAAAATTTCCTAATATACTGCTTTCTTCCCTTTATCAATTACCTGTTGCTGAAGCAAATATTTTAATTGACGACTGGTTGAGTCAAAATCCAGACCAATCACACTTAACTTTATACAATTTAATTGAGTCGGGAAAAATTATTGTTAAAAACGGCGTGTTGCATAAACTATCCTCATTGTCCTTAGAAGAAGCTTATTCCCTGGCTCGTGAAATACAAGCTGATCGAGGAGTAGAAATTAAAAACCGTTGGTACAACCTGAGACTTTATCGACAATGTTTTATTGGTTCGGAGTTGGTGGATTGGCTAGTAGAGACTAAAGGTATTTCCACACAAGAGGCGATCATCTTAGGGCAAAGTCTATTAGGGTACAGGCTAATTAGACACGTTTGCGACGATCATGATTTTAAAAATGAGTTTTTGTTTTATCGGTTTCAAAATATAGCGTTATCTACAATTAACTTCTCTAATACATCACAAACTTGAGCCAAAATATCAAAATATAAGATTAAGACCATCGCTAATCCTAGAAAACTAACTAGCCACAACAACTATAGTTTTCATAGGATTAACGAAATGGCGTTGCTTATTAAGTAATGTTCTACAGAGGATTATTTTTCCTAGCTTTAAGCTTTACGCCATAAGCTTTAAGCTTCTTACGTGGTTCTACAAGGTCGGGAAACCCGACCGTAGCCCACGCGCTTTTTAGATCCAGGTTTACTTCTTCGGAAATAGAAAACGCAGTAATAGCATTACGCATTCACCAACGCCAACGAAATTAAAGAATTTACTAACTTAGGGTGCTTGTAAGGTAATAAACTTATCTTCTGGAGCATAACTGCGAAACTCACCATGATCGGCAAAAATAGCTAGTATTTCCAAAGGATAATCTGGTTCAATGTGTAAATCAGCCCAGGGAACTGCAATTTCTAAACACTGATCGAATACTGCCTCGGCACGACAGGCGTGAATATGCCACTGACAATGCTCTTGGGCTTCTTCTAACCAGACTGACTCGGTAATTAAGTTGATACCTAAATGATGATGAAAATGATAGTTTAAAGGAGCTTCATCAGGCAAACTAGCGATGGGTGCAGGACTATTATGGTTAGCGACATGAGGGTAATACCATAGTAAATGTAATTCCCCTGGAATATCTTTTCCTGGCTGAACCCCTGCTTTAAAATCCAAACGAAGATAAAAATTACGGTGATCTAAACCATAAAATAAGCGCTGTACTACACTACTGCGGTGCATTGTTCCTCTTGCGCCACCGACTTCGATTCTACCTGCACGATCCCAATCCTGTTCATCACCGATGCCATTAATAATTGGATGAATAAAGCTTTGGGGAGCGCGATCGCCTTTTACTTCGTGTTTGTCTACCGACTGATAGATATTTTCAGGAATTGGCTCATCTAATGCTTGATAAATGGCACAGATATGTTCGCGGAATAGTTGATCGAACATTTCATCCTGATTAGAAGAATGACCTTCCCCAAACCACCAAAACCAGTCTGAACCCTCTGCTGCATACAGAGCTTCCCAAACTTCGGGATTAGTTTCTTCAGTAGCCTCAGGATGTCTGGCTAAGGTTTCCCGTGCTTCTGTCAGTAAATTCCAAGCACGATTTTTTACAGGATCGCCGATCCAAGTCGTAAAACTACCATCTACCCAAGAGCCACTGTGTAACTTTTGAGCAGGAATTGTTTCTGTGGGGGGAAACTGTTCAATAAATTCTCTAACCGTTACTAACTTTATATCTTCGTCACGGCTCAATCTCTGGTATAAAGCTTCTAGAAAAGGTAGACCATCACGGGGATAGTATTCCCAGCAGTTTTCCCCATCCAAGGCGATGGTTACTAGCCAGGGTTTTTGTAAAGCAGTATCGGGATTATCTTGATGAGATTTGAGAGAACGAGCGATCGCTTCTAAGTGTCCAATGAGATCTGACGCTGCATTACGGGGATTCATACCACTATAGGTAAAGCCAATTAAATCTGACAGACGGTGATCGCGGAAAACAATTGCCAGATCTCCATGGTCAGTTTCCAACTTATAGGGACGATAGAGCAACTCTGGTTCATAAACATTTCCCGCCTCATCACGATGGAAAAAATGCTTCATACTCCAACCTAAAACTGCCTCATCGGAACAAATCCACTTAAAACCCTGCTGAGTAATATAAGGCAAAATTGTCGGGCTAACAGACTGTTCTGAGGGCCACAAACCATAAGGCTCTTGCCCAAAGCGATCCAGATACATCTCCCAAGCAATACTCAAGTGGCGGGGAATATCTTCTGACCATTGAAAACGGCGATCTGGCAAAATCATATTTGGTACAGCTACTCGACCAGCATCAGTATCCGCCAGTAAAGGTAAAATCGGATGAGTATAGGGAGTAGTCATCACTTCTAACTGCCCCCGATCCTGCATCTTTTTATGTTGAGGAATAATCCGACTAATAATTTCTCTTTGTTTAGAATAGATTCTCTGGCGATCGCTTAAAGTAAAATCTTTGCCTTGTTTTAGCCAAGCTGCAATCTCTGCATCATCCCAAAATAAGGGGTCAATCCAAGCTAGATTATGCCATGCTAGTAAATCACTGTAGTCTTGATTTGTCCAATTTTCCAAACACCAAACAGCACCTTTATCCTGCCGTTGATGATACAGTTGGGCATAACGGGGATGGGGTTCAACTAAAGTGTGATAGTAGCCATCAAAAAAGTGTTTAATAATATATTGTTTATCTTTAGGCTTGAGTTGAGCTTCTGGAGTTAATGCTAGAGCTAAGTAAGGGTCGATCGCTTCTCCTTCGGCGTAATCTTCTAACTGCAACATTAAAGAAGGTACAAGATTTACCGTCTGATGCAATTTAGGATAACGCTCCAACATTAGGACTAAATCTAGGTAATCTTTAGTACCGTGCAGACGCACCCAGGGTAAACGATACTGTCCCCAAGCATCTGAGTCTGCTTCTCGTGATTTGTACAGGGGTTGATGTTGATGCCAAACAAAAGCTACGTAGAGGGGATGAGACATAAAATCAATCAGCAGTTAGCGAGATACAAAATTAATATAGATCTTTATTTCCAACTAAACTTCTTAAAACAAAAGAAAGAACTTAGGCGAGCGCCCAAGTTCTATTAGAAAAATTGAGGGTATTTTCAGGTATTCGTAACGTGGTTTATGATTTATCTAAGTTTTTATAGTTAGAGTTCTTCTACATTTTCTCCTACATTGATAGTTACTTTTTCGTAATCAAAAATTGTGCCTTGAAGACTATTATTCATTTCATCGCTTTCAGCAATGTCATTATAAGGATCGGCGGCAACACCAATATAATATTCACCACTACCACCAGCAAAACCAGCCCAATCTGTAGGCATAGTTAGTTCGGTAGTTACTACACCAGTACCAGTAGCAGGCTCAAGACTGATTAGAGAAGAAGCGCGATCGCCCTGGAGGAAATAAACTTCAGGTACATCTTCGACGCTCAACGCATCATGGTTGGTTAGATAGTCTTCTTTGAAGATATAGAAACCTGCGGCAAACAAGTCTGCACTAGCATCACCTTGATTGAAGATATCGTACTGGACTTCAAAAGTTTCTCCAGTAGCAATAGTATCTGGCATAACATCAAAACTACCATTAGTTTTTAAGTCTGCTATTGCACCCAATCCAGTTACATTAGTTTTAGCGGAATCTAAATCTTTACCTTCTAAATCTTGGCCTAGATTACTGTTGTTATCTTCATTGGTTTCTGCAATATCGTTCTGGGGATCGATGATCATCCCTGCATAATATGTGCCATCACCTTTTGACCAAAATGCATCTTCCATTTCAGGCGCTCGGTAACGCGCACTTCTTAATCCAAAGTCGCTATTACCTGCTATACCATCTCTAACATTGTATGTACCAAGATAAACATCTTCATCGGCTGAGATACTTTCATCTTGGGAAAGATAAAGGTCGAACTGGAAGTCATCAATACTTGCCATTCCTTCATTGGCAATGGTAAAGCCGAGATCAAACAGTTGTCCTGGCATAATTTGGTCTTGAACAACTTCAAAATGTGTCCCAACCAAATCTACTGTGTTATTAACAGGAGCGTCGATGGTGACCTTTTTATAATCAACCATCTCTCCAGTGAGGCTATTATTGAAGTCATTGCTTTCAACAACATCATCAAAGACATCAGCTTCGAAACCTAGATAATACTCTCCCTCGCCAGAGAAGCCAGCCCACTCTTGAGGAATAGTAAGCTCAGTGGTCATTGTGCCAGTGCTTTCGCCAGGCTCAAGATTGATTAAAGAAGAATCGCGATCGCCTTGGAGGAAATAAACCTCAGGAACATCTTCAATACTTAGATGATCGTTATTGGCTAGATAGTCTTCTGTAAATAAGTAGAAACCTGCGGCAAACAAATTAGCATCTGCACCACCCTGGTTAGTAATTTCATACTCTACCTCAATAGTATCTCCAGCTTCAAAAGTTTCTGGTGCTTCAAAGCTAGTTCCAGCTAAATCGGCAACACTATCTAGCCCATCCATCTCAAATCCAACATAATCTAAGGCTACACCTTGATTAATGTTGTTTTCTTCATTGGTTTCTTTGACTTCATCTTTGGCATCAATATCGAGACCAATATAATAGTTGCCGTCGCCATTGCCCCACAATGCATTACCAAGCTCAGGTGTGGCATAACTAAAGCTTTTAACTCCTGTATCCTCTCCAGGGTTAATCATATTTCTGATGTCATAGGTACCAAGCTTGACATCATTCTCTGGATCAATATTTTCATCATTAGAAATATAAATACCAACTGAAAAAGGATTGGCGAATTCTTCGCTGTCATTAGCTACAGTAAAACTGAGATCTAATTTCCCTCCTGGTTGGATCCTTTGTTGACCAAGTCCCATGAAGCTAGCTCTGAGATCTGAAGCTCCAAACTCAATAACATTGATGCTATCAACATCTGAGCTTGAACCTTGATTGCTATTATTGGCCTCATTAGATTCTAAAATATCGTTTTCGGGATCAATTCTAATCCCTACATAATATGAATCATTATCCTCTAGCCAAAATGGGTTGTTGGCAGCAGGGGTTGAATAACGATAGCTCTTTGTACCCGAATTTTCTCCAGCTTTTAGACCTTCTTTGATCTCATAAGTACCAAGTCTAAAATCATCTTTGCTGATTTCATTATCTCTAGAGAGAACAATATCAAAAGAAAATGGCTGGACATCTTCATCGCCGTTATTAGCAACAGTAAAATCAAGATTTAAACCTTGCCCTTTACTTATATTCTGTTGAATGCTGTTAAAGAACTGACCCGTTAGATCTATTGCCATAAGTTTATTATTTTAAATACTCCACGCAACTGTATCTGTTTAATGTTATTGAGTATTTATTAATATTGAAATTAGTAATTATTCTATTCTTTTTATATTTTTTATATAAAGCTCATTTAAACATTTCAGTGTTTTTTCTAGATTCAAATAAACTAAAGACAAAAAATATATTGCAAAGTATGAAAACATCAGTGGTTAATACTAAGAAATAATATTGAGGCAAGTATCAAATAGCTTAAATAATACTTAATAGTAAATACTTTTTTTTTATAGAGCTCAGTATTTATTGCTAGAAAATAAATTACTATAATCAGCCTGTATAAATACTGAATTAATCAAATAAGTATTTTATATACAAGTATTATTGACTAATAAATTTAATGATATATTTTTAATTTGGTCTAATAAAAAAGCTAATTGTAAAGCTTTAATTAATTAATTTTTTTGGGCTTTAATCAAAAACTAATATCAAACACAGCTTCGCCGTAAAGTCGTCGTAAGACGACGAGTTGCGCATGCACGCGTGCGATTCGTTTTCTCGAAACCTAGATAAATAGGGGAATGAGAGGCATTTCCCAAGTAACCCATACTGAGTCAAGTTTTCACTTTAATCCTTAAACCCTATTTAAAACCAATGTCTGTTCCTGTACTTGCATGAACTTGGGCAAGTTTTTCATAGTTGAGGGCGTGTTTTACAAGTTCTGCAGCTTGTTCATTGCTAATATTCTTAACTTTACGCGCGGGTACGCCCATAACTAGCGATCGCTCTGGAACATCTCTAGTCACAATACTTCCTGCACCGACAATACTCCCTGCGCCTACTTTTACCCCATCCAAGATTACTGCCCCAATACCAATTAAACAACCAGTTTCAATATGAGCAGAATGAATTACAGCCCGATGACCAACAGTAACATAATCTTCTAAAATTGTTGGCTTACCAGGATCTCCATGTAAAATTGCTCCATCCTGAATGTTGGTATGTTTCCCAATCACAATTTTTTCCACATCTCCTCTAACTACTGCCCCATACCAGATGCTAGAACCTGCCGCTAAAGATACTTCTCCGATCACTGTTGCATTAGCTGCAACAAAAGCAGCTTGAGATAAGTCTGGGTCAGACCAATAAAAATTTTGAGCTTGAGTCATGATCTAAAATTTGAAATAATGTATTTGACGAGACCAAGACAATTAACCTTAATAATAGTAAGCCGTGTTATAAGGTAAGAGAAAAAGTATTTAATATATGAATTTAGCATTACAATATCCTGTTTTTGGTCCCGAAATTGTTTGTCCCCACTGTAGACAAATAATTCCTGCTCTAACTCTTACAGATACCTATCTCTGTACTCGTCATGGTGCCTTTGAAGCCGATCCCAAAATCAAAGAATTAATTCATCTTCCTTCAGGGAGACGTTGGCGACGTTGGGAGAATCAGTGGTATCGTCAACACACCCATCCCGACGGCATCCGTTTTGAAATTCATGAAGCCCTAGATGGACTATATACCGAAGGCTATCGGGCTACTAGAGTCATTATTGCTAATCGCTACCGCGATTTAGTTAGTTCTTATCTGGGCCATAGTCACCCTTGGCGAGAAAGCTCAGATTTTAAGTCCCCCAAACTTTACGGACTACCGATCAGCTTTAGCCCAGAAGAGAATTCCGAACCTTGTTGGGAAATTATCAACTTTACCTTAGAAAAAGAACCAGGAGTACCCCGACATTATCCTTATCGCTTTCTATTTGAATAAACCAATTATTAAATTAAAATTAAATTAATTCTTGTAACTGTGACATGATGCACCATGCCTCGATTCGCACGGCAAATATCCATCGAGCGATCGCTTTTTACGAACACCTGGGCTTTGCTGTCCAAGAGCGTTTCACCACAGGATATACCTTAGCCTGCTGGATGACAGGACTAGGAGGCAGAATTGAATTGATCCAAATTCCCGAACCCAAACCTGCTCCCGATGCTTTTAATGATGAGCATTATGTTGGCTATTACCATTTGTCTTTCGACTTGACAGATTTAGCTCCTGATTTATCTAGTTGGCTAACAGATTTGCAAGAGAAAATGGCGCTCGCCAGTGCAACTAACCCAGAACTCATACAACCCCTCAAAATTTTACTTGAACCTGAACAACAGATGATTGGTGAGTCTGTTTACGAAGTTGCTTTTGTCGCCGATATCGATGGGTTACCTCTAGAATTTATTCGTGTATTAAATAAACACTCTTAAACCAGATTTTCTAAAGACAAGTAGATGATTTTGCCGCCATGTCAATCAGTATATCTAGACTGAAGAATGATGTTACCAATCTTTGAAACACGCTACATTAACATAGCAATCGTTAGAGTCGATCGGATAATAAGGAGTTTTGATGCTAGAACTATACCAATTTGAGCTATCTCAATATTCAGAGAAAGTTCGCCTCATTCTTGACTATAAACAGCTAGAATACCGCAAAATTGAAGTTACCCCAGGTGTTGGACAAATTGAATTAATGCAGAAATCTGGCAGTTACCAAGTGCCAGTACTTAAAGATGGTAGCACTTACGTTTCTGACTCAACAGAAATTGCCCTATACCTAGAACGTAGATATCCCGAACGTCCAATTATACCTACTGAGACTCTGGCAAAAGGACAGTGCTTATTAATGGAAGAATGGGCAGATGCTTCTATTGGTCTTAAAGGACGTAAAGCTTTTATTGGTGCTTTAAATCAGAATCAAAATTTTCGGACTTCTGTATTGCCAGCCAACACACCAGATTTAGTTAAAACAGCAGTGGGGGCAATTCCTGGAGAACTTTTGGATGCTCTGGGTACTGGTGTGGGTTTTGGTGGTGATGCGGTCAAAGAGGCTAAAAAAAGCCTGACTCAAGATTTAGAAGCTTTATGTCTAATTTTGCAGCATCAACCCTACTTAACGGGAGATAAACCAACCTTAGCTGATTTGGCAGTAGCAGGATTAAGTATTTTGTTGAAATTTCCCGCAGGTTCTTATTTGGATATTCCCGATCCCTTAAAAGGGAAAGGTATTCCAGGGTTAGGCGACAATATTACCTTTGAACCATTTTTTGCTTGGCGCGATCGCCTCTATGCAGATTTTCGGCAGGGTTCTAGTAATAGTAATAGGGGTAGTGGTTCTTCTCCTACTTCTATTAATATTGAGTAAATTGTTGAGTAGATTGAAAAATTAAACCTCCGCTTGCTAATTAAATATCCCTTTTTAGGGATTCGGCGAGCTTTGACAACAATTAGATACCCGTAAGTACGCGACTGCGTGGGAAACCCGCGCAGTTTAAGTTGGACGCACAAAATCCTACGTCATTTATGCGTAGAATGAGCTTAAAGAGTGTGTTTGTAATTTATACCCCTTTTTGAGTTTTTTAGATCGACAGCGATAATAGTGAAAACTCATATCATAGAGTCATAAGCTTTATATTTTATATTTCCTAACAGCTATGAGAGTTGGTATACAGTCTTATCTAAGCGATGTTAATATTGATTCCCAAATAAACAGTAGTCAGCGTCAGCTATCTTTAGGAATATCAGCTATTGCCGATAGTCCAGGGAAGGATTTACCATTAAATTTATGTTTAGTTTTGGACCGTAGTGGTTCAATGGCAGAAAAACCATTAGAAATGGTTAAAAAAGCCGCCATTGGTATTATCGAAAAACTTAAACCAGGCGATCGCATTAGCATTGTTACCTTTCATCATCGAGCAAAAGTAGTTGTTCCCAACCAGTTAGTTGGCAACATTGAACCAATTAAACAAAAAATTAGACTCATGGTTGCCGATGGCGGAACTTCTATTGATGAAGGAATGCGCTTGGGTATTAAAGAAGTCGCTGTTAGCAATCAACACTGTGTTTCCCGCATCTTTTTACTTACCGATGGCGAAAATGAACATGGAGATAATCTTCGTTGTCTAAAATTAGCAGAATTAGCAGCAGAGTATAACGTTACTATTGATACTCTTGGTTTTGGGGAACATTGGAATCAAGATATTTTAGAGCAAATTTCTGATTCAGCACAGGGAACTTTAGTTTATATTGAACAACCAAATCAGGCAACTTTGGAGTTTGAGAGGTTGTTTGCCCGCGCTCAAGCTGTGGGTTTAACTAATAGTTGTCTTACTGTTGAGTTAATGCCTAAAGTTAGACTGGCAGAACTAAAGCCTGTTGCTCAAGTAGCTCCCGAAACTATAGAATTACCTATTAAACTTGAAGGTAACTATTTTACTGTGCGCCTGGGAGATTTGATGATGGATCGACCACGGGTGATTTTAATTAACTTTTACATTAATCAACTGCCCCCAGGAACAAATAAAATTGCTGCAGTACAGCTTCGTTATGACGATCCTGGGTCAAATCAAAAGAATCTGCATTCAGATATTTTGGTAATTGAAGTAGATTCTCAAAATCAGTACCAACCTCAACCCAACGATATGGTACAAAATCATATTTTGACTTTGGCTAAATACCGTCAAACTCAGATTGCAGAAAGTAAATTGCAGAATGGCGATCGCTCTGGAGCAGCCACTATGCTACAAACTGCTGCCAAAACTGCTTTACAATTGGGAGATAAGGAAGGGGCAACAGTCTTGCAAGCTAACGCTACTCGCTTACAGATCGGCAAAGACTTATCTAAAGGCGATCGCAAGAAAACTCGTCTCGTCTCTAAAACAATTTTGCACCAATAAATATACAGCCGTTTTCAATTGAATAGACTCAGTTTTAAATTAACTAGTTCGTAGATACCCGCCATTAGCCATTAGCGTCTTACGTGGTTCTGTATGCCGAAGCAAGTTCGGCACATCCCACGCGCTTTTAGCTTCTAATAAAGTCAAATTCTGTGGTCTACCCAAATGAAAAGGGCAGTATATAAACGTCAGGCGCAAGGTAATGCGCGATGTGTAGCGAGTCCTTTAGGGCACCTCCCGAAGGGCAAGTAGCAATTTTAAAGAGTGTACTAACCTAAATACGTAATGCTATAAAATATTCTTTAACTAGTCGATAAGGTCTAATCAAGCGGTATAAAAATGAAAGTGATTTGGGTAAAGTAAATGGTAAGAACTTCCAATCTTTGGCAGTAGGAGCAAAAACAAAATGAGATAAACAGTGAATTTGATCTTGTAAACGCTCTCTCGATTTAATAATAAAAATATGTTCTTCCATATGCGTGAAGTCTCTGGTAAAAATACTGTCTATTACTTGGTTTACTAATTGTTTGGCTACTGGATCTCGATTGATTTTTAAGAGTATAGATTCTGGAAGTGCTAGATTTAACAGATTGTGGACTAACAATAAACCCATATTTACTATGCGATTGCAACCCCATTTTTTGGCTTTTTGGTTGACTATTTCCCAATCAAGTTGAGGATGAGCTTGAATAAATTCTGATACATCACAGACCCATTTTAATTCTGACCAATGATGTTTAGAAGCATGAAAACAGAGATAAATCAATAGAGTTTCTGTATCAAACTGAGCTATTTGTTTGTCGGCGATCGCAATATTTAGCCGATTTTTCCACAGGTAATCGTATTTGAGAGGTAAAGGAACAGCTTTGGTGGTTAATGACCAATGAAGTTCGACAGCTATACCTTTAGCTTGGTGAGTAAATTCAAAAGCACTTTGATATTTTTCTGATTCTAAAAATATATCATTTTGAAGATAAGGTTTTTCTGATGCTTTTGTTAATTGTTTTGGAGCTTTATATCCTTTTTCTATGAGTTTTTTGGTGGCTTGTTTAACGTTTTTTTTATCAATTAAAATATCCAAATCACCAAAATGCCTATATGCTAAATTATCATAAGCTGAGGCAGCCAAAGCAACACCCTTAAAAGGAATAGCATTAATATTATTAGCTTCAAAAACATTTAAAATATTTAGTAATTCGGCAGCAAATAATAAGTTGCGTTTAGCATTTGCCTGAAAAAAGTTACGTAAACCAGTCATAATATTTTCAGGTACGGCATTAGAGCCAAAACGATTTAAACTGCTAAATAGTAAAGGTAATACGCCGTGTTTAGCAGATAAAGAAATAAGATATTGCCAATCAATGTTTTGCTGGACTAAATCCTTAATGCGATCGCTAGTAGCAGCATCTATTTTAATGCGGGCACAACACAATAGCAGTTGAATTTCAAGTTTATTAATAACTGTAGATTTATTAGTATTTATGAGATTTTTATTTAAAGTAAGAGTCATTTGATTAACGATAGTTTTGAGCTTGGGTTTCAAATAAATGCGCGTAGCTTTTTTGAAGCTTCATCAATTCTTGATGAGTGCCACTCTCGATAATAGTGCCGCCATCCATAACATAAATTCGGTCTGCCATTTTCACAGTAGACAAGCGATGAGTAATTAAAACTGCGGCTTGGTCTTTAATTAGTTCGCGAAACTTTTTAAATATTTCATATTCTGCTTTAGGATCCATGGCGCTGGTAGGCTCATCTAAAACAATTACTTGAGAGTCTCTTAAAAAAGCTCTGGCTAGAGCAACTTTTTGCCATTGACCGATGCTTAATTCTTCACCGTGGTCAAATATTTTACCTAGTAACGTGCTATAACCTTGCGGTAATTTGGTAATAACTTCGTGCGCTCCAGAGCGCATCGCCGCCTGATAAATATTTTTATCCCTTGCAGGAATATCGAGATTACCCAAACGAATATTTTCTTCTGCTGTAAAGTGATATTTAGCGTAATCTTGAAAAATCACTCCAATTTGACGGCGTAAATCGGCAATTTTAAACAGACGTAAATCCACACCATCAACAGTAATCTTACCAGAGGTAGGATCGTACAAACGACACAAGAGCTTGATTAAAGTAGTTTTGCCCGAGCCGTTTTCTCCTACCAAGGCAATCGTTTCTCCTGGTCTAATTGTCAGATTAATATTGCTTAAAGCTTGACGAGCCGAATCAGAATATTTAAAGTTGACATTATTAAATACGATGCCTTGTTTAATCGGTTTGGGTAAAAACTTAGGATGTTCGGGTTCAATAATTTGGGGTTTGAGGTCTAAAAATTCATAGAGATTAGCTAAAAACAAATTATCTTCATATAGACCAGATAAGCTACTTAGTAGTCTTTTAAGGTTATCTTGTCCTCTTTGTAAAGCTTGATAGTAAAGAACTAAATCCCCTAACAATAATACTCCTTTGATGGTTTGATAGATGATAAACCCAAAGATGGTAAAGACGATAATACCAGCAACAGCTTGAATCAAGAAGAATAAAAGCGATCGCTTAATATTAATTTTTAGTTTTTCGTTGTATAGTTTTTTTCTAATGTCCAAATATTCTTGGCTAAACCACGACCCTAAGTTGAATAAGCGGATTTCTTTAGCATATTGCTCGGCTGTCAACAACCATCCTAAATATCCTGACTGTCTCTCTAGCTGAGTTCTGCGACGTTGCCAGCTATACATAATGCGAGAATACTTGATACGGACTAATACTGTCGGAATGGCTGCTACTAAAAGTATGCCAATGATGCCCCAATGCAAGGATAATAGTAAGCCC
>JAAUYG010170341.1_pt1 | contig 13967 bp, 7 predicted proteins | sample 7278091 | NCBI WGS metagenome assembly JAAUYG01 (sample SAMN14350201, study PRJNA611818) | marine sediment metagenome | isolation source: surface marine sediment (0.6m) | place: French Polynesia: Moorea | collected 2018-08
AATGGTCCAGAGTAGAAGCATCTTCTAAGTTTATTGCCTCGGCAATATGGAAAGCATTTGGGGTCAATTTGGATGCATCATTTCAGCTTGGGAAAAGGAGTTTTTTGTTCCAGATTGAGAAAAGTGGCTTCTTATGACAGCCATTCTGCAAAATTGTCTTTAAGGATTAGAAAATTATGCTTTTCCGTTTATTGTTCATCAGCATTCATCTTCTGTTTGTGTTAGCTAACTAGGGGGTGGCCTTCCGTGGGCATGCCGGGTTGCTCAAGGTTCATTTTCCTCTTGAATGATCAGAATCTGTCAGTGTCAGTGTCAACAGAACTGTGGGATTGGAGTGTGGGTCAGTTTTCTGATGGTTACTGCTTTCAGCTGGATGCTGTGGTATCAGAACCCGAAATGGTCAGTGAAAATGTATCACTGGCCTCAAAGAAATTACATTCCTAATTCATGTGTATTTAGTATGCAAACATTAAAATCTTGTAGTTCATTCAGGGAGATTACTGTGAGAATAAGCATAATTTGCATTTCAGGTTCGGAGCTTAATTAATTGTATGCAGTGGTAAGTACATGTATACTTAGGACTCCAAAGCTACTCCAGAAGTATTAAGCAGAATTTTGAAATTCATGATAGAATACAAATATGATAAATTACTTTCTTGTTGACCCAGGACTCTCATTAGGCTAGTTTGGTTACGCGTGAAAAATAGTTCCATTGTTCAACTCTTAATTTGTACCAACCAATTGCAAAGGCTTTAAGTTGAATCTTATGACATCAGTAAGGTATGTTAAGGATATCTTGAACACATTGTAGCCACTATTCATCTTGTTATGGAGGTTAAACGTACCAGTAATATTTCTGAACACATTGTATAATCATTTCACTGTTATAATACTCCTAAGTGATTTTGACATTTGATATTACAGTGATACCTCTCTTAGTGTCCACTCAACAGAGGCCACCCTCCCTAATGTGGCCACATTTTTTTGCCGCTGCTACTATGAATGCATTTACTGCTGCTCTCACTAAAGGCCACCTCTGTAATATGGGCACAATTTCTTGACAAATAGAGTGGCCTTATTAGAGGAGGTCTACTATAATCATTCCAGTGGCCACAGCCTGCCTGTCTCTTTTTCTTCACCATCATAATTCTGCTTGCTTGAAATATCCATTTACCCATCGAACTGAACCAATTTTCCTTTGCCTCCATTCTAATTATTCCGAAGAACGCAACCTCATGGTTTGGCCGTGTGGCCTGTCATATTTGACCCTTGGTCGCAACTCTTCACCCTTCCCGTTTCTCCGCATGGATATCTCTCAGGCCACTGGTTCTCAGGGGCCAGCTGATATCCCCACCCACGAGTGACCTTCAACCTTGCCCTTACTGCCCAAGGTGCTGGAAGGGGTGGAGAGTGAGTGGAAGGCTGTAAATGACGCTTGGTCATCCTGACCATCCAATAAAGCCATAGCCATGGACTAGCCAGCCACTGTGGAGCTCCACTTCGCTGGAACTGGCTCCATAAACGGAGCATCAGATACCCCATAATTCCATCACAGAAGATGAAAAGTTTGTGTCATCAGTGTCGGGATGTAGAATGGCACTGGGTTGGGGAAGATGCGAAGAGATTTTTACGGAAAGCCGCACCCAATTTTACAATCATGGGCAGAGGGAATGCGTCATTTGTGTATGGCGGATATTTCCTTTTGACTGCGGGATTGGTGAGCAGCTGGCCAGAAACTAGGTCATCTGGAATAGCAAATATGACCGAAATCACTAAACACTACTCAAGCTAAACATTTTGTAAGTTGTGTGATCCCTAGTGATCTTGTTTTTTTGTGCAGGTACAAGTAACATCAAATATTACTGGAGACATTTATTGCCGTTCGAAACATCATATTCTTATAGATTACAAAGCTAAGGAATACAAAAAAAAAAAAAAAAATAGGTGAAACACTTCTTTCCAAATCATTACCCTCGGCAAATAAGTTTGTAATATTTTTACATAATTAACATCAAATTTTTAATTTTTTTCCGTTAATGGTCAGCTAGATAGTTCAAGAAGGTCATCGACCAGCACCTGGTCACATAGACGAGTTGCCCGCCGACACCTCTTGTGTTCAAATGCTCGTTAGAGGCTACAGCCAACCTCCAGCAATAAAACCAAAGCCAATATTGTGCAATGATGGCAATTTATGTGAGCGGGGACTGTTAGAAGAAGAGAAGATGTTGACCATCGTTGCCCAGCCAACACTTTATAGGGGGTGAGGGCGACTTGGGATGGGAATGGAAGGACCACCCCAGGGTTAGATCAGAGTCTCTTCACTACTTCCCAGTGAATCCTTGCAGGACATAAATTTTGTGGAGCCCCTGTAAGGTCAACGGGATGGCCTTTTTCCGCTATTTCCCACTCATGCCTCATCGACCCCAGACGGCACCCTCAGCCCTGCTCCCAACCTCCGCTATTGGGATTTATGGTTGAGCTTTACCCAGGAAAGGCCACTGGTTAAATGTCCACTTGCCCCCCTCTGCCACCCCTTTGGTGTGCTGGGACAGGGCTGCTCCTTTGTCAAATCTGGCAGAGGGCAGACCCCAGTGACCTAGCATAAGGTGCTCTGACCCTTGGGGCAGCTGACTGGGGAGTTTGAGAAGGCTCAGGGAGTGAAGAATATTACCATAGACCCAGGGTGATTAGGAAGTTGCCCATGCACCTCAGTGCAAAAGGCCAGACTGATAATATATTGGTGAGCTTAACACAGGAAAATGTTGCAAGGGCATGTGAAAGTTCATCAAATTTGCTGGAAGTCATTCATCATGACATCTACCAATTATAGGGGATCAAATGCAGATTATAACCTGTACCGTTAGTTACATTTTGTACCTAGGCAAGTTATCACATGTAATAGGAAGTATTTGGCGCCACAAATTCTCAGTATGAATAATCGGTTTCATTCGGATACCAAACTACCAAATCATGAGATACCCCTGTTTTTATGCCTTTACCCTTCTTTCGGGTATCTTCGGAAAATTTTCCCGCCAAGGGGTTTAAAATACTCCCTATTCTGCTGGGTGAAATGTAATGGTAATCTTTGATGAAAATGTATGCAGCAAGGAGACTACATGCTACAACTTTATGAAATAATGAACCGGTAATTACAAATACACTGTAGGGAAGAATTATACTGAATTAATGAAATTTGATTAAGCTTTGTCATTTTATTCAAATGAAATAATCTGGAATGTAGTTTTATTATGTGATGTTCAGACGTACAAAATGAATATTATATACAACTTCATGAAGCATAGTCACCAGGTATAATACTTGGACTTGTCATGAATTTATAAATTTATTTTTTACTTTTACAAAATGGAATTTTATTTAAAATATTTCTTTATACTTATACATGTATTGCTAACTTATTGCTAACTTTGCGCATAGAAGTCATATGTGCATAAATAAAATGTGAGAAATTTGGGAACAAGAGGCCCAGTGGCCTTGAACTTCAACATGGGAGATTGCTGGGAACAAGCCAACAACTGAGAGACGCAAGCATTTCAAATATATATCATTTCCAGACAATAGGCAGGAGCACCAAATGATCTCAAATGACATTAACATGTCTAAGGTCAAAACTATCCCTAATTTATTGCCCCCCCCCCCAAATTTTGATTTGACATGCTATGATAAAGGTACATGACCACATACATGTACATGTAGGGTATTTTCAGAAATGCTGGAAGTTTTCCATTTCCCTGTATACAATGATAAATTTAACTCTTTCACTGCTGTAAGTGACTAGTCTATAAGAAAAAAATATTGATACAAGTAAGCCCATAGTGACAGAATTTAAAAAGCTTCGACACACAATACCAGGAACGTTTGGGTGGTCCACCACAGGAAACCTTTACACACAGTTTTGTTGGAATAAGGAAAGTTGCATTCAAATTAAACCAGTTTGAAAATTTCAATAGAAGCGCACCAATTGATCCCAAAATGACTTTGGGAAGAGGTTCTTTTGTCCAAGTTCAAAAGCACCTCTTATGTACTGCATAGCCTTCACTTCCTACATCAGGTCTCAAGTTAACAACCAGAAAAAAAAAATTATGAAAAGAAATTGACATTCTCACAAAATACCCAATATCTCCCGATATATTGACTAGACAAATTTACTCATAAAATATGAGCCGAATCCAACCAATAATTTTTTTAGAAAATTCACTTTTCATGAATTGTTACCCCATCTTTTGATCATGGCAAGTAGCGTATGCGGGTCCTCAACTGGATGATATGGAGCTAAGAGTGGTTTTCAGTAGAAATAAAAAACAGGTTGTTCATACTGTTTCCCACAAGTTTAAGCTACACGATTCATGAGCAGAGCTATACCATGGCTAGAACAAATTAGGGGCAGTTCTTCCAGATTATGTTCAAGAAGCAGCTGTATGTCTCATTGGGCAGCTCAGCAAATCGTTATCGGTGTCATTGGGTGTCCAGCCCAGGGTCAGTGGACATATCTGACCAGAATATATAACAGTAGTAATGTCAGGGAACTGGACAGATATCTGGAGATAACCCCTATAAACAACGGCCGGGAAGGACTATTGTTGGGTAAGCGGCGGTCAGTGGCACCAGGATGCTGCTAAGATTCCTATCTGTGTCTCACCGAAATTGACCTTGAGTCATAGCAGCTATCAAGCAGGACAATGGTCTGTAAATCAGGAGCCAAAATCAACTGATCACTTCCATTGACTGTAAGACTGTCATTTGAACTTGCAGATCAAATATTTTTGCTGTAACTGGGGCACTGGATTAAATTAACCAGTGTATTTTATGCGTAGGAAGTATTGTATATGCATGGAACTGCGGTATTAGATTTAGCATTGAGTGCATGGTCTTGACTGCATTCATACATGAAGAACTTAATAACTCAGATAGGAATAAACAAAATAAGGCATATTGCTATGAACACAAATAGGAAGTCCTGGGAGATTAACTGAAGAGTCCATTTGGTAATTCCCATCCTACTGAGGGTGAAATCTAACAAAGGTAACAAAATTTTTTTAGAAAAAATTTTGTAATAATCAACATTGCAATTTTGTTGGCAGGTGTGTTTTTCTGTTATTCCAGCAGTCAATTTCTTCTTGTAACCTTTAAAACATGTAGTATACAAATAATACTCACCCACAGCGATAGCACAATAAATATTGTCGTACAAACCTCCAAAATTGCTTTCAAGATATTGTAGCATTTCTTCATTGGGAGGAAAAAGTACATGTATGATATTTGTAACCCCATCCTGTGTGCTTTCTCTTGATAAGTTGATATGGTCATAATAGGCAAATGCTTTACAGTACACCTAGTAAATGTGTTTCTGTATGTAAAGTATGAGGCATAAAGTTTACATTTGGCAATGGGAATGCATAGAGCATTAATTATTCATGATCAAGCTAGGATGTCTCATTAGGGCCTCGAATACTGAAACATAAGCATAAACTCTCCGTCTCAGTGAATTCTGCACGACGGATTTGATGGCACGGATTTATTTTTCGTCCAGCTGCGGATGACCTTTCAGGTGCGAGTCAAATTGAGTTAATCAGAGGTGACTCTCTCTGTATTCTCCATTCCTGCCTTTGCATAATTGATCAGGTAAAAGGGGTCAGATTAAGTTGGCCAGAAAATAAAAAAAAAGATGTTTCGAAAGAACTTTAAGACGCAGTGATGTGGTCTGCATTTGTGTCTTTTTGTTTCATTTGAACAAAGCAAGTTTGGCATGCAGCAAGTAAGAGCAGCATTGAAGCATCATGATGATGAACTGTTATGGAGATCGAAATTCAGAGATATAACTAAATTTTGGATATGGGTGTCCCATGCCGTGAGCTTGCTGCAGCATCCACTCGGATCAGCATCGGAGGTGACACATCAATGAGACCTTAGTACGAAAAAATAATGTTCACCTGGGACAAAATGACCAAGAGAGCAGCTGGTTGTGGCAAAGTGATCTCTTTGAAGTTCTTCAGCCCATTATGTTGGCTGCATTGCAAAGTGGATAACCTCAGACCTCAACCTAATTTGAAAAGAACTTTACTTGAGGTAAATTTAGATCTTAACTGAATATTTTTCGCACATTTAAACTGTACAAGTATTATGGCCAAATATCAGTTGGGACTCTCCAAGCATCTATTCCTGTTTAATACCAACAATATTATTCATGCCATGATGTAATATTTAATCCATGTACATGTGTATCCTTGTAAAATACCTGAGAAATTAGTTGACTCCAGAATTACCACCCCCCACAGGTAACTGGTAACCCTCACCTTTTATTTGTGAGGTGGTTTTAATCCTGGCACCATTGAGCATGGAAAATACAGTTTGGGACTACAGGGAAGTGTGTCTTTATTCCGAGGCGGTCTTATTATTAGTCTGAGTCAGAGATGGTCACAAAGTGAAGTTCTACATACTCAATATAAATAGTACATGTAACTGTAAATCTTACATGCATTTTGTACTTTATAACAACAAAACTGAATAAGTATACATGTGGTTTTAAGTTAACCCTGACGATCATGATTGAACCTGAATGGCTGAATGAAAGGTAATTACTACTGTGTTACTCCTAATCATAGAAGAGCACTCCCTAACGGATGTGCATAGTCTACGGCAACAAACATTTCCAGCACCACACCAGCTAAAAGGGCACTTGGTTCACATCAAATGTGCGATAAAATATCAGAAAATCATCAAGAAACTGTAAAATCCGAGTGGTATTCAGATCAGTTTGACCATCACACATGTGCAAATCATGGTCATTTCTTTGTAAACAAATTCCATTTGGTTTCTACACCAAATACATGTACATGTACATGCAAATTTTGGCATTGGGTAGTATGTAGCCAATAGCAGACTTCTTTATTGAAATTACATGTAATAGACGTGCACTCTGACCTCTTCACTCACACGTGTGGCTATGAGGGATAGCACGGTATATACATTATGCCGTTAAAATCAGCCACTCATATTGATGCAAAGTATATGTGATGAATGAAAACATGCGTATAGAAAACACAGGGTAGAGGTAATCAAAGCTGATGTCCATGTACATGTACATGTATCTGCCAAAGGATGGATTTAATTATTACCCGGGTAATACAATTGTGCATTTGAAGTACCAGTAACTTTGAAATTTAAACATTCTAAAACGTGAACATCTGAACTTTAACCTCTGTAATGGTGTCATACTAGTCATAATTAGTAATATCTACATACAGCACTGAATGTGGCCATGCACAATATTGAAGTAGTTTTTAGGAAAATAGACCATAACATATATATTCATGCATGATATACTATCCAGGACTGGCTAGGAACAATGTATAGCATCTGAAATTGACTTGATGATATGCCTAGCACATTTATTCGCTTTGAGGTTCGTCCAAGTTGTTTTAAACTTTTTTTTTATTTTACCATCCTTGCTTTGATTTGTATCATTAGCCGCTTTGGTGGTCGAAAAAATACTGCTGCTCTGAAGTGACCCCCAGAATCGTCCTTTGTCTTCTGCATCCTTAATTCTCAGCACACAAAACTACTCCTTGGTTGGGGAAAGAAATATTACACCTAATTTTTCCCTTGTGGGCTTTGTTTATGGATCAAGCTTCTGCAATTAAAGCAACACTAATGATCAGTGTTGACACATTTTCACAGGCTATTCGTTTCTTGTACTTTTTTTTGCTTTTCAGGCTTTCTTTTTTTATTGTTTTTTTTTTTTTTTTTTTGCTCCTACCTTGAAGTTTTATTTATTTTTTTTTACCCTAGCTGGTCAATGACCATGAAAAGACAATCATCTTTATCTTAATTTTCACCCCCACACTGAGCTTCACACAGAGAAGTGCTTAACTCTCTCAGTCCACAATGCTACTAAGGGTTATGGATGGCAGGGATTAAGTCATTCATAATGAGGTCTCATGGAGCTACTCCATGGCAATGAAACTTCCTTCCCTATTTGTTCCTCCCATCCCCTTAGCCATGTGGTTAGGCTGCAATCTTGCCCTCTCCCAGTTGTTCGGCTGGGTTACCATGCACACCACACAAACTGACAGTCGAGTTTGGCGAACCCAACATCTTTCTTTCCATTCTTTCAACATCCAGTTCTCCCTTCCTGCTTTGCCAGCCAGATTCGGGAAGTTGAATATTCATATTATGACCAGGCTAATTATACGTCAGGGGGCACGCCTCTGAAAGGAAGGGTCAGAGGTCAGACTCCAGGTGTTATTCATCATGGCTGACATGACGTTTTCCGACCCATTAAATGGTCCTTGCGCATTGGAAGCTGGTGGAGTTTAATTTTCAACCATTGCTCAGCACCTTCTGCTCTCAAATATTTGTCTTCTGAGACCATGGCCATTTTCTGCATCTTTCTGGGGCACTGTGTTCTTGGTCAAATTGGTCTAGAACTGGAATTGCTCCCAGCAGAACCACCCCCTGTCTCCACCCACATCGTCCAACTCCCATTACAACTCCATAGCAAAGGTCCAGCCACAAAACAAGACACTTTCATTTTCAGAGATAAGCAGTGCTGCCAATTAGGATCTTTCAAACCTGCTTAGAAATTCCTTGAAGAAATAATCAGTGGATGAGTCAGGCAATTGGATGTATACATATATGTATATTGTGCAGTGATATAACTGAGTAAGTCCCTTTTACACCTAAATTGCTTTTGAACTGTTTTTGATTCACTTCACTTTATTTCACTTTTCGCTCAAACTTTTTTGCTTCAGTTTGCATTTACATCTTGAATGCTGCCTTGGCCCTGTGCCCAGTTAATCTGAATCAGTTGTATGTACTGTCTGTTTTGTTTACATCCCTCCAGATAGTTAAAGTCACATGCTTTGATAAATATCCATTATGTAGGGCACTTTAAAGACTTTTTTTTGATCCACCTTGCATTTGCACGTGCATTTGTTCAAATTAATCCGGATTAAAACCACCAAATTTTACTGCATTGGACTTCAGTTTCTGAAATTGATTCTGATTCGGATCAGTGCTAGTGTAAATGCTCTAACTGATCCCGAAATGGTTTTGATCCAGATTAAAATTGTTGTCTAAATGGGCCCTTAGACTGAAAGTTTGATTTTAACTGTGATTTTCCAATACTAGCAAATTAACTTAATTACCAAATTAATGGATAAACAACAATGATTGATATGCAGCTGACCTACATTTTTTGTACTGGCATTTGATTTATTTTAGAACTGAAAAAATTCTTGTGAAATGTGCATATAAAACTGGTAGTATTTATTTACAAACATGAAGGTGTACAATTTAATAAGTTCTGATGTTTTATTTTATTTTGTGCAACACCTAGTACATGTGGTTTACCTAAGTTTTTCAAATGGATTTATAGACTGCTTTAGTCATATGCCATGCCTCACCTTGGTCTAAAGTGTCTCCACAAAGTCTAGACCCACTGTTCTTCTCTACTATCTGATAGGAAAGGCCATTGAGAATTTGTTTGCACCATTTGCTTTGTAAAGTGACATTGGGAAGTCCCATTTAAGATTAGGCTTATCTGGATTTCAACCCTTGTACAGTATGGAACTGTCCAATAAATCTTGAATATATGGTCTTGATTAGGTGATACTCTTGATGAGTATGAAGTTTACATCTTGCCTAAAGTCCAGATTTTGTACACTCATAAATATCCTATCATGCAAAATAAGTTCCCTACATATTTATAGATACACACCGGTATTAGTCCTTTCCATCGCTAAACTTATTACCTGATAGCTGTAATTAATTAAATTGTACATATTTATCTTCACTATTCTTCTTTTATTTCTTCTTCATCTTACATTTGCAAAAATGTAAATCCTTGTTTCCATTTCTTACTTTTTCAGTCTTAGGCATGGCCCAAGTGAATGTCTGAGCATGTTATTATAGTGAGTTACTATGGCATTGAATTATGAAAATATAATAAATCACCCTTTAATAGGTACCAATGCATTATTATTAATTGTTTCAACAAAACTAACTGCATGTTGATGAGACAATTTCCACTACAGAGATTCCAGATCTGTCACTGCAGCGTGTAACATTGATGCAGTATCCAGGGTGCCTGGGTGCTTTTGTATCAAACCCTATTGGATCACAACATACTTGTCGGCCGGACCAGGCAACGGTGAAGAAGAGAGTGCTCTCGCCCGAGATTATGTTTTGTCAGGCAATTTGCCTGTCCACCCTTGTCTACAGGATTTTACCAGTTCGCGACTCGGGCTGACCTGGCCAACCGACCGATTGCTCCATGCCGCGACATTTCTAAATTGGCTCTGCAGAAACTTGGTGGCAGCCTCTCAGCAAGAGACCAAATATGGAATGATTGTAACAGATGTAATTTTGCGCCGTGGCATTGTGGCCTTATCTTCACCCCGCAGCCAGGGAGTTAATCTGGGGCCAATAAGCCAGCGGCCTGGGTCACAAAAGGATTCCATTATGGAATATTGCGGTCGTGATTGTCATTGGGGTGGAGTCCTGCACCCTTTGTGCCAGCAAGCCATAGAAAAGTATGATGAAATTGACTTTCCAAAATGCACAGGCATTAGTGAGTTTCTCTGATTTGCACAATAGTAGCCACAGGGCTTGGATGAGGCGATTCAGCAGAAATCCACTGACGGGTGCACCGCTTTTTTACTTGCGGGTATTCTCTGCTCTTATTTTGCCATTGTGACAACCTGAAATGAGGGAGACAGATATTAAGGTTCAGTCCAGGCCTGAAATTAAGGCCAGTCGGATGCTATCTATTGAATATTAGTGTCAGTTATACAATGGTGAAGGGCGGATAGCAGACTCATCTCCGGTGTTAACCTTGACCCTGGCATGCTTCAGTTGACAGTTCTCTCCTAGAACCCTCACATTGAAAGGAACTTCATAATCCTTTCTGAATTTCACCCAGTAATATGGCATACTGCTGATACTGCAAAAGCTTTAGGTTGACGTTCAAAGGATCCTCAATTCAGTTGATTGAATCATAAACTTTAGGTTGACATTAAAAAGATCCTCCAGCTGATTGAATCACAAGTCATTTAAGTCAAGGTCAAGTAACTTATTTATATGTTCCAGGTGTTGAGTTTCAAGATCATTCCACTGGCAATTTGTGTTTTGAGCAAAAACAGCCAGATTGTACACAGAATGGAGAAGTCTGAGACATAAATTTTGCAACAGATTGCCTGGATGTGGTCATATTTCGAAAGTATCTTAACAAGAGACCAAATACGGAATGACTGTAACAAATGTAATTTTGCACTGTCTTTACGCACACATGTTACATGTGCCTTGCCACTGAGTACATTATAGTGACAAAACCTGTACAGCAAAGCATTTGAGAGTTAGACAAGTATAAAGGTATATGACCTTGAAAGGTCATCTCAGATGGAAAATCATCATCAAATTTTGAAATTTCATAAACATTGAAACATGTTACTGGTACTTAATATGAAACGTTGAAAAAAAACTTCTTCAGTATACATGTACTTAATCCTAAGTCAGTAATGTATTATTATATACTACATATTGTAATATGGCAATACATGTACAACTGTATTGTGACTATAATTATAGTATACCTAGTATATTTTCCTATACTAGGTATACTTGTGCATGCATACAGCTACTAACTTCTAAAACTATTATTAATATATGGGGAAACTGTTCCACTAATTGGATATATCAAATATTTGCGCCATCAGAAGCGGACGATTAGAAGAAAAGACTTGGAGTGATCATTTTGTAAATGTTTAGCAAATTACTACCATTGTATCATTAAAGTAGCAGTCAATACAGTAGTGTGATTGTTACATGTATATACAATGTATTATATGATAACTTTGTGCAACATTAATATCATGACCATATTTTATGCTACTAATACCTCTGATACCTGTACTATGTCTTTAACCAACTCTAAATCATTTAATTTTTCAGTTGATGAAATGACTTACTGCACCTTTGATAATACAGACCTATGTGCATTACCTGTCTGTCCTCCTGACAGAAAGTCCGTGAAGCTTCATGTCAGCCTCTTCTGTCATCAGCGGGGGATCATCCTTTGGTGACATCAGCAACTCGGGGTTAGTCTACATACAGCCATCTGAACTTCCAGTCAAACCCAGAGGTTATTGACGAGAGCGCTCTTGTCTGCACTATTCCTGAAGCCTCCTGGATGTGAGGGGCAGCCGCCTGCCTGAAGAAGGTATGTGACAACTGTAAACACAAGTCCATCAATGACCTTCTTTGTACCCCAAGACTCCTGGGTTACAGGAAATTCTGGTCAGCATGGGTCACTATGGGAAATGGAATCTCTAATTACTCCGACCAGAAAGCAAGATGCTTTTGATGAAGGCTGATTGTGTGTCCACGGTCATCTTTTGTCATATTCGTTTCTGTGTCCCCCTCCGTTGAGTGGTTATCTGTCACAATGCACCTCCATTATCATGCCCTGATGCCTTGTCTTTTCTCATTATGCTTCTCTCATGCATCATAAGATAATTTGCTATCAGTCAGAGCCTATTGGGAGGGTCTCAAAGGGCCGTGATTCATAAAATTTTCCCTGCCTCTGTCGAAATACGGCTTCAACGTAAAGCACGGTTGGCACTTTCTTTTGGTTTTGACGTTTTCGTAAAACTACCACACACTTTTTGTGTTTGCCTCTAATGATGGCAGTAGTTTGGCAGAGAGAAGAATGATGGCATCAGGGTTATTTTGATATCAAAAAAAATTCAGGAGAGGTTGCAGCCTGTATCTGCATCTCATACTAAATCATGAAGCACTAATATTTTTTTTCCATTACGGTTACCGTTAAAATTTTATTGAAACTTTTGTCTTGACAGCTACCAGTTACACAATCTAGAAGTCTGGAATTCCTTTACCTACACATTTGAAAGAATATCTGTTTGGACATTATTATTGGTCATTTCAAATACTATAAATACAACATATATACCATTGCATATCGTTGTATGTTTTGCTTGTTACACTGTATTATGGGAAATGGAATCGACTGAGACCATTACAAACGAGAGACCATTACAGTTTTTCTGTTTTTTGGTATTCAGTAAAACACCACTTTAAAGAGTCCATCCCAGAAATACATGCAAGACCATATACCCCAGAAATATGACCAATTATTGAACGGCCAAAAGTTGCATACCATTTAGTGTCAGAATTAAGATGTGACATAATTTGATGTAATTTGATGTCGAGTTATATTAACTCCAGGATAATAATAATAATAATAATAATAATAATAATAATAATAATAATAATATGCAGTTCTTATATGGCGCTTTTTCCTTGCCGAAGCTAGCTCAAAGCGCTTTACATATTATTATCCCTGGCAGACCTGTTACATCCATCACCTGCTCAACTCCCTTACATGCTTCAAGGCGCCACATGTAATCTAAGTACAAAATTCCATCTCTGTCTATAGCCAGGTACTCATTTACGGGTGAGTGAACCAAGGCACCATTGTCGCCACCCGTAGCCCACGCGGGACGATTTTTGATGAGCCGACTGGCTTTTGGCGGGACTCGAATCCACAATCTTGTGGTTGGGAGTCCGATGTGCTAACCATTCGGCCATCACAACCCGACAAATCATAATGTGGAATCCTTCCAGAAGGCTTTTTCTAGCTGCTTGTAAATGTTTTGGTAATGATGACGCTTTACCAATTGTGATTTGGTGTGATCAGTGATCATTAATAATGTTTGAAATACCTGTACTAGTGTTACACAATATGACGACGTGAGTGAAGAATCAAAAGTAAACAAAAAAACAGGTGAAAGTGTTGCTTAAATATGATTTATTGTATGTGCATCTTACTATAATTTGGCTAAGCCCGAAAATCGTTTTCGCGTTAACTCCTCCGGCGCCAGCTGATCCCGTGCTCCCAAATTTCGACCACGTACGTATCTGCTGTTCGGGAT
>JAAUYG010042469.1_pt1 | contig 13965 bp, 15 predicted proteins | sample 7278091 | NCBI WGS metagenome assembly JAAUYG01 (sample SAMN14350201, study PRJNA611818) | marine sediment metagenome | isolation source: surface marine sediment (0.6m) | place: French Polynesia: Moorea | collected 2018-08
AACGATCCTTTCTAGATTTGCCCCTAGGTGTCCCGAAGCAAACTCGGCAGCTTGACCTCGCTTCCCCAGTACGATTAGATCGCAGCCAGCCTCAAATTGTGATAAACAATCGACCAGAAAACCCGTTTCGTGAAGCAGATTAATCCGATCTACTCCTTCTGATTTAAGGCTTTGGGCTGCTGCTTGTAAAACTAATTTCGCCCGTTGGCGATCGATCTTAGCTTTCTCGTGTTCCAATTCCACCAAACGAGTAAGTAAATTTTCTGAAGTATCAATGCCGATCGCACCGCTTAAGTTTCCCGTCTGCACTGCTTGTTGACCGCGAATATCGGTAACGCAGAGAACATCTATTTCTGCCTGGAGATGAGTCGCAAACCACGCCCCATAATGATAGATATTTTCCGCAAAAGCCGAGCCATCGGTACAGAGTAAAATTTTTTTCATGGTTCAAAGTCCTAATTATCAATAACTGCGGAGTCCTTATTAACTGCCAAGCGATCGAATAAAGTCGCGCTGGCTTGGTTTAAACCAACTACCTCTACTTCAGCACCACTACGGCGAAATTTATTAACCACTTTATCAACTGTTTCCACTGCTCCCTGATCCCACAGGTGAGCGTTAGTTAGATCGATGGTGACGCGATCGACTAGTTCCCTAAAATCGAAGGATCGGAGAAACTCTTCTTTAGATAAAAAGAAAATTTGACCGGCCACTTTATAAATACGGTGAGTACCATCATCGCTCAAAGTCTTGTCTACAAATACGAGCAAAGCAATCTTACGAGAAAAGAACACCGTACTCATCACAATTCCCGTCGCTACGCCCAAAGCAAAATTACGAGTAAAAATAATCACGAACATAGTAGTTAACATCACCACTGTTTCCGAGCGCGGAATGCGGGACATATTTTTAAAAGATGACCAACTAAATGTGCCGATCGAAACCATAATCATTACAGCAACAAGGGCAGCCATTGGCATTTGTCTGACCCAATCTTGTAAGACCAAAATGGCAAACAAGAGAAAAATTCCCGCCGAAAGAGTCGATAATCTACCTCGACCACCTGATTGTACATTGATCACCGATTGTCCGATCATGCCACAACCTGCCATACCGCCAAAAAAAGCTGTAACCATGTTGGCAATACCTTGCCCTTTGGCTTCTTGATTTTTATCGCTGGGAGTATCAGTCAGATCGTCTACCAAAGCAGCAGTCAAAAAAGAAGCTAATAAACCGACAATTGCCATGGTTAAAGAATAAGGGAAAATAATCTGTAAGGTTTCCAGATTAAATGGCACGCTTGGCAAAGCAAATATAGGTAGGGTGGTCGGTAATTCTCCCATATCTCCCACGGTAGGAACTTCGAGCTTTAGGGCGATCGCTGCTATAGTCATTACCGCTAAGGCTACCAGGGGGGAAGGTACGGCTGTAGTAAAGCGAGGCAAAATATAGATAATTGCCAAAGAAAGCACCGTCAAGATATAAACCGTAACGGGTACATTAGTAAGTTGGGGCAACTGAGCCAAAAAAATCAGCACTGCTAAAGCATTGATATAACCAATCATCACCGCTCTAGGTACGTATTTCATTTGGCGACCTAGTTTGAGTACCCCAAAGATTACCTGGATTACTCCTGTTAAAAAAGTGGCTGCCAAAAGATACTGCAAACCATGTTCTTTAACTAAATCGATCATCAGCAACGCCATTGCTCCTGTCGCAGCAGAAATCGATCCTGGTCTTCCTCCCAAAAAAGCCGTCAAAACAGCAATAATAAATGAGGTATAAAGCCCCACTTTCGGATCGACTCCAGCAATAATCGAAAAAGCGATCGCTTCTGGAATTAATGCCAGTCCTACTACTGCCCCTGCTAAAAGGTCTTGTCTGGTGTTAAAAAACCACTCTCGTTGGAAAAATTTTAGGTTCAATTTAGCTTCCTCAAGTAATCAAGTCTGGTGCAAATACAGCTTTTGTTTAAGCTGTTATGTTTTTAAACAAGATATATATTATTTCAGGTTGTGTTGCAAAAAGTTGAAGCTGTAGTACATTAGTATGTGTTTACTAACTGTCATTGCTCCTGTTCCCGAACGACAAATAGTTTTGTTTGACTGAGCTTTTACTTAAGTGTTCCCAAATAGATCGGAAAATAATCAACGTCTGATTATCGATACATTCAGACATATATCAAGCTCAAACTTTAACTGCGATCGCCCTAAAATAGGCTAAATCTCCAAAGCACGATCGATCGCGCTACCTTTTCTGCCTTGGAAACACTCAAATAAAATATTTCAAACTCAAGCTGGCAATTCTTTGATTGTGCCATGGCGATTACGCTCTAAAGGAACCGCTTCGCACATTGTACTCTTGTGGTATAAAGGTATCGCCTATTAGGATCAGATACTTGCAGTAAAACTTGGTTTGCTTAGAATTGAATTTTTTCGATGATTGTAATTTACAACTTTAAATTATAACTTTTGTCAATATTAGATAAAACTTTTTTATATAAAAATAACATTTATATTTTGCTAGATTATTAATAACTCAGAAAACAGCAAAGCAAAATCGATTAAACAAGATGATTACTTCAGTTCCAAACCATAACTCAAAATTCATAAATCCCTTATTCTTCCTTCAGCAATGGCTCGATCGCTTGAAGATTGAAGAAGAAACAACAGCAAGAAGGATAGTAAAATTAATACCCGCACAATGTCCCTTTGCTAGAGAAATAGAGGTATTTGGCAAGGTTATTCTTCGCATTCCTCCTCTGTGTAAATTAAATCCTCTTTACGAGCAGTTAATTGGATTGCGGTTTCGCGCCCTTTGTTTTCTGGCGGAACATTGTGGTGAAGATATTACGCCCTATTGTTCCTAAACTAAGCGAAAAGAAAAAGCGATCGCAATTTCTAGCTCTCTAAATAAAAAGCTAATCTTTATCTACAGCTAAAAGAGCATCAATGTCAGCAGAAGTTATATATTCTAAATTGGCTGATATTTTTTCGATACCCCAATTCCACCAGGCAATTTCCAGTAATGCTTTAATAGTTTCGTTATTAAATCTTCGTTTGATAATTTTGGCAGGATTTCCACCCACAACACAATAGGGAGGAACATCGTTAACTACGACTGATTTAGCAGCGACGATCGCTCCATCTCCAATAGTTAATCCTGGCATAATAACTGATTCGTAACCAATCCAGACATCGTTACCTACTACAGTGTCACCCTTAAAGGGAAATTCATCATCATCTGGTGTTACTTTTTCCCAACCGTTGCCAAAAATATAAAAAGGATAGGTAGAAAATCCAGATATTTTATGATTTGCCCCATTCATAATAAATTTTATGCCTGTTGCCAAAGCACAAAACTTACCGATGATTAATTTGTCTTGGCTAAATGGATAGTGATAAAGAACATTGCGTTCAAAGTCTTCTGAATCTTCTGGATCGTCATAGTATGTATAGTCGCCAATAATAATTTTGGGATTATTAACAGTGTTTTTAATAAAACAAATCTGCGGAAATTCTGGTAGCGGATATTTTTCTTCTGGATTTGCACCGTACAAATTAATCTCCATTGGCAAAGCTCGATTAAGTTTATTTATATAGCTAAATTACGCTTGTGGCATTCCCTTAAGAGAGAAAATTTAAAGAGAGTGCGAGTGCGATCGCCAAATATATTTAACGAGACGTAAGTTCGGAATTCGGAGTTAGTAGTTAGGAGTTATGATTTTTTCATTGATACAGTTGCATTACCTTATCAATTGCCATCCTCGACTGTACTTCTAAATCTAAAGATGAAGTATGTCCTAGATTAAAATGTTGGGCTGCTGCACAACCAATCATCGCTGCATTGTCGGTACAGTATTTAAGAGGAGGAAAATAAACTTTTAGGTTATATTTATCGGCTGCTTGTTGCAGATATCTTCTTAAACCACTATTGGCGGCGACACCACCACCAATAGTAATTGTATCCAAACCATAATCGAGGGCGCATTTGACACTACGTTTTGTTAATACCCTAGCTACTGTATCTTGAAAGCTAGCAGCTACATCAGCGGTAGGAATTTCCCCCTCAGTTGCCAATTTCTCAGTTAATCTTAAAACGGCAGTTTTCATACCGCTAAAGCTAAAATTATAGGGATGATAACCCCTTCCGTCTGGTAAAGATATTCTACCTTCAGGTAACTGGAATGCTTTAGGATTGCCTTGCTGCGCCAAGCGATCGATTATTGGACCTCCTGGGTATCCAAGGTTAAGTAATCGTGCTACCTTATCAAATGCCTCTCCTGCTGCATCATCTCTGGTCGATCCTAGCAGCTTATACTCTCCGTAATCTTTGACATAAATACTGCTAGTGTGTCCCCCAGAAACCAACAAACATAGAAAAGGCGGTTGCAACTCTGGTTGAGCTAAATAAGAGGCATAAATATGTCCTTCTAAATGATGTACGCCCAAAAATGGCTTGCTGTGAATCATCGCTAGGGTTTTCCCTGTTGCCACACCGACTAATAAAGCCCCTACCAAACCAGGGGTACAGGTAGCTGCGATCGCATCTATTTCTTGCCAATTTATTTTTGCTTCTGATATTGCCTGACTAATACAAGGATTAATAATTTCTAAATGTTGCCGAGAAGCTAATTCTGGTACAACACCACCATAAATTTTATGCAGTTCGATCTGAGAAGAAACAATACTACTTAAAACTTGACGATTCTTTACGATTGCTACCGCAGTTTCGTCACAACTTGTTTCGATCGCTAAAATTATTGCCATCCTTTGATAAGTTGATTTAGAAGAACAAATTTGTTCATCTATTCTAGAACTTTCGCGATCGCAGAAGACTTACCTGAACGTTAATTAATGATCTGGTAAATTACAATCTATGACCGAAAGTAAGATTAGTTAGCGTTTAAGAAATATCTTTTCTTTGCGCTTTGATACAAACACAATTATTATCTGTCAGAAAAGGAAACATATTCATGAGAAGGTTGTTTGCTTTAATATTAGTATTTACGCTTTGGTTTGGTTTTGCACCCACAGCGAATGCTGATGAAGTAGCTGGTTTAACTCCTTGTGGAGAGAATTCTGCTTACGTACAAAAAGCTCAAAATTTCCGCAACACTACCGACGATCCCAATTCTGGTCAAATTAGAGCCGAGCGTTATGCCGAAGCTCTTTGTGGACCTGAGGGCTATCCTCACTTAATCGTAGATGGTCGCTGGTCACATATGGGAGACTTTTTTATCCCTAGCGTTTTATTTTTATATATCGCAGGCTGGATTGGCTGGGCTGGTCGTTCTTACATAATCGCTGTTAGAGATGAAAAAGACGCTGAAATGCAAGAGGTCGTAATCAACGTTCCTTTGGCTGTTAGCAAAATGTTAGCGGCTGCCACCTGGCCTTTACTTGCCTTTGGTGAATTTACTAGCGGCAAAATGTTCGCAGACGAATCGGAAATTACCGTTTCCCCTCGTTAGATCGCATTTTTTTACTGTTTATATGGAGGATATTATGGAAGGCTTACAAAAGTTTCTTTCCACTGCCCCAGTTTTGATTATGGCGCTGCTGACTTTTACAGCAGGTATTTTGATTGAATTTAACCGTTTTTATCCAGACTTATTGTTCCACCCACTAAGCTGACATAAAATCAAATTGAATCAAGGTTTTTATACTTAACTTAATCTATCTACTTTCAGCTATATGCTGAAGACTTAGAATTTGTACCCTGCGATTAATTTAGTTATTAGTCGCAGTTTTTTATTGAAAAGCTATTAGCTTTTTCTAAGTAGGTATCATTTGTCAAGAGAGTTGGAGGACTAATGCTGTAAAGATTTGTTGGGTTTTATACCCAGATATTTCTCTATCCGCTTCAGAAAAGCGCTTTTCGGTCTCGGCAATAGTGCCGTGAGTCCAGACATCAACATCGTGGATCAGCAGGATGTCGATTCGGTGAGTAGCTAGACGCTGTAAACTGTCTTCTACCTGGCGCATAACGCCGTCATAGCTATAGTCATAGATTGGTTCAAAGGGTAGCGTGTTACGCCATATACCTCGGTCAATAAGAAATAAAATTCAATAAAAGCTAATACCAGCCCAAGGATTTTTTAATCTAGAGCAACAAAAAAAGCTACGAAAAACGTTAAAAGAATATGAGCATCGAGACATCAGGGAAAGAATCTTAATATTATTATTTTATCTTAACCAATTAATGTCCTGCTATATTTAGCGAGATTATATTTGTTATAAAGGAGAAAATTATGTCTAAATAATATGAATAAAAATGAAATATATTAAAATGAAATATAAAAGATGCAGACCTGAAAAGCGCATATATCGTAATTTAGCTTTAGGGTTAATAACTTTCATGGTTTTAACTACAGTTTTACCTGTAATGGGTTTTTCTGGAATAATGTAACTAAGTAACTAACAACTTATATCGGTCAAAAGAAAACTAAAATTTAGACTTATTACTTATTACTTATTACTTATTACTTATGAAGCTGTAAATAAAGGTAGTAACAAAGTAAAAAAATAATAAACTAAAGGAGCAGTGAATACATAGCTATCAGTTCTATCCAAAATTCCTCCGTGTCCAGGGATTAATTGTCCTGAATCTTTGACCCCAGCATCTCTTTTCATCATTGATTCAGTCAAATCTCCCAGTAAGCTAGTAATACCAATTAGTGTACCCAACATAACGCCGCTAATTTGCCAAGCGGGTAGATGGAAATACCATGCTCCTAATTCAGCAACAATTAAACTACCAATTACGCCAAAAATAGCCCCTTCCACGGTTTTTTTCGGGCTAATATCAGAAAGCCTAGTCCGACCAAAGCTTTTTCCCATAGTATATGCACCAATATCTGCTGCCCAAATACAAGCCATTACCAGAAATGTCAGGGTTAAAGCAGTAGGAAACTGACTAGGATTGAGCCAAGAATCTGGCCAATAGCCATCTAGAGGTAAATTACTGGCATTACTAGTATTAGGTAAACTAACTCGCAAACGTACCCAAAATGTAGGCAGATAACCTGCATAAAATAAGCCCAAAATTGAACTAGAGATATCGGCAATAGTTGCCATTTTGGGTTGAAATAATAGGTAAAAACAGATAATTGTTCCTCCCAAACAAAACATGGCATCAGTTACATTGGGAGCGACAATAGAACTGATCAAAAGAAGTTGAGAGACAATTAAAGTGGTTTTGCCAGCGGGTTCTACTCCTTTAGCACGAACTAATCGAAAATATTCTAATTGTGCCAAGACAATTAAGATACCGATACCAAGTGTAAAATACCATCCTCCGAGAATGATCATTCCTAAAGCCAAGGCGATCGCTACTACTGAGCTAACTATACGAGACAAGGGCATAATGCGTTGCTGCTACAAACGCTGAGTTAAAGTTAAAAGTTAAGTTTAAGATTACCTTATGAAAGGTTAACAAATTACTGGTTCAAGTCCTAATATTTGTTTACAAGAAGCAATCAGAAATTAGATTTTACAGAGATTTATAACAGAAATTTATAGTTTTTCGCCACTGAGAATAAACATCGGATTTACCGCAGCGAAAGTTTGATGAATTCCTCTGGTTTCTAAACGATTAACCGCAGACTGAACTACTTCTATATTACGAGCCTGAAGCTCTGCTAAACCTTCAGAAATAATATATAGGTTTTCTAAATTGTTAACAGTGGCAACAATACGTCCTTCTGGTTGAAGATAGTTCCAAGTTTGTTTGAGTATATCTTTGATCGGCTTGCCTCCTTCAATACAAACAAGATCTGGTTGGGGTTTTATATCTTTAAGACATTCTGGCGCACTGCCTTGAATTACTTTAACGTTATTAATTTCAAAGCGATCACAGTTGCGTTTAATTAACCCTGCAACTTCATCATCTCTTTCTACCGCAATTATCTGTCCTTCGGGACAAAGTAAGCCAATTTCAACAGGAATTGTCCCCGTACCTGCACCAATATCCCACAAGACTGAGTCTGGCTTCATCCGCAATGAAGAAATGATTAGGATACGTACTTCTCTTTTGCTGAGAGGAATTCCAGGTAGACGCTCAAACAGTTTATCGGGGATACCAGGAGTTTTATAAGGCCAAAGCATGATTAGTTATTAGTTGGTAGTTATTAGTCATCAATTTATCTATTACTTCTATTCAAGTATTTGTATAGTTTTCAGGCTAGGATCGTTACACCCTGTAATAGTTCCTCCCGCAGCTAACACTTGCTTCAGATAGTTGATTGCTTCTGTGGTAATTATCTCTCCAGGCATTAATAGAGGAATTCCTGGAGGATAGGGACAGATTAACTCAGCACAAATGCGATCGCTTGCTTGGCTGATAGGAACAGTTTCAGTGGGGGCGAAATAGGCATCTCTAGGGGCAAAAGATGAGAGATGTCCTAAAGGATAACGCTGAGTCCTGCGGACTTGCTTCGCAAACGCATAAGACATCACGGCTGAGGGGATTACAGGAAGCTTTAGCTGGGTACTAGATTTAGATCTGGTTGATGAAGAAAGGGTTTGACAAGCTTGGATCAGTTTTTGGATATCTTCTGTAGTGTTGCCAAGGGAAATGATAAAAGTTAGGTGCTGTAATAAGGGAAGTTCACAAGTTACTCCTAGCTTATGATGTAGTATTTCGTCTGCTTCAAAACCAGTTATACCTAATTTGGATACGTTGATGGTTAAGCGGGTGGGATCGAAGTGTTGGCAGCCAGGTTGTATTTTTGGCTGAAGTATAGATATGTTGGGTATTTCTGCTAGCCTATTTCTGGCTTCTGTGGCTAATGCTATGGTTTTATTCATTAATTCTTTACCCTTGCTTGCCATTTGTTGTCTGGCGGCATCTAAAGAGGCAAGGAGAAGATAATTAGGGCTAGTAGACTGAACTAATTGTAAGGCTTTACTAATACGGCGATCGCTAACTCGGTTGTCCTGAATGTGTAGCATGGATGCTTGAGTCATAGCACTCAAGACTTTATGGGTAGACTGTACGGTTAAATCTGCCCCTACACTCATCGCCGAAGGTGGTAAATCATGATGAAAAGCAAAGTGTGCGCCGTGGGCTTCGTCTACCAACAGGGGAATATTATATTGATGAGTAATTTCGGCGATCGCTTTTAAATCGCAACATACTCCCTGGTAGGTTGGGTGCAACATCATTACCGCCTTGGTATCGGGATGTTCTTTTAGGGTTTGTTTTAATGCTTCTGGAGTTACGTTATGAGCTAATCCTTCATCGGCATCGTATTGTGGATTGATAAATATAGGTATTGCCCCAGAAAGAACTAAACCTGCGATCGCCGATTGATGAATATTTCTGGGTAAAATTATTTTATCCCCCGTACCACAGGTGGCTAAAATTGCTGCTGTGATGCCACAGGTTGAACCATTAATTAAAAACCAAGTTTGTGCTGCCCCAAAAGTTGCTGCGGCTAGTTTTTGTGAGGCTTCAATAACTCCTTCGGGGGCAAATAAGTTATCTAGTTCTGGTAATTCTGGTAAATCCGCTTGAAAAACCTCTTTGCCAATTAAATGTTTGATCTTACTGTTGATTCCTTGTCCTTGTTTGTGCCCAGGTGCATAAAAAGCTGCATGAGATTTTTGGGCAGACTGTTGTAGAGCGTTTAATAATGGCGTGTCTATCAAAGAAGAATCTAAAAACATAAATCAAGAATTTGGCAACAGCAACAAGGAATTAAAAAGAAATGTAATAGACTACAAAGATTTTTGCTTGATTGACAATCAAACTATTAAAAATGTTTAATCGTAACTTTATACAGGCTGCTTTTTTTATAAAGATTAAGTAAAACCCAAGTTTTTTGATCGCTTTCTCAGTAATTATTCTGATATTCTTTGAAATAATCAAATCAATAATAAAAAGGTTTATTAAAGTGTATTTATTAGACAATTACTATAGTAATCGTATGGATAATCATAAAAAAAAATTCTAATTGTAGATGATGATTTAGCATTACAGCATCTAATAGATAGATTTTTTACATATAATAATTATCTTACTGAAACTGCTTCAAATTGTAACATCGCCAGACAAAAGTTTAGAAGTTTTCAGCCAGATTTGGTAATTTTAGATGTAAATCTACCTGATGACACAGGATTAAGTCTCTGTGAAGAAATGCGTAAAACTGATGTCATGATTGTCATGTTAAGCTCCATGACAGATAGTAAATACATATTAGAAGCATTTGCTAAAGGTGCAGATGACTACGTTACTAAACCGTTTGATTTACAAATTCTTAAAGCTCGAATTGAGGCTTTATTTAGAAGAAGTGGTAATAATATTAGTTCTTCTCCTGGTTCTAGTAGTTCCATCATTTTAGATAATCTCAAGATTAATTTTTATCGTCGCGAAGTCATTTTAAATGATCGCACTATCCCTTTGACTGCATTAGAATTTGATTTATTGTATTTCCTGGCTAATAATCCTAATCGTGTCTGGGATCGAGCGGAATTAATTGCTGCAATTTGGAACAAAGACGACTATGACGGAGATGACCGCAAAGTAGATATCCACATTGGTCGGATTCGTAAGAAAATTGGTGATTTTGATGGAGAATTCATCAAAACCGTTTGGGGCAGGGGATATATGTTTGAGTTATCTAGTTCTAATACAGTAAAATTGGCAGACTGAACCTAAAAGTCTATAAAGTCTATACAAGCCGTCATGTTAAGAGCAGGAATCGTCGGATTACCTAATGTAGGTAAATCTACTATGTTTAACGCTTTAGTTGCCAATGCTAAGGCAGATGCCGCTAATTTTCCTTTTTGTACCATTGAACCGAATGTCGGGGTAGTATCCGTACCAGATGCTCGCCTAGAAGTACTCTCTAAACTCTCTAATTCCCAAAAAATTGTGCCAACACGGATCGAGTTTGTTGATATTGCAGGGTTAGTTAAAGGTGCTAGTAAGGGAGAAGGGTTAGGTAATCAATTTTTGGCTAATATCCGTGAGGTTGATGCCATTGTTCATATGGTACGTTGCTTTGATAATGACGATATTATTCATGTTGCAGGATCGATAGATCCTGTGCGGGATATTGAAATAATTAATTTGGAGTTGGTTTTAGCCGACTTAGCTCAGGTAGAAAAACGGATCGCTAAGGTACGTAAACAGGCAAAAAATGATAAAAATGCGCAGACAGAAGTTGAATTACTAGAGAGAATTAGCTCAGTTTTAAACGATGGTAAATCTGTCCGCAGTATGGGTTTATTAGAGGAAGAATTATTAATTATTAAACAGCTAGGATTATTGACAGGAAAACCCATAATCTATGCTACCAATGTTTCTGAAGATGATTTAGCGACTGGCAACGAATGGGTAGAAGAAGTCAAAAAGTTTGCTAGTAGTGATGATGCCAAAATTGTAGTAGTTTCTGCTCAGGTAGAATCAGAATTAGTTGAACTTTCTGCAGACGAAACCAAAGATTTTCTCGAAGCGTTGGGAGTGGAAGAAGGAGGCTTGAAATCTCTAATTAGAGCTACCTATGATCTTTTAGGTTTGCGCACCTATCTCACTACAGGAGAACAAGAAACCCGTGCTTGGACAATTATTGCAGGAATGAAAGCACCCCAAGCCGCTGCAGTAATTCATACGGATTTTGAAAAGAAATTTATTAAAGCTGAAACTATTAGCTATCAAGATTTAGTGACAACAGGTTCTAAAAATGCAGCTAAAGAAAAAGGTTTACTGCGCCTAGAAGGCAAAGATTATATTGTCCAAGAAGGAGATGTAATTGAATTCCGTACTGGAGCTTAATGATCTTCTTGGTAAAAGGTAAAAGTAAAAAGGTTTATTTCTGGTTCATTTAAGCAGTTTATACTGCTACTCGAAGTAGTGGAGATCAATGCTAGTGTATTAGAATACAAGAATATGCCTAAAGATAAAGATTGTATTGCGAAAATGGAATAACATAGATGTTTGGTTTTAAAGTACAGGTGATTACTATTTAGGATTCACTTATATGAATAACATTCTGGCAATTCTTATTTCTTTAATAGTTACTACTATTAGTTTATTGATTATTTCCAAACTACCCACAGGAGTAGAAATAGATAATGTCAAGAAAGGTTTTGTTTCAGCCATTGTCTTTGGTGTTCTCAATGCAGTGTTACATCCTATTTTGTCTTTTCTTACCCTACCGATTAATTTTCTTACCTTTGGTTTGTTCTCTCTAATTGTTAATGGGTTTATTTTTGGGCTTGCAGCTTTACTGGTACACGGTTTTAGACTACGTTGGGGAATTTGGAGTGCTATAATCGGTGCGTTTGCTCTGAGCATTATTAACTCCATTATTTATAAAGTTCTTCCTTTCACTGTGGGTTAACATCGATTTGCTTGAATAACATCAACAACAACTAATTAAAATATAATTAAAATCAAAGCGATCGCCTTATCAAGCGATCGCTTTTTTGATTTTAAAATCATAATTTTATTTTTTTCGCTATTTTTAGATACTCTCTTTCAAAGAATTTTATAATTGTAAACACCGATCGCAGATCGATAGCTAGTAATAATGAACAATGAATAATTAATAATTCAGGATAAGCTTATGACTGCTCCCGACGATAAAGAAAGAGAATTAAAACTCCGCGAAGCCGAACTTAAAGCAAAAGAGAGAGAGTTAAAATTACGAGAATTGGAAACAGAAATATACCAAGAACAAAAAAGAGTGGGTATTAATTCTCCAGAACCTCCTTTATATCGTACAAAAAAACATCAAAAATCTGACACCTCGATTCAAAAGTTTGGTAAAAAAATTGTTAAATTTGCCAAATTTACAGGTTTTGTTGTGGTTGGTATTGCCTTTATTAGAGTCGGTTTTTTCGTGGGAATGTGGATTACTTATATCGGCTTGGCCAGCATCATTGCTTTTATTGGCTATCAGATATTTCTGAAAGATGATTAAATACAATTTTTAGTTTTAAGTCAGAAATAGAGTTGATTAAAGAGCAAGAAAGCCAGGCGATCGCCAATTTTTTGGCTTCCTATATTTTTAATTTAGAACAAATATTGGTATTACAATCAGCTTACGAGTAATCGGGTTACTGTTTACTAGCGTGACTTTAAATATTTTTGGAGCAATATTATTTAGGTATTAGTTTGGTACTCCCATTCCACTTAATGACTACTTAGCTAAACTACATTTTTTGGCTGTATTTCTCATTTTTTTTTTGCGCTAATTTTGTGGCGAAATAGGAGTAGCTCCACAAACAAGATATATTCATCGTCAGTTTCTAGATTTGACAAAAAAATAATTTATTAAAATTAAATATTTGCTTATTTGCTCTAGATAGCAACAGAACAAAAACTTTTAGTCTATGCTTTAATAATACGCTACTCTTCTATTATGTTTAACTTGGATTGATCTTACTTTGATGTAATAAATCTAATGCTATTTATCTATTTGTTTATTTGTAAAATAGATTACAAAGACCTTAATATTTAATGTTTGTCAAACGAATATCGTTTATTTTTTACATTAATAAATGATTAGCATTATTTACAAACACTATATTTTCTTTCATTAAGCATAAATACTTATATTAATATTTTTCTTAAAATAAGCACATCTGAGTTTTAACATTTGAGAGACATTTTTTCCCTGGCACTGTATACCAAGAATTTTGATTATTGAACCAATTTGTTGAATTATTAATAGGTTTTTTTACTTATTGAACAAGTGTAATACTCTCAAATTTTCGATTATTTAGTATGATTTTCAGTGTTTTTTTGACTTTTTGTACACATAACTTTACAAATATTATATTGTTACTAGAATGTCACTTTTTCTAGTTTATATTCATGAAAATGATGAGTTAAGGAACAAATAAATATTGATGAACAGCAACAAACGTGCTAATAGACTAACCATGGTTGATAGGCATTACAAATTACGTCAGCTTTCAGCTAAGGTTAACAAATCCGTGATTCAGTTCCCGC
>JAAUYG010220498.1_pt1 | contig 13961 bp, 9 predicted proteins | sample 7278091 | NCBI WGS metagenome assembly JAAUYG01 (sample SAMN14350201, study PRJNA611818) | marine sediment metagenome | isolation source: surface marine sediment (0.6m) | place: French Polynesia: Moorea | collected 2018-08
CAAATAACTCAATGAAAAATGAGTGCACCAAAAATATTTTTTACCTCGACCTGAAGCATGTCCAGAAGTATGGTTGTGCAAAATTTCAGGCGGTAGAACAAAAAAAAAAAAAAAAGTTGGCAAACCCATAGGGGATCCTGTCGGAGGACGGGATGCTTTAACTTTCTACAGTACTCCACAACTCAGTATTAAGTTACCAGCCCATGGTAATGGTGAGCAGTGACAAGCCCTGGCGCTGTAGTATCAGTGTATGCAAATTACTGTATAGGAGTAATCTTATAATCTTCAAGTAAGGATTGTTACTAGAATCTTTACATATACGTAATATACAGATTTTGCTGCTAATATAATGTAAATTACATCAACTATGCCACTGTAAATCAGACAGACATTTTATTCAGAATCTTGCAACATACAATATTAAACACTTATAACTAGGTGAAATCTACACCTACAATGGTAAAAGTGACTATATCAATCTTCATAACCAACCCAACACAATATGCTTGCACCAGCAGATACAATTTCAATACTACATCAGTACATAGTACTGCATTCCTAACCAGCTGAAGAAATAACAAACACTATGCAATTGCTAGCAACCAGTTATCTGTTCAGGTTACTGTTATTTCTGATTTGTGTAAGCGAAAACAAGATAACCGAGTCTTTTAAGACCTGATGCTGGGACATTGAAACGATTGGCGCATACAGTCAAAATTGCGACACAGAATACTGGACTTTCATCAAACAACTAGTATGTTAAACAGTATTCCGTACTTGTAAATACTCCCTAATACCGGGTATGCCCAGATGACTTTGTTCTATAACCATGCATACATGCATGCAACTTGAAATTTACTAGCATAAAGTGGAAAATATGGAAACTGACTCTGGTTGACTCTGGTAGAAGACCAGTTTCAAGGTCGTACATACATTTCACTGTGTGATACCACTGCAGCATGTGCAGTATCAAGTCTAATGTCTATTGAGTATCCAAATAGAGGTTCAGTGTATTTTTAACCTGCATTAAAGGTGTGTATTACAAAGGTAGAAAACTAGAAATGTTTGCAGGAAATTGAATTATCGCACTTGCAAAACACGCATGTTTGCTGGAATTTAAGTGTGCTGCCAAATAAGTCGTAATACTGTTAACAACGAATATTGTTTTTGTTTTACTTTTGTGGAAGTTAAGTTCGCAGGTTTGGTTATAACCTGTGAAATTACTTTAGAAGCAGAAGAAATTCCATGGAAACATTTCTACTTTCAGTATTTAATGCTGCATTCTTTTCTGACATATCTGCTGCAGATATGTCTGAAAATCAAGAGTCGCAGACTGCAGTTCTTTTCAGACATATTGAAAATTACTTTCTAATAGTACCCACGACAGGTTACAGAATTTGTATGGTACTTCAAGAACTCCACACTGGGACATGTGGTAAAACAAGAACACTTTGCCAAGTTTGCATGTTCATGTTGATCCACAAAAAAAATATGATACTAAGAACAATCGCTGTCCAGATCAAACATACATGACAACACAAAGTGCACAAGTCCGTACAATCATTCTTGGTGGCGCATGTGACTAATGGGTACTATAAGCATGATAAGTGCTAATCAGAAAACTCACAACAACACCAGTTTACCAGTCGTTACACTTACTTTATCACAATTTATTAAGCAGTGATGTAAGTTTATGCAACATAAATTACTGGTACTGTATGTGTACTATGTGCATTTACATATATTACTATACATGTAATTGCTATTATTAAACCTCACCCCAGCTTTGCAGGGCGGCGTTTATATACTTGCATTTGTGTGAAAATTTTTCGAGTGGCTATAATAGATAAACAGTGAGAGACAGACATGTCATTACTATTAGACACTAATGGCAAGTCATATATGGGTAGTCAGACTAAGCCTTATACATCGCAAAGGAGCCTAGTTAGACCCTAGGTTACTATTAAATATTAATAGGAAACCATATATGGGGAGTCCAATGGCACCATTATATTTGACCTTGGGTGACTTTGAAAGTTAAAGTCAAGGGAACTGAGTTGTAGAAGTTGTACAAATATATTTGCTGGCAACATTAATCTGGATATCACATAAGAAAATCTGCGGGCAGGTGGGGATTTTCTGCTGCTTCACAGTCTTTCTTCTTATTTCTAAATCTGACATCATGAACATATACATTGTACATGTACTATCAACATGATCAACAGCAGTGGGTAGAACTAATAAATTTTAATTTAGGGTTAAATATGTTCAAGCAACTTCTGGATTACAACTAGCACTATTACATTTCTGCTTTTCCACAACTTTTCACAAAAACTGTTCACAAAAGCATTTAATAAGTGTGCATTCAACCTACTTACTTACTTAAAGTAAAATAATACTAGTAACAATGAGTAAACACATGGTAAAGCGACATGAGCAATACACATGACACAAAGAAGAGCCTGGTATATATCAGTTATATGTGGTCTATGTCTGGTGCAAATTCATTCAATTAAGCAACATGAGCTAAAGACAAAGCAAAAGTGTTCTTAATCCTGCGGGCAATGACACAATGAAATTTTGGTTTTAGATTTTGAGTCTTGTTTGGTGGGTAATAACAAGCTTCCACTGTAGTCGTACTATATAGGACCTAGGTAATCCGTGACTCGGTACTGGGTTGCATTACATTGTAGGAAGGAAAAGGGAACAACTGGATTGGGTTTCGATGGGGCACGTTCGAAATGTTCGGTAACCCTTGATTAAAATCCATGACGACCATGTCCATTGGTAGCATGTGTTCTTGCTTGGGGTAATCGGCAGGCTCCTCTTCCGACTTGACGTGAGCAGCTTCTACGTAGCCGGCGGCTCCTACGGCTGCAGCGGCGGCCTGGATCTGGTGGGGTACGACAACCTCGGATTCGGGCCAAGGGGCATACTGAGGCACATGTTCAGTCTCGATGTTTAGCGTGGAGCGTGAAGGCTGTGAGCCGACGCTGTAACTCCGTTGGTGATTGTCTGCAACAGCAACATGCGGCGGCGCTTTGGATCGCTTCTTCTGGCTATGGGACTTTTCTCGAACCTGTCGCACTTGGCCGCCCTCTGGGACGTCTCTGTGGTCCTCGGCCTTTGTGTAGATTCCAGCATGAGAGCTGATGCAGATGAGGTCTCTATCCGAAACATTATGGACGCCCATCATGTGGTTGGAATATTCGCTGGCAGTATTCGTCCCAAAAGCACAAGTACGGCAATTGTACATGTAGCGACCGGCATGGGATTTTGTAGTCAGGATATGTTTTTTGAGGTTTTCAATCACATTGCAGGTATAAGGACAATGCGGACATTTGTACGGCCGCGTGCCGATGTGGCAGCGCATATGCCGCCGGAGGCCCCAGCTATGGGAGGTACGAAATGTACAGTACTCACACTGGTAGTTGCGTTCGCCTGTGTGGCTGTGCCGGTGCCGAGACAACATCTGTTTAGTTTTGCTGGCATAGCCACAAAGATCACATAGGTACGGCCTTTCATTGGTGTGACAACGGAAATGGCTCTCCAGCTCGGATTTGGCCATAAACGACCGATGGCAGCCCTCTTGTGGACATTTATGCCGTTTCACTGCAGCATCATGCTTACGATTGATGTGGTTCTCCAGCATCCACCTGCGTACATAACGGTCACCACAGATTGGACACAGGAACGTATTGTCCAGGGCGCCCTCCTTCTCTGGGTGGTAGCGTAAGATATGGTTCTGAAGCGCGCTTTCTCGTATGAATTCCTTGCTACAGTGGGAGCAGACGAATGTCTTGAGGCAAAGGTGAGCTTTGACGTGTCGGTACAAGCTGCTGCTGCTGGTGAAGCCTTGACTGCAGAGCGTACACTTATAAGGAAATGACTTACAATGCATGCGAATGTGTGGCATCAGGTTTGCTCTTTTTAACATGCGGTCACACTCCGGGCACTTGAACTGCTTTCGTTTCTTCTCGCTTTTCATTTGCTGTATAACCGCTTTGAACTGCTCATGAATTTCTGTGTCGCCCAGCGACTGTGAGGAGGCAGCCGTTGTACCATGGGTGAGGAGATGCAAACGTAGCTTTCCTTGGTTGTAGAACTTAACGCCGCACACATTGCAGGACAGGCTGGCATCCGGGGCATCTTCCTGGTCACGAGCTTTCTGTTTATGCGAGCGACCCGCCATATGAGTCACGTAATGTCTTTCCTTGAGAAATGTGAGACCACATACGTCACACTGAAAAGTGCTTTGTGTATGATATGTCATGTAATGAGGCCGAAGAGCCTTGTGTTCAGATGTCACGAAGCAACAGTGATCGCATTTGTACATACGTCCAGGCTTTCCAGTGGACGTGGAGTCTAGGTTGTCTGAGCTGACCCAGTCTGACTGCGACAGGGCAGCGATGCTTTGGTCGCCTAGCTTTATCAACTTCTTCAGGTGCTTGTTGCTCTTGTAATGCAGGTTAAGGCCGCTTCGATCAGCAAAACTCACTTCGCATGTCTGGCAGTGAAACGGCTTTTCCTGTGAGTGACGTCGCCTGATGTGAACGGCCAGATTGTAGAGCGTCTTCAGGTCCTTACCACAATGATTACATATCGAAGCAACACGCACACGATTTTTACCGGGGGGCCTACCTCGTCGCTTTCGAGCTGCACCCTGGTGCGTTTTCAAGTGTTTCTTCAGCACTGCGGCAGAGAGGAAAACCCTGTTGGGGCATTCCATACACGTCAAGTTTATCTTCATCTCTCGTATTACGCAGGGTCGGCCCGAGTCTGCCACTTGCCGTAGGTGATCCCCAGTCTGCAGGTGCCTAGTCATCACAGCATCACTTTTGGTTGACACGCGACAGCGAACACAAAACAGAGGTCCTAGCAGTTTCTTACTCCGCTCTTTGTGTTGCTTGGTGAGGCAGTGGTCAAGCAGCGGCTGCTCTTCGTTACAAAAGAATCGGCAAATACGACATTGGTAGGGCGACAGCTGCAGCAGCAAGCGCTGCATGCCTTCATCTAGGAGAAACTTCGGCCCACCATATTTAGCCCTCCGAATATGATATCCGCTCAGCAGGTGGCGTATGAAGTTGTATTTGTTGTTGAAACTCTTCTGGCACAAGGGACAGTTGGCTTCAAATGGTTTCCTAGAAGATTTTTTTTTCTTCGATTCTTCTAGTAGGTTACGCATTGAGAGCAGCTTGCTGGATTTTCCGGCTTGTCTAATCCCACTGTCTACATCACTGCCTTTGAGCAAGGCGTTCCCAGGGTCACTAATATTACCTTTCTCTGCAGGCATCTTCTCAGATATGGAACCCTCAACTTGCCGATCTGTTTCTTCTGCTTCAACCCCACGGTCACCTTCTCTCGGTTCAACTGTTTTTCTGTGGTTTTCCTCCCCACTGTTATCACCTACTTCCCTACTTTCTTTGTCTTGTACAGCTCTGGATGTTACTGCACCGTTATGTTTACCATCACTGCCCTTCGCTTCAGTTTCTCCTGCAACCTCCATTTCGGCTTCGTCCTTTTCAGGGCTCGTGTTTCCTTCAAAGCACCTCTTTCCGATAGACTTCCACTTGCCTCTGCCTCCAATGCCACCTCTGTCTGCTTCAATGCAATCTTTGCCAGTGCGTACAGGTGTCGCACCGGCAGTGCTGTCTGCCATAAATTCTTCTTCTTCTTCGCTACCGTCGTCCTGGAAGTGTTTCTGTCCTTTTCCTTTGCCATGACTTCGCCATTTACCACCTGCAATAATACAAAATATGTATCATTATGAATAGAACATGGTCTTATGGTCTTTGTCTCAAACACGAGTGCTTGCAATTGCTATTTTTTGAACTAGTACTTATACACATTCACATTGTATATATGTATACTAGTACAGAATATACATGGCATAGAACATGCAGAAGAATAACATGATGACAACCCCACAACATTTTATTCACCAGTAAGCATGTGCCTAGTAAACCTAGTCTGTGTGTTTAGTTGCTATGATCACTGACAAATGCAAAGCTGGGGCCGAGTGCAATATACATGATATAAATGTATAGGGTTTTATTTGCAGTTACCACAATATGTAACATGACATACATGATAAAACTCAAATTAGTACATTATTGCATATATTCATAACAAAAATTGGTCTACTCTATATCTATGATAATCACGTTATGCATCTATTGAAATGTCCTATTAAGTCCTTACCTGTGTAGTGCATTTTTCCCTTGCTGGTGTGTTTGCGCGGACTATCTTTCCCGGATGGTTTCCATTTCCCACGAGTGTGTGCTGCCACCCCATGCCCCGGCTTCCACTTCCCGCCAGTGTGTGCGTGCCCCCCGCCTTCCTCGTCGTCATCCACGTAATCCTCATCGCTAAAATTCAGGAGCTGTTCTGCATCAGAGGGCATGTCAAAACCCTCGGAATCACTGTCCAAATGCAGATCATTGAGGATCGTGGCAAACTTTAGACTAGTCTTGGAACTGTCAAACAAGGATTCCTTGCCCTGATCCAGATTATCGAAGGACAGAGAGAAGAGGTTCCTGTGCTGCTCGCCATGTTTTGAGAGGGCCTGGCTGTTTCTGGAGTGGGCATTATCTTCTACATCTGGATCATCTGTATGTTGCGCCTGCTGCGTTGTTCCTGCTGCATCCTGATCCAGGGCAGTGGGTCTGAGCTGAAGCTCAAGGCTAGAGAAGAAATCCAGAATAGCTCTGCTTTGCTGAAGATCTATCGCACTGGCGTTTGTTTCTATTGCGGAGCTGGTGGGGTTGTGACTAGCAGTACTTGTTTCACACAACACCAAGTTGGGATCCACAATCACGCCTGTTGATGTTGGGCTGAATGGGCTACCACTGCTGACAATGCTTGGCACCGATACATTACTATTGACTACTACAGACAGACTGGCGTTCGATGTCGCCCCCGCTTGGGACTGGGTGCTAGTCAAATTTTGATTTGGGAAATGAAGCAAATCTTCAGAACTTGGCACCACTGCTGTCTGTGTGTAAGATAGCGTACCACTGCTGACTAGCTCCGGTTGACCTTGGTCGAATGAAGCCACAGGAGACTCGTCAGTGATTTTTGAAGGGTTTTCAGTAGGCTGCAATGCATCTGCCGGAGTCTTTTCACTGTTGCTCTCGCCATTGGGATGTGGAAAATTCGAGTGAGAATCTGCAGCAGAAAAGTCTCCCGGTTCTACATGTTCCAGAAAGATCAAGTTAGGTGACTCGGAGAGTGGAGGATTGCCTGGCTGACCAAACGTCTCAATCGAAGGAAGCGTAACACGTCGCTTCGGGGATGACTTTTTGGCGGGGCATTCCTGGCGTTTGTGTTGCACGTAATTTTCAAGACCGATGATGGCCCGGTGACAGCTGAGACAGATATGTGTGTCATAATCATCCGCCATACTTCAAAATCTGGAAAACAAAATGGCAATGGGTAAGATAAAGTTTCTACCATACCAAATTTCTGATATCATGCATGGGTAAAGCCTACAGAGTGGTCTCTGCATTTCAAGACCATCCAATCAGCTAGAAAATAAAGGTCTTGTTATATCGAAAATTGTCTTAAAATGAAGGGATATTTATAATGAAAATACAAGAGTGGTGTCACTGGTGGTCAGTGTTAAACATGTTAAAATGGAGGGAATGTTTAAACATAATGTTCAATGAACATGGTGGTGTCGTAAATCGCATGGATCACTGTACTGACACAAAACAGTTCTGATATCACGGATTACACCGTGTGGTAGCCTGATCCCAGCTGTTTGTGTACAAGGAATCATGGAATGGCCACTTAATTCATCAAATCTGTACATGTACAGTGGTCCCTCTATCTTACAACTCTTAAGGCCACCTTAATTATAAGATCATGTTTCATGGTTCCAAAGTTCAAATTTTATATACCATGTATACTGTTAGACCTTTAGGACCACCTGTAATATAAGACCACCTTTTTAAGGTCCAATGGATAGAGGGAGCAGTATACAGGTGTATATTATGTTTCCGAAAGTTAATTTGGACATCATTGACAGTTTGATTTTGCATAAAAAAATTGCATTGCAGAAAATTCTGACAATAAAATAGTGAACCGAACATATTTTTTTCTTTCAACACTTTTTTGTGGAACATGTGTACACATGTGTGACATAAAGTTACTTGTGTGTTACTTTCAACATAAAGTCCCAACCAAGTATGTGGCTTCTTCAAAGTCTGTGGCAAAGATAGGAGATGCTAACCATGTAATACTACCACCATGATAATGCCATCATATGTAACACATGGAATATATCAGTCTATACATGCTATACATGATGCATACTGTAAATTCATTAATGTTTGCAGGGACTAAGTTTGGGTTTTTTAGACAAAACCATGTTCGCAGGGATTAATATTTGTGGTTAGCTCAAGTCCAGTTAATTATCTAGTAGGTACATGAGTTATGTTTGTGGGTATTTATTTTTGCGAATTGATGATGGTCGCGAATTTCGCCAAATAAATCCCTCGCAAACATTAACGAATTTACAGTACTATTATGCATATATGATACTAGTGAGCCACCTGAACTAAGAACATTAAACTTGAGAATCTAGGCTGAGCACTTAATATGTTCAATTTGTGTCCTTGAGGAATACACAGTATTCCTATGCACTGCATAGGTCAACATGGTCAATAAAAGGTTTTATAGTTGTGCCAAATGATATTTATTGCAAAGTAACTACATACTTTGATACTTAATGGTGTGAAAAACTAATGATCAGTGCTGATCACCACCTGAATATTGACTAGGGTGGTTATAACTGGCTAAATCCACTGGTTAACCCCATCTGAAGGGGTCTGAAGAACAAATGAGGTGTTATCTTTTGAAATATGATATTGATCAAAATTCCACTTTGTTCTTGGTTGTGACAAAGCTAAGGCATGCTAATAGCCTGATACTAACACAACTAGGCACCTATAAGTCAATATGCAATGCATATGATGGCCAGTAATGAGTGGTGAACCAGGATATTAAACTTGGGTATCTAGACAGACCACTTGCTATGATGAAAGAACAAACTATACTAGTACATCAGTTACAGCTCTTGTGTACAGTTGACTGCAAACAAGGCGCAGGCCACACATGATGTTACAAGATGAAACTATACTTAACTATTTTGTGGTGTGAAAAACATCAATTGCAGAGCCCACTTCACCAAGCCACAACCTCAGATTAGCAGGAGGAAATGGCATCTTATTGTGGTTGTCAATCAATCAAATTAAACATTTGCATGTATTTAGTGTACAATGGGGATACATGGCATGTGTTGTCACATGGTTCACACACCACATGCCATGTTTCCCTACTGCCTTGTACTAGTACCTACTCAATCAGTCACTACATTCCCTGGGCATTTGGTCAAATGAAAAACAACCTATGAGTGACAAGGTGGCTGACACCATTAATGCAATTCAGGGTTCATACTGTATACATAAAAGGGAAAATATTTTTCCAGGACTTTTTCAGGACAAATATTACTTTTTCCCAGGACAAATTTTACGCGTGTATATACACACAAGGAGTAGATACAATAACTTTAATGGTTCTGTACTTATATAACAGTTGCTGTATCACTAATGCCACTAAATTTCTGAGAAAAAAGCTTGGAAAAGCTTGTTGAGCTGAACTAGTAGTATGAGAGAGTGAGTAATTTTCTGCAGATAAAGTGGTTTCATCAAGCTGTTTTATTCTTTCCAGGAGTTTTCCAGGACTTTCTTTCATTTTCAAGTACTTTCCTGGAACTTATCATGCAGGATTTCCAGGATGCGTAAGAGCCCTGTGCATAAATGTAGTCTGCCCAAGATACGATCCATCTGCAAGTTGCACAGCACAACAATCGGCAAATTTCTTGAGAAAAATTACCCAAGGCATGCGATACAAAAAAAATAAAACCTTAAAACAATGTTGAAACTAACATGTTTAAATGACTGCAATTGGCCATCTGGGGGGATGATCTGGCACACAATAATAGACTTGGAAATCACCATTTATCAATGTTCATGTTGCTACTTTGACAAGCTGAGTGATGTTAAATGGACAAGCGTAAATTTACTGTGCTATTTATTTTTTTTCTGTGCATGTGTGACCAGTGTATTATTATGCATATTATTTCACTTTTAAAACTTAACTGACTGTTTTGTGTTACCGTGTATTGGAAATAAACATGTATTGGTATTGTACAATAAACATGATAAACAGTGATAAACGATCATACTAGTATGGCATCAACCGGTGAGGGCGAGCCACCTGATTGGGCTTAAGGTGGCTGGTTATTTCACACATCACAAGATGGGTTGCATTGTCGTGTTAGCCTACGTTGTAAGCCTCAGCCAGAGTATCCGTCTCTATACAGTGCCACAGAGATGGATACTTTGTCTATGGCTAACCCCAAGTGACTGTCTACCTGCTGATACTACCAAACATTTGACCAGGGGTGGGGTGGGGTGGGGGAGGGGGGGGGTGAACAAAAGGGGGGTCCACAGCTATGTCTATGCTGTACTAGCCCAGATACAAGTAAAGCCACCTTCTCTGACTGACAACCTGCCCTCAAATTGTTGGGATGATCCGCCCCAAGTTAGGTGCTCAATTACAGTTATTGAAGGGTTTTGCCTAATTGGCCGAATTTTCAAAAACATTCAGTTTGTAAACCCTAAATTGAATTCAAATTAAAACTCAGACCAAAAAAGACTTTCCCAGGGAAATATCCTATTTTTATTGCATGTTGACAGCCGAGATTGAGACACATGATTCCTTTAGCAAAATATTACTACTATGTCTCCTGGCTATGACTAGACATATGTAACTACATAATTAAATGGGGTTTGATGCAGTATTAACTGAGGAATCTATTTCATGTATTTTCAATATTTGTTTCAAGCAATTTCTTTGCTATCAAGCCATATTTTGGCTCTTTTGTGAAACATCTGGATACCGTTATTAGGCGGGTCGCCTACACAATTTTAGGGTGGGTTGTCTCAGAGTCAGCAGGTCAGAGGGTAGACAGACTATCCGTCTCTATAGAATATAGGCTGGCTGGGGCTTACTACGAAGGCTAGTCAGACTCAGAGGGCAGATTAACCGTACAACCAGCACCGAGTTACATTGTTTACTTTTCTGATGCCAGTGATGGTGTAGTAAAGCAAATGGGTTCACGGCTGCCAGGATACTGCCATAGTCTTGATGCATATAAAGGCAGACTAAGTGTCTCCGTCCAACACCCATCTCCAAGAAAAAAGAAAATATGGAAAAAAGATGGGAAAAAAATGGACCCAATAATTGGGCGATAATACGGACAAGAACGGATCTTATTTAATTTTGACAAAAAGGCTAAAACCTACCAAGATTAAGTATCCATTAAAAGTATAACCGATTGGAAAATGAAGTAGTTTGGGAATCTCCAAGTTTCGTTTCAAACATTTGATCTAGAAGAAGTATTTAATCACATAATATATAGGTTGACAACTTTAGCCGGAAGCAGTTGACGCCACCTTGAACTTGTCGGCCTAAATCATAACGTAAACTCGCACCACTTCGTCCCCGAGCTATTCGTGCGCATTAGTGACGTAAGTAACATATGCGGGCGACATCTATATAGCGTTACCCGGTAGTACAGAAATGTAGTGTAAATATATTCCCTGTAAACAACTTGTATCGGGGAGATCCCATTGAATAGACAGAAGAGCTTAAGATTATGAGTAATTGGCTGTTGGTGAAGTAATTCTCCTCCGGATATTACTGTTTTGACGAATTGATATTGTGAGCTTATATCTCACCTATAGCTAATGCTGGAGCATTCTAGGTCAATGATGCAGGTCCCCATGTCACACCTAGTGGATATGCGTGGTGCTGCACAAGTGGTGGGCTGTATGACACGAGACTTGACCTACATATACACATTGTTTGAGATCCAATGATCTGCAATTTGTCACATTCGGTGCAGTGAGACTCAAATTAAGTTATATAGTTATATCTTGATATTTAGAAAATCGAAAATCTACCTAGCCGTAACGTTAAAATCACTATAGTACTGCTAAGAGGACACTTTGATGTAAAGTACGGTCCTTGTATATGTCCCATTATATACTTTACGTGTAGACTATTTTGTCAAATATACATTGTGAATTATCGTTAACCTGAAAATACAAGTAGCACTGCAGGCAGGGTGTAGTTCAGCGCAGTTGCATCCCATGAAACTGGACGGCACAGTGGATCCCCACAGTGAGAAGCACACCCCAATAGCCTGAGTGTATTTTATGAGTGTGAACATGTACAATTAATAGTTTTGTACCGACTAGACGACTGGCTGGGCGCCGACAATACTGACATGGCCTGGAAAGAATGAATTGGTGTATCAATGGATCTGTGTGTATTGTACGTTCTGTATCATTCACAAAACGATAGACAACTGTAGAGTCTTAGCCTGCAAACGCCGAGAAGGAGAGGCAGTCAAGCTTATTTCTGTACCGTGTATGTTGGTTTCAAGATTATCTATCTACTTGTAAATTCTTACCTGATTGTGGACAGATGCTCTAAACGTCTGATCATATTTCTAAAGTGACCATTTAATGAAATTAGGTACATAATTGGGCCGTTAAGAATATTGTTTGCCTTGGTGTTGGTGGCTGGAGGTGCCTGGCCAGCCGAGCATGATTGTGCTTAGATATCTACCTGTGTTTAAATATATGTGCAGTATTATAAAAATAACTCAGTTTATTGAGTCTTAATTGATTTTGCCTGAGACATGAAGGAGCCCTGACCCCAGTGCTATCCTTTAAAAAGCCCGTGCTACAGGGGGACCTGGAAGGACAGCGACTTTGTGAAAATCTCCAAACAATTAAGTAATAGAAGTAACCCATATTTTTAAGCGGTAATGAAGAGAATAAGTGTGAATATTCAACTTGTGTCATACATATGCATCACATGCACACTTCTTCTAAAAGCCCTAGCTAGGCTAGGTAGGCGACAGTCAAGATTGGCAATGATGGCGGTATATTTGTTGCAGCCCATGCCAAGGTCAGCCGCCTATTTCCAGGCAGATATATATGTGGCCTAGTAAAAACTACCACGATCAGTGAATGAAATTTGGGAAATTCCCAACTTTTGTCACTTGACACGCTTCTTTTCGGAGTCCTGTGTTAAGTTAAACATCCTCATTGATTTTACATAAAGTTTCAATAGAAGGCTATACATATTGCATACACCGCACATTCCCCACTGTGGGACCCTTTAAGCAGGATACTCGGGTGTCTACTACATTGGACACGAATTAGGTGTGTTATGTGAGGTTATTGCATAAGGTCAATACAACAAGAGGGGCACGAATGTGGAAGGGAGTCGAGTGGCACAGATTGACTCAACAAAATTACCAACTCAACTTGACCTGCAGGATATGTATAAGGAATATATACTCCACCACAATAAGCATAAAGTAAGGCGACTCACTTAACCCCTTACACTTCAATGTATATTGAATACCTTTTTAGATCACCTCAGTTTTTCCAGCCCATTATATGGCTTCAAGGAACACATATGAATGTCTTATATGAGGCTAGGATGACATGCTATTATTATCCAACAGTGCTAGAGACTACGAGGACTACGAATAAATACCGATAATGATATGATATTCAACATAAAGATCTGGTAAGGTTAGCAATGTAAGAAGCATTTTCTCTTAATACCAATATCTTAAAGATAGTAAAATAAGACAGTTATGTATGCATAATTGTTGTAATAATGTCCGCGATTATGCTTCAAATTCTTTATTGAACTCGTGTAGTAGAGAACACAGGCTGCAGAGAGCGACCTTGTTTACAACATGCAACTAGTATGTCGTTAGCGTATCATTACATCCCCCCGTTTACGGAAAATACCAGTTTATATTGGCTACACCATGTGCTACTTGTAAACTATTGATTCTAGAAGAC
>JAAUYG010145453.1_pt1 | contig 13959 bp, 11 predicted proteins | sample 7278091 | NCBI WGS metagenome assembly JAAUYG01 (sample SAMN14350201, study PRJNA611818) | marine sediment metagenome | isolation source: surface marine sediment (0.6m) | place: French Polynesia: Moorea | collected 2018-08
ATCTGCCAGGCAGCATCAAATCGCCATCTAGTCTCAGCATTTTTAAATCAAAGTTAAAGACTCTATTATTCATTGAACATTTTTCAAGCACTTGACTCTTTTTATCTAAACATTGCATATTTTGCTCATCCTGTCCATATTATGACTACCTAAACCTAGCTCATTTTTTTCCTAGTTACCTATTGTATTTTATAGAGCGTTTAGAGCACTGTGGATTTTACGCTATATAAAATAAATTTATAATTATTATTATTATTATTATTATTATTATTATTATTATAAATTATCTGGTATCGTTATATTTGTCTTAGTCGCCGCCCGATAATGAATAACTATTAAAACACACAAAACAAATGTCAGAACTCTAACCGGAAGTAGCTTTATATGATGTAAAATAAAGTAAGAAAAACGAAGGCATAAAGATCTTAATTACATATTTGATAATGTACTAGTTGAAAATAAATATTGGCCAACATCTCCAGTATGTGACGTGTGACGTGTAGATGTACAGTGTCAAAATTGTAGTCTATCACTTGCTGACGTATACATTGTAAGGCTACGTCGCTGAATGTTCGTTGTTTCTCACATAATCCAGAAGAAACACTGTCTAGGCTGAAATGCGCATAATAGTTTCTGTTCAGCTTGGTCATAAAATAAATGAGAGTATAGCAGTTCGTCCCTTTCCTAATGGACCAACAGATTATGAAAAGGAAGTAAAGATGATTAAATAGTCTAATGTTCTGTCTGACAAGCAGAACACACAATATGGCTTTAAATTGGTACATTGTGCGCCACCCTTTTGTCACCAATCATTATACATTATCACGATGTCAATAGCATGTTCTGTACAGCGGGGCTTTGCCGTAGCTGTGGGATAATAAGATAAAAACGTTTACTTCGTTCAGTTCTGAAAATGATTCACAGAAATCCCATAACAGCAATATAGCCTATAAAATGATGGCAACTACATCGATGCTGAATATTAGTACACAAACCACGACCCAAAACTAGTTGTGCAATATGAAGCATTCAGCTGCGTGTATGGAAAATGTAGATGTCATTTTACAAGCGATCTTTTCGTGTCTCTGCGCCGTCGGAAGACACACTAACCCCAGAAGCTGTTGCACTGGGCCCTAGGGGTGCATTCGGTTCCTCGTGTGCAAAAGGGGTAGGGGGCCTGTGCAAGTGATCTTTGTCATCGGGATCTTGCAGAGGAGATCCACTACTATCGGTGAATGTCACTCTGGATGTTTTTCGCGTTCTCTTTTGCGGATTATTTTCTGTGTGGATAGGCACTGTGCTGTTCGCATCTGTTGTGTTACTGCAGGAATGGCTTGTCGCTGCTTGTTCGCTTTTAGAAGCATCTCTTACCTCTAAAGGACTGTCTTTGGCCTGTGATGTAGCAGATGACATTCTGTCTGTAAATAAATATTGAAATGTCATTTCTAACAAAGCGAACAGAAATCTGACATCTCTGGTTGATGACGCATTGATTTTAGCATACTGAATCGGAAATCAGCTGGCCGAAAACTATGTTACGTTTACTACTAAGAAAATATTGTATTCTACCACCACATGTATGCTGATGCCAACTACTGTTGAATACACAACGAAAAACAAGTAAAACAAAACTGCAAGTATGAAATATATGATATCCGCTTTTAAAAGGTAACTTATTAAAAGTAAAAGCCATCATAATGTTTCAGATGATTCTTTTCAGATTTATGCGGAAAAGTGTAACCTACACGTACATGTATTTTGGGGAGAAAAATGGAAATTGCAAGTGCATTGGACTATTGGTTATGTAGAGTGAGATACAAGTGCCACTATATTTCGTATGGCAAGACAGTAGTTATGTAAATTAAGAGACATTAAATATTTAACTTTAGTTATCTTTTTAATTAATAAGTCAAGATGCGACGTACACGCATTTTACTTATAACTTCAATTTTTTATGAGGTTTGCAAAAAAAAGAATAAAATATATCAGGGATCACCTAAACAAGGGTTGGTGCCAACCCCTTGTGACAATCATTGTGCCGATGTGAAGAAATAGTTTAGATAGAATATCAAATCCGCCTTTTCACAAGTCATTACGATTCTGAGTCATGTTCCAATTAATTGTCTGAGTTTATAATTAAATAACAAAAATGATTAAGTCGTAGGTCTTTTCCTGTTCATCCATCAATAAGAATTTTTCATGTCTTTTCCATGTTTGGGTAGCATTAAAGTATGAATGTTCCACCCCAGTAACTCAGTCACGCTCGCCATTAGCAAATATCTAGGAACAGCGAGCTTGCGACAATTCAGAAAAAAATGTACCGGGTCATCCGGATGTTTCCCGCAAAGCGACAACTACTGTCATCGATAAATAAAAAACATATTTTCTACGTTTGCTTTCAAGGCACTTACATGTAGGCCCATTTGCATTCTGGCATGATGAATGCCCCCTTCTCCCACCGAAATATTCAACGTATTTATAAATAAATGAGATTTAATTGTAGTTTTGAAACTAGCTAATGATTCCTGAATCTTTACGGGTAAAAGAATTCCAGTCACGGCAAACGTGCCAGAAAAATTATCTTTTATATAGTTTTTATATGTGTGTGGGATCCTAAAATTATCTCGGCAGTAGTAACATGTAGTACGTACATGTACTATTTGGAGTACAGAACATGCAACTTGGAGTACAGAACATACAGAACATGCTCAGAACATGCAATAGGTCCCATTGCATGAAAGGAAAAGCATTCATTGGGTGCAAACCTTCTTATCTCCATTCGGGTGAGATTACCAGCCAATTATCCTGCTGTTATTTCAAATGTATCGATGTTTGACGTGAAAATACCTCAACCACTAATATGTCCATAAATGTTGGGGGTTTTGTTTGTTTGTTTGTTTTTAATTTTGTTTTGATATACCATTTGTGTAGAAGGTCATAACAGATTGCTACTGGATGTTATCATGTTACATCCGTGGTACATTTTAATACTACATGACCCGTTTATCTTGATAAGGCCCTGAAGTTTCTCTAGCAAAAGATTATAGTGATAAAGTCCGCAGCTGTAATTTCTAAAACTATAATCTATTCCAACAGTATATATGTGGGGGTATGGTGTAAGAGCACAGGAACACCAACACTCTTCGCAACAAAAGAACAAACACATTATGATGTTTGGCCTGTACCAAACAATGGTAAGTTACATGCGTATGTCACTATCATCAAGTATTGCAACACCCATACGAAAGTCAATAATGTATCTTTTTTCGAATAAAACATTGAAGCTTACACATGTTAGAAGATACTACTAGTAAATCATGTGACTCTTAATCACTAATTATACTTTGACATCATACTCAGGATCACAAGGATCCATAACAGGGATCAGCATTTCATGGATGGAACATCAGTAAATCTATACAGTAAATCAACGACCAGAACAACTAGAATTCGCAGCTTCAGTATTAACTTATTTTTTCATGGCTGCTGGGACAACAATTGTGGCAACGTATCTTATAATTCGGTATACAGTTATAGATCTTCACCTGACTTGCTTTGAAGCAAAGTGTAAACAAGTGTATGCGATGCATTTAGATTGATTAAGATCGATGTTGTACTCACCTGAAGAGGAAATTGAAGATTTTCCCAACAGCGTTAGTTTTGCTCTATGGTCTACGGCTCACCTTTCCTCTTTTGTCGAGTGTGCAATACACTGCCCCCACCAGACCGGCCTGATGTCGACAGGGCATGGGCCCCGGGTGATGTAACCTGTTTTGTGGTCCTTCAACTCAAAAATATGGCCATGACGACATTTATATGTTCTTGTGTTCAGGTTTGTGTAAAACCTCATCAAAAGCTCTCCGGCTTTATGTCGACGTTGGCCAAATGCCCGTCGGTGTTTGCACAGTATTTGCATAGATAAGTCGCTTTGGCTGCCTATAAGTGCAAAGTGAGGCTTCGTTATATTGCCTAGCCGATGGTTCGCTGGGGTGGTATTATTATGCGCGCTTCAATTATTGTCGTCTAGAGTAGTTAACGAATTTACAATACAGCGTGATGCATATTCTGAACAGGATCTTGACACAGACCTCGATCCAAAAAGCTGTATAACATTTGCTTTCTTATCTGCACCACCCGTGATACAATCTGATTCTGTGTGCATATATGTAAGCTGGAACTTTGACCTGAAGTTACTCATCAGTGCTTACAGTGTTGCTTTTGGGGAATTTGAAACAAATGGCTGTTTAAATATATAGTAAATACCGACAACTGATTTCAATCTAAACTTGACCACTTGAAAACGGTGTATTGTTACCTCCATACAGGTGGTAATCTCAATTCACAATCCAACTTAACACAGATGGCCATGGCATCCTACATATAGTTGTGGTTAGCGTCCCTCCTCTAGTCGGTTACAATGCATTTCATTTACGAGAAACACCAATAAATATTACGTTTTTAGGCTACACTACGTGGACTGAATATTCTATTAGAGTGTTTTGTGATGCGCCATACGCATTCATTTATTTCGTAACTTAAATACCCCCTAACTTCCATTATGGTGCATAATACTACCAGTTGCTGAAACGAAACAAATAAGTGTTCGGGTCATATGTAAGTACTGAATTCATAAAATGTGGTAAGGCCAATATCCACTTGACCTACACACATATATACGACAAGAAAACTTGTAATAATACATTCGTCAAGGTAAAATAAGTTGTTAGTAACAAATCACGCGTGTTCTAAAGAAGCACATCAGTCTTAGAAAGTGGCTACTCACATAGTATCATTTATTTCCATACAATGTCTTGTGTTCCGGCTGAATGTCCTGTCTTATTCAAGACAAATTTGGTGCAGCTGAATTCCGTGGGTGTCTCTGGTGTTTCGTATTCAAATGGAGTTGGCTGCTGTTGTATAGGCTTTTTCTCCAAGACTGATGGGGCTGTTGTATCACTGAATGTGACAGATTTCTTACGCTCCTCTTTATGGTTGCCATTTTCTGAGTTCGCGAGCGCACCATGGGCCTCATCCAATGGCTCTCCTTGTCGAGGAGGTGCGTGATCGTTGTCCGCCGTATCAGTCTTGTTCCCTCTCTGCTTTAGACGCGAATCTTCTTCCTGGTTTGATATGTTGTTTGGCTTTGTTGCAGCGCACATTATCGCCCAATGCCATGTAGTCTTTTGACAGGAGCAAGAGGAAGTGAAATAGATCATTCATTAATGAAGAACACCGTACACACCAATGCAACAGCACAAATTATTTTTTGACAAATTTAGAAAAAAAAATGAACTAGATCCTCTGGGTGTTGCCCGCAAAGGGGCAACTATTTTCATCTAAAAAATCATATGTTTAGTGTTGGCTCTTCAAGGCACTGAAGCCCTCCTCCCATTCGCATTCTGGCATGGTGAATACCCTCTTTTCCCACCGAGTAGTAGTACAAAATAGTTGGATTAGTAATAAATAAATGAGATTGAATTCCGTGCTAAGAATCTTTAAGGGTAAATAATTCCAGTCGCTGCAAACTTCCCAGAGAAATTGGGTTTTATAAATAACTTTTATTCGTGTTTAGAATACTGAAATTATCCCTAAACCCCAAGGAATATGGTGTTAAAATCATTTTTATGTTGCAGTAGTGGCACGTACGTAACGGTATTTTCAATTCCTCCAAATATCTAATAGGTTTCATTGTGCGGCAGGAAAAGCATCCATTGGGCGCAAGCCTTCTTATATCCATTCGGTTGAGATTAACAGCCAGTATGCTGTTAAATGACTAAAGGTTTAACGGGAAGATGTCCCAACCACTGATATATCAATAAAATTAATGTTTTGTTGTTTTGATATACCATTTGTGTCTAAGCCAATAAGAGATACCTATTGGATATTTAGAATGTTATGTATCCGTGGTACATATTAATACTACATTTATCTGCGTAAGGACTTGCAGTTCCTCTTGCAAAAGGATTATACTGATAATGATTATAGTGATAATAATAAAGTCCACAGCTGTAATCTCTAAAACAATTAGATCTACTCCGAGAATATAAGTGGCCAGTATGGTGTAGTAGCACAGAAACACAAAAACGCTTCACCGCAAAGAGTAAGCACATATGTTCCGCCTGTACCAAACAATGGTTAGCTACACGCGTATTTCGCTGGCATTGCAACGCCCATACGGAAGTCTAATGTATATTCGAATCAAACATTGAAGTTTACAAGACATTAAATTATATGGCACTAAAATTATCCATCGTACTGAGACATAATATTCCGCACCAAAAGGATCAATAATAGGAATCAACATTTCATGAAATATCAATAAATCTATATAGCAAATCTTGGTGTTACAACAAGACAAAATAGAATGCACAGCCACAACATTAAGCTACTTTTGATGGTTACTGGTACAACTTTAGCAATTTATATTGTTATTCTATGTACAGTTATATATATATTCGCCCGATTTGCTTTAAAACAAGCTTTAAAATACTATATAATGCATTTATAGTGATTAAAATCGATGTTGTACTCACACGAAAAGCAGATTAAAAATTTTCCCCAACAGTGTTACTTTTGCTCTATGGTCCACTGCCCAGCTTTCCTCTTTTCTCGAGTGTGCCACCCAGTATCCAGCAAACCAGCCTGATGTTATCAGGACACGGGACGTAACCTCTTTCAATTGGTGGTCCTTCAACTCAAAAAATATACCGATGACGAGATATATATGTTCTTGTGTTCTTTGGGTTTAGGTAGACTTTAACCAAATATCCGTCAGTATTTGCCTGCCTATATAAGTGGGCATTTACTCGATCACTTAGCAGATGTTTTGCTGGGTGGTATATTAAATTATTGTCGTCTAGGGTAGTTAATGAGTTTACGACACAGGGTGATACACACTCTGACACAGAGCGTGTTCAAGAAAGCTGTATAACATTTGCTCTCTACACCACCCGGGATAAAAATTATAATCTGATTCTTTGTATGCAAGCAACTGGGACTTTGAACTGAAGTTAGTCAGTAGCACGAATAGTGCTTGGGGGAATTTGAGACATAAAACAGTTTAAATATACAGTAAATACCGAGGATTAATTTCAATGTAAACTTGGTCACTTGAAACTGATGCGTTGTTACCCCCATATAGGTGGTACTGTTAATTCACAATCCAATTTGTTTAACACAGCACCGGATGCGGAACTTTCCGTACGATAGCTATTGTGCGGCACATTAGCGGACATTTGCCACACAATAGCCTATCGCGCTGTAGTATAAAATGGGGCGCCAGAACATGGTCAAACTGTTACTTGTCGCTTTCCTGCAAAGTGGCATTGAAGGGTTTCGAGCCCTTGCGCCTTTCCTGTTAAAGGGGTGTGTTTTTTACCGGAAAAGGCGCACTGTGACAGAGCACCGAATTCAAGCGCGCTATCCACTCCGCCACGGAGGTAGATGCTGCAGCGGTTGTTTTCGTGGTGTGTATACTTGAATGTTGAGTTACGCGAGCGCAACACTAGCCCGCACTATGGGTATTGTGCGGGGAATTTTCGCGCGCGGCATTTTATATTACAGGACCATAGGCTATTGAGCGGCAAATGTCTGTCCGCACAACAGCTATCGTACGGAAATGTCCGCATCGGGTGGACCCATACAGTCTTCTGGCTGTGGTTAGCATCCCTCCTCTCATTCATGATTGCGCACAGCCCCCGTGTAGCATAGTGGTTAGAGCGTCGGCTCGGGGTGTGGGAGGCCGGGGTTCGATCCCCGACCGCGTCACACCAAAGACGTAAAAAAGGGGAGGTTTGCGCTTCTCAGCTTGGCGCTTGGCATTAATGAGTTAGGCAGCCGACTGGGCGGCTCGGAATCAGTATAAATGGTCTGAGTGATTCCTTTCTGCTCACCTGTGGCGGAATTGAATCGGTGGCTTGGCACCCAAAAATGTCACACGTATATCGTTCGGCCCAAAGAAGACAGGTCCACATTAAGTCACCACGCATACACCTGCATACACCACCGAATCCAACTTGCAGTCGGTGATATGACCATGAATGGTTAAAGTCTAGAAATTAGGAGGAGACCCAATAGCATGATTCAATTGATACTTTCACTTATAACTGTTGTGGACATTTCAAACCTTCATCTCGTCTGCTGTCGAAACATTTTACATATTCCCTAAACTTATCAGTGAAACGAGTCTGCAGGTCCAGTGCTATGTAACTTTCTGTTGCAAAATCATTATGGCCACAACTATTATCCTTTATAAGATATCACGCATTCCAATTTTGGTTTGGTTTACCTGTGTACGTTTGCTGTCAATTTTGGTACGGTGATAATCTTCCTGGACACGAAAACACTTAGTGCCCAGTTCTAAGCAGCACAAACGTAATACGTTTTCAGAAATGTTTAGCGTTCTCGTTTAGTCAGCGGAGTGAGGGTTAATGGAGTTCTCTTTTTCATTCAACCTGACAGCTGAGGGTGATCCTCACCAGTTTCTGGTCAATAACAGCTGTAACGTTTAGGGATCTTAGTCCTTTGAGATATGATCTATTTTGGGCTTTGCCTGAAGCCACTAAGTTTGATGTGGAGGACTATATTGATGCCATGAAACACCCATGGAAGACAACTGGAACAAAATATGGAATTATACCATGTGGAGGAATACACTGATTATTATTTGTTGGCACTTTACCGATTTTGTTCATACGGAGACAATGTAGGAAAACGTGGGTGTCACAAATATATCAGAACACATCTTTTATATTATTAATTACCCCTGCACCAATTAATACAATGTGTGTAAGTATAACAGAACATGTATATAAGTTGTATATATCATATTTTTTCTTCTGTTACTATGTGTGCTACGAATCCATAATAAATGCACATATTAAATTATTATTTTATTATAGAAATCCAAAATAGTACTTTTGTGAGGACATTGGTGCCATAAAATACCCATGGAGGACAGCAACAACAATTATGGAATAATAGCGGCAGTCAGGGGTGGGTGACGGCGCTAATTAATGCCATATTGCTGCCAATATTGTTCAAACGTAATTATGTTACAAAAAGTCCATTTCACAGGAAGATACAAAGCGATGTAAAAGTAAGACACAGGGAAATTAAAATATGATATGTATGGATTTCAGAACCTCTTATATTTCTCATTCTTACAAATGTGGCGCTTATCATCTCTGTCAGTGTAGCACTTACCCAAAATTATTTCTATCACACGTTGGATTCGAAAACGACACACAAATTCCTGTTAGAATCGTTTCAATTGTACGTTTATACAAATGTAATTTTCGTGCACAGTGTATACATTATGAGTTGAATTGAACCGTTCTTGTTCGCGACGGTAGTCTGTTGAAATGTATTCCATTCATGACAGGCAGACAGCAATAAATACTACGTTTTCAATCTGCATTAGGTAGACTGGATCTTCTATTAGAGTGTTTTGTGATGTGTCCTAAGCATTCATATAGTTCGTAATTTGAATACCCCCTAACTTCCGTTGTGTTGTATGATATGATACTATCAGTTGCTGAAACGAAATAAATGAGTGTTCAGGTCAAATGGAAGAACTGAGTTCATACAATGTGGTAAGGTATTCTCTTGACCCACGTACGAGAACACACATATATATGCGAAGAGAAAACTCGAAATTATAATACATTCGACAAGGGGAAACAAATACTTAGTGACAAACCACGGCTGTTCCAAAGAAGCACGTCAGTCTTAGAAAGTGGCTACTGACATAGTGTCATTTGTTTCGAGACTATGTCTTATGTTCCGGCCGAAGGTCCTGTTTATTCAAGTCCAGTTTTGTGAAGCTGAATTCCGTGGGGGTATCTGGTGTTTCATATGCAAATGGGGTTGGGGGGCGCTGTATCGGCTCTTTCTCCAATGCTGACGCATCGACGAATGTGACCGATTTCTTACGCTCCTCTTTCTGATTGACACTTCCTGAGTTCGTGAGTGCACCATGACCCTTATTCAACGGCTCTCCTTTTCCAGGAGTTGTGGGATTCCGGTCTGCCATATCGGACTTGTTCCCTCTCTGCTTCAGAAGCGCACCTTCTTCCTGGGTTGATATGTTGTTTGGCTTTGTTGCCGCGCACATTATCGCTCTGCGCTCTTTTGACAGGAGCAAGAGGAAGCGAAATAGATAGTTCATTAGTGAAGAACACCATACACCAGTGCATGCAATCCGCGTAGTTTCAGCCATTTAACCCAAAAGGCATATTTTGTTTGTTAATAAATAAAGTAAAGGAGTGGAACAGAACTTCTCTTTGCAGAGAAACATCCAGTGGCATAAAAAAAACGTTAAATGCCGCGATGTAATGCCAGAAAATGCAAACGCATTTAGTTAAAAGTATTTAAAATTTTGACGTGGTAAAGAGGCAGATGCATATATACATTAAGAGCGGGTATTTGAGTTTACCAACACAAATGTCTGTTTTGTATATGCGGTATGCAACCAGTACTATCTCAGTATGAACACATATACTACGGTTATCAGCATTTTTACAGCCCCACGTTACACTCACCGAAAAGGATGATTTTACACTTGCTCAAATCCGGTTTCCGAGATAGAATCAAATTCTTAGCGGACTACTTCCGTCATGTCTTTACGAACACTGCACATCACTGTGCAGTGATACGTTGCACAGTACTACATAGATATATACACAAAAAGCATTTACTTTATCTGCAGAGGATTTAATCAGTGGTGGGTTCATTGTCCAATTTCCACTTGCCCGTTGACATCGTAGAAAAGACAAATGGTTGTCGTATATAAGGAAACAGTTTAATTAAGTGTATGAATCACTGCCCCGAACGTAATGGTAATATAGCTAAATATAGCTTAGCAGTAGCCCTAGAAGTGCTGGCACAATGCAACCCATGGACTATTGTCTAGTCATTTTACAAATGAGATAACATGCATTTTGCGGCACTCTCGACACCCTCTAATGCCCCCCACCCAACCGCCCACCCAACCCCCCATACACACACACGAAAAAAAAATAGATTTTTTATACAGTGTTGCGCTGTCTGTTGGTAGGGAATTCTAGGCGTACAAAGCCAAAGCAACCTGATCACCATATCACCCGTGTCTTCACGGATATTAATTCACAGTCGACATCGAACTCATAGCTTGGAGGTACATGTAGCTGGAAGGGCCTTCACCAAGATGCGTGGCCATCATACCTTTTCAAGCATCAGCCTGGACGCCTTGGGGAAATAATAAACAAATTCATGCAAATATATACTCACTCACCTACTGTTTGCATGATTCTGTGTCTTGCTACAGGCTTAATGCATACAGTAAGCTGTGAGTCAGGGATAGCTACTGAGGGCTATCGTAGTGTGCACGGTGTCTAAATCATGCGTGTCACACATCACACTGTGGTCCATTTGGCATCCGGCACATACAGAAACGATCAGTCAACAAAAAGTGACGCAGAAAGCTCTCCATAAATAAATGACTGGATATGAAAATGTTTAGTTATTGATCTATATATTAACATTTGTGTCCATTGTGGGACTGGTACTGTTTATTACAATATGTAATAGGACGATTTAGGCATCCCTGCATTAGTCAGGATCGTTAGTGATACATAACTTGTTGCTAATGGCTTGCAGAACAGCTCTGAACGTTACTCCAACATAATACAAACAGAGCTGGCTGCCAGGGTGTCGGTTTTATGCACAATCAGCAGCGATTACCTATTCACAGAGCTGCCTGAATCGTTCCGCCATGAAATGCGCTAGCACCGAAAGATATTGCCTCCGCCAAATCGATAGGCCATTCAGGATTGTGTATATGGGAGCATTGTTTCCAGTTGCTATCAGTAGCGCTTTTGCTTTTCCCCACTGGCAAGGCTCTTATGCATAGACAAGGACTTCATGGCTGAATGTGACATGATATGGAATATGACCCTCAACGGATTGCTAAGTTGTCCCTCGCACACATGTATACATTTCAAAGTGTTTTTACGGTTTACCACTAGATCCAATAGGTGGCCTTAGCAATGCTCTGGGTTGTTTTGTTGCATGTATAAATAGTTTCTAACGGTAACGGCGCGTGTTATATGTCTAAAAGCGCCTTATCTGCCTGCCATACTTGTCAAGGGCTGCCTATTTGTGGGTGCAATCGCAATCAGTATCACAAAGGTAAAAAACGTGTCAATGAATCATTGCACAACTACCATTTGGCCTTTGATATTGAGACCGCGAGTCCGTGGAAGACACAATAATGTCGATTGGTTGTTCATTCAGTGCTGCCGAGTTTCCGATGCAAAAGAGTACATGTGCATGTAAGGGTCTAGTAACAAATATTAATGCGAGACATGGTGACGACTCCTATGTAAGCCACTTCAAAGCCTGGGCTTCAAAGTCTAAAGAGAAGAGACCAAGCGATGTGTCATGGCTTTCATACGTTCCCAAGAGCATACAGGCACCCTGCTGATTTTATAGCTTTTGATGCACCATACATCGCTTTGAAGTGGCGCGGTCTGCATGTAATTGCTCATGCATGTTATATGAGGTGCCGTATGGCAGTGACTTAGGTGGAAATGGATGCAAAACCTATATATGCCTGTATTTGAGTGCATATCCAATGAGCTTGCGACTGCGGCTTACGTTGTGTCCCATGACAGGAATTATACAATTATGATTAGGATTATCCTATACGTAATACTACTAGTATGTGTAAAATATCCAGATTAATAACTGGCACGGTGACAAGATACGGTTACTGTTCTTCCATTTCGTACATGAAAATGACACATGATTATAGACGTTAAAACATGTGCAATATCATGTTATACGTGTAACAGCATTTGTAAAACCAAGAGCAGACATTGGTAGAACAATACCAGGGTTGTTTCCAAACTTCGACTACTACCTTCACCATATCGACCCTTCTTAACGCAGCACCTCCCGGTATCTGGTGACATTACCACAATGCCGAAGCCTTTGGTGAGGTCCAATATTGACCTATATCCCCTGAGGGTCTAGGTTAACTGACACCCAGATTCAGACACTGTCACACAAAGTGTTCTCCGTGTCACCAGTGGGGAATAAATGACGTGATATTAAAGCAGGACAGGCAGCATAGACTTGTGGCCCTCCATCAGCTGGAGACACGGCCGACATACAGGCATTATTTAAAAAAAAAACAGCAGCAAAAAGAAAAAAGCAATATATCTGATACTGTGGTTGATTTATTACAATATATTTCATCTCGTTATAACGAGATCATCATGATCTCGACAACCTACTTCGAGATTTCGACATCATCTCGAGATAACGATATAATCATCTTAAAATAACGAGATCATATCTCGTTATAACCGAGATCATTTCGAAATCTTTTTATATCGAGACACAAAGGTATTTTAAAATATGATAGATGCCCTAAATCAGCCACCGTAACCGGTGACATATTAGTAACAAGTGTTATAACACAGCTCCACCCTAAGTAATTTGGAAAGACATCCAGACTCGATCTCTAGTTTTTGAGATATTACGTTATATATTACTTGAAGTTAAAAGACAAAAGTAAGGATATTTTCTATAATCATACAGTCTTGCATCCCATAGAACCTGAGCAATTTCTGTGTACGGATACGTTTGTATCTGTTACTCTTTGCACCAATCATACTGGCTCTGCTCTGTTCTAATTAATGCACAGAACCTACTAAAATACTTCTGTTCTTCTACTTTTTCTTTTCTGCTTTCTTTTTTCCTCTTCTTTTTCTTCTTCTCCTCCTCCTCCTCCTCCTCCTCCTCCTTCTTCTTCTTCTTTTCTTCTTCTTCTTCTTCTTCCACTACTACTGCTGTTGCTGCTACTACTACTGCTGTTGTTGCTGCTGCTGCTGCTGCTGCTGCTGCTACTACTACTACTACTACTACTACTACTACTATTACTACTACTACTACTACTACTACTACTACTACTAC
>JAAUYG010209315.1_pt1 | contig 13942 bp, 4 predicted proteins | sample 7278091 | NCBI WGS metagenome assembly JAAUYG01 (sample SAMN14350201, study PRJNA611818) | marine sediment metagenome | isolation source: surface marine sediment (0.6m) | place: French Polynesia: Moorea | collected 2018-08
GATTCCCAGGTTCCCACTGTACAGTGAAACTTCACTTTGAGACCACCTGAAAATTAAGACCACTACAGAAGAAAGACCACTTCCCAGTGGTACCAAAACTGGCTTTATCAATAGTCCCAGAAATAGGACCACATTTAGCACCAGTTTATAAGTCCAGTGGGTATTTAAATTCTGAGGTTCCACTGTACTAACTGGTGTACTGGTATATATTACTAAGACTCAAGGTCACATACTGGATCATCTAATACATGTACAGCGTTCTCATCACTTTATTTTTAAGACAACCTACCGGTATTCAGCCACAGAGGTAAAATATTCATGGTTTTAACTTGAAAGTGGTCTTACAAATTAATGTGTACAAATTAATGTGTAGTTACATTGCAAATATATAATTTTTGGTAGTATATAAGAGTTCAATTAATTAGTCCTCAGTACATTGTAGGGTATAATTAAATCAACTTTTATGGACACCCTGATCTTCATTTGGTATTTTTCTTCCGATATGTCGTTAATTTTAATTGGTAACTTAGGACAAAACGGCTCCGACTTGCTCCACCATTTCTGAACCAGATTGCACTGTATGCATATTAAATTCCCCCATTAAGGGGTGACTACTTTATGTATGCAGTGGCATGTCCTGCAGCTGCCCTATACTAAGATACTCTACATGTCCATGTACCACTACATGATTGTACAAACATTTGTACATTGTATTGGGAATATACATGTACCTGACTACCTGTCCCCTAGACAGTTCACCTTGCACATACATTTCCAGTAGTTTGCCCATGAGCAGCTGGCATACCGTATATCATATTCACATATGAATATATATCTTCCTTGGAAAGCTTTGGATCATATATTAAGATCGGTGTGGATGGGCAGTACTGGTATAATATTTGCATAGCCTATGTTCGTGCCGGCATCACATAGGTATATGTACATGTACATGCATACTACATGTACATGCATACATGTATGTGATGCATGTTTGACCTATAGGCATCCATAATGTCTTTGGGACAATAAAAGAAAAATTTTGGGAAGCTTTTCTGCATGTCTCTTCCATTTTGTAAAGGATGGATCAATAGTATAATGCAATATTTTTTTCTTTTTCTTTTGACTATAACTGCATGATCTTTGCAATTTTTTCTCCTGGTGGATCAGCAAACTACTTTTATAGTGTTAACTTTATGGATGAAGTTGCATGGACATAAATAAATTCTTAACTGTTATTGCTCTAGTTTAACTCAAAAAAAAACAAACCACAAACATTTTATTCTGTCAATTTGTACTCCAATGAGGGCTGGGTATTATAACTGCATTTGTACTTCCAAATTACAGCTATCTTGAACATATATAGCTATTTAAGCCTGACAGTTAAAAGACCCACTCAGGGCCCACTTAACATATTTGCCAATAAATCACAACAAATATTAGCCACTATAGAGGCTTCTCTACAGTGCACTACAGTGCACTGTACTGTAATATATGCCACATCTAATGCAATATTAAATCTATAAAACCACAGCTCTAGAAGCCTGTAATCAATAGACCATTATGTCCCGACCTCAGGCGGCAGCCTGCCTGCTATGTTGGAGGAGATTGTTGGGGAGATTGGCAATGCCACAGGGTGGCCTGAAGATTGACGCTGACAGGGACCCTGACAGCGGTCCTCCCCAGATCCCCCCCCCCCTCCCCCTAGGCTATATAGTAGACTATTACAGATCCAATATGCATGGTGTGGTGTTGAGGTGTCTAAATAAATTTCAGATAACGGTATAAGTTTGTACTGTGAATAATTGTAATTCTCTCTACCGTATACTCAAACATAAAAACAGTAATTTTGACAATTTTAGCAAATTATTTTACTGATTTCTTGCAGTACCTGTAACATATAAATGGGCTAGCTAGAGAACATCCCCTATTATGAGAATATACAGCAGCCTACCTGAATAGGGACCCCCCAAAAATTCTGTCCTTATTAAGAGATAGGATTAGAGTGAGAGGGAGCATCATGTGTTCCCGATACTACTACTCCGGTAGTACTTGCTGCCAAGAATTTGTCTTTCTGAAAGGACTCTTATGTCCTCTCCAAAGAGTATGTTTTGACATGGATTTTTTTGTGCCTTTTTCCCAGTCATGAAATTTCTGGAACCTAATACAGGTATTGTGAATTCTATCGACTGCAGTCGCCTGACCCTTGCCCGATCAGGCAGTCGACTGTAGTTGACCATTGCCTACATTGTACATGCACCAGCATGTTTTTGGCACGCTGTTATTTTCACCACCAACCCTGGTATGCCAGTGTTTTACATAATACAGTTATCTAATATGCTATATCTATGGTAATTTTGACTATTGTCTATTCTGATACACCTGCACCATGTATGTATTATCACTCTGTTAGTACAGTGAAACCTCTCTGCAGAGTCCAGTTTATATATATATATAAGAGATCTATACCAAGATACATTTTCTGGCAAAAAAAGACCTATTATTACAATATTACATTTCCAAATACATGTACCCCGGTAATTGAACCTGATTCAAGAAACTTTCTGCCTTTACAGGCTGGGCTAGCACTATGTTTTCCTGGTTATAGCCACTGTGGCTAAAAGATTACCTACGTGCTTTTGCTTTATAGCCACAGATAAGTTCGTTCAACCACAAGATAACATTGTGTACAAGATTTCACACTGTTAACTTTAAACGCAAACATTTCAAATCAGATACCTGCATGCATGTTAACTACATGTATATCTGAACAAAATAAAATTTCAGCTAACATACAAACATTGTTGACTCATGTTTACGGAGTGAAATGAACAAAATATTAAAGTTTTAGCTACTGTGGCTAAAAGGAAACCATTGCAGTTGTTTAGCCACATTGGAGTCCTGTTAATTAGCATGTGGCCAATATCATGAATATGCAGTGCTAACCCAGGCAGGTCCCATTATTTTAGCCAATATAGGGCAGTCTTTCAAAACAGTTCCTACTGTATACAATGCATGCCAGAGTGTGAAAACCCAAATAGCCTCGAGCCATATGCATGATATGTGCCTGCCTTGATCATTGTTCATCAAAACACACCGCCCCTGCTCTAAAGAGTATACTTCAGCATGATCTTGAATGCATGTACTCCCCCCAAAATTAAATCCTTTAACTGTCAAAATATTTTTTTTCCCTTTCCTTTTTACAGCAGTACAGAAATTATGACCACTCCAGGCACTTGCACTAAAATGCTACACCATTGCTTTTATTGACACATGTCTTAAGGTACTTTTACCCTCCGCTTTTTTGCTTTTGCAAGAGCCGGTTATAGTCTTTTTGAAGTGCAACTTCATTCGCTATGCCGCTATTTTAATTTTGAATGGACCCAGGCAAATTTGAACTCAATACAGGCATCTATGCACTGCTTGGCATCTGTGTCATCTTGTCACATCATCTATGTGCAAATGTACCTTTCATATGTGTCAACGTACAAAGTTGTGGATAAAGGGTTGAGGCATAGGTGTTGCCTATTATACCGGTATATACAGGTACATGCTTTTGCTGCTAACATCAAGGTACATGTACGGACAACCCATTTATGTTCATCGTAATGACACCTAGAGTGAAACACATATGTTACCTATCGCACACACTTGAACATGTTGAAAACATGCAGCTATGGCACAGCCTTATACAATTTACTTTAGTTCTGAATAAAAGAATAAATGTTTTAAGAATAACTATTTCTGTGCTTATATCCCCTCTCACACACCGGCAGAATTAATATTTAAAATGTGGATGAGATCAAACTCAAACTTCCACCTACATAACATATGGAAGATATGCCACGTATGCCAGAAATACTTTTCTAAAATTTTAAATTTACATGTACATGTACCTACTCATGCTACTCAATGCCAATTTTAAATGCCCAAGTTTTAGAGTAAAACTTAAAAAAAATATCAATGAATTTGTGGGTACAGGTACACAGGTTAGGTACCGTATGCAACGTAAATTAATCTAACTTTAACAAATGTTTAAGATTATGATTAATTTTAAGCATCTGCTAGAACATCAACAACATTGAGGAGTTATACAGTTTTAGTGTTTGATCTTCAATCTCAGACCTCACATATTCAAAGTGCTTGCCCCTAACAAGCACAGGCACTTCTATCAAGTGTGGTATGCAATGTGCAATACTTTTTATATGGTAAATACCCACACACACACACACACTCTTAGTAGGAGTGCCTGTGCTAACATGTGTAAAGTAAGTAAGATTCCATTAGTACATGTAGTAAGAGCATGGAAATAAGATTGATTGCAGTTCAGTGATCAAGTGAGTGCGTTAGACCTTTGTATTGTCTGCATATCGGTGGCTCTAGCATCTAACATCATACTTTAACAGTTGTATAATAAGCTATTAACACGATAACTGGTAACATACATGGGTATGAATAACAAGGCATTTTTCCAGACTAAAAGTAATTGCTCTATATTTACAAACTACATGTATTCACACATTCCTGTCCTAGAGAAAAACAATTACCAGAGATTTTGGAACACATATTGAGTATATATATCACAGATCACTGCTATATACATGTATGAATTAAATATATATTTTTTACAAGTTTAGGTATTAGAGCCCGTCTCTGAGCATGCTGAGAACCTGCCAGTACCATACCAACTGCTGAATACCGGTATCATCAAGTTTCAATGTCAATTATCACATTTGCATAATCAGCTGATAATTAAAAGCAAAACTTCCACTTGACACAACATTGTATGTACAACATACCCAGTTGTACTTCACAGTCCGAAACTTTACGCGTGCTTTAATTAATTTTTTTTTTCTTTTCTTAAAATTGTCTGAAGCAGGGTAATAACTTTGTACAATGTTTTTGGTTTGATCCTTATTAAACAAACTCTCTATTATATATACGTGTATATGAATACAGCTAAAATATTCTGCATCAAGTCATAACTCAAGACTACTCAGTACACATGCATGTTAACTCCTTCCTATACATGTATGTCTTCTGTTAAAGCATTAATTTCTTGACCAAGAATTTATATACAATTTCTATATTAGTTTGAATTTGAAGGAAAAACAATGTAATTGTTGTTGTGCAGTAGTACACTGTACAGACTACACGATTTTGGTCTGTTCAGGTCTAACACACTGCCGGTAAGTGCAGTTCAGGTGATTTAATGGCATTGTCTTCTATCTCGAAGTCTTACTAGTACATAATATCGGCTGATTTCAAACCTACGCAATATACATGCATATACATGGTATTTCGAAGAAAGGTACACAGACATGAGCCTGACTCAGCGCCTGACTGAATAACATTCTGAAGCTCTGTGCGCATAAAGTTGCAGTCACATAGTACAGTAGCTATGGCTGGAGGTGCTTCGCTGTCACAACATTACATAGCCTACAGGTATGCGTCTCCGAGCTCCATGGTGACTGTTTATGATTGAGCCGTTTCGTTTGCTGTGCCAGGGTTTTCTGTTGCTGTGACAGCAGGGTCAGAGGTCGGGGCTGCATGGGGCTCCAGGTCGGTCAGTTCGTAGAGGCCGAGCAAGGAGAATCCGGTAAGGGAGTAGTGAGTGACCCCGAGCAGGTTTGGCTGGCAGAAGCAGACGCTATAAGGGTTGGGCCAGTCCTGGAGCAAGTGCTGAATGAACTGTCCATCTGGACTGAAAAGTGAAATCCTCCGGTTCCGGTGATCGGTGACGATGATGTTATCCTTGGCGTCGCAGCAGATTCCCTTCGGCCATTCTAACTGACCCTCCCCGTTGCCTCGCTCACCAAACTTGGTGATGAGCTTCCCGTCCGAGTCAAAAATTTTGATGCAGTGATTACCAGAGTCACAGCAGATTATCCTGTCATGACTATCCACCGCCAGAAAGTCTGCCATACATAGCTGGGTGTCACGGTCGCCATAGGAACCAAACTCCTGTATCCTATCCCCAGATGGGGTATATATCCCAACTTTGTATTTCTCGCGATCGTAAATCACATAATTGCCTTGACTAGTAAGAGCCAGCCCTGATATCCATTGGAATTTACCGTTATCCCACGTTGTGACATCGTATCCATACTCGTCAAAGACACGCACCGTTTTGTTTTTCCTATCCGCGACAATCACTTGATTTGAGTCATTACCAGCAATGGAGAATGGCTTGATGCCTTCTGTTTTGTACATGAAAGACCCGTCTTTGTCAAAGTAGTGGAGGTTGCCATTGCCGTACTCGGCAGTGACGGTTATTCCATTTGATAACACACATATGGATGTCGGCATTTCATAATCCCGGCGTTCATCCCTCCACCGTTCTTTCACTCTGTATACAGCATTGGCGCCATCTGCCTGATCGAGAGACGGTCCAGTATGATTGTCTGGAACCTGCGCACCACAGTCTTTCCCTGGCCTCCTTTCCCTTCCTATCCCATCATGCTCTGTTTCCGAAAATGTCCTGCTACGCCGTGTCGGGGATGGCGGCGGGGATTTAACATGAGACGACACTGATGGCGAATTTTTGTCATTCTGACTAGATTGAGCCTCATTCTTGGTAGCGTGCAAGTCCTTTTCCTGAGCCTTATCCTTCAGTAGGGTGCTTTCTTCCATCTTATCTTCCTGATTATCACTCTTGTCATCCTTATCCAACAGATCGTCATCGCTCTCCGATATATGTAGCTCGATGTTCTGCCATGATGTGTCTACATCGGCATCCTCATCTTTAACACCCGAGTCAGCACTGTCATCCCCGTTAGCCACACCGTTTGTGGCTGATAAGCCATGTAATGTCGTCCCCTTACCGGCAGTGCTGTGACTGGCAACCTTGCTGGTTGAAGAGTCCATTCCTGTGGTATGTGTGGCCTGGACTTTGTTACCGGTGATAAGCCCAGCTTTCTGCTTTGCCTGTTGTGACTTGACTGTTATATCCTGCTCCTCAGCTCTGACTGTTCCATTAATAATGGGGCTGGCAGGGGGAGCCTGGCCTGCCGTCTGACTGCTGTACACACTTCCCCCTCTCACCGTACCACCACCAGCCTCCGTGAAAGACATATTCGAGTGTTTCACATGTATATTATCCTGCTCAGGTTTCACTTTACTGTCTGGAGTGAGCCGTGAGCCAGTGTGGCTGCTGCTGACAGGTGAAGTACCAGCTGGGGATCCAGTTCCTTTATCCAGAGATACATGTACATCTGCTTTGGTCTGTGGCATGGCCGAGGAAGAGGCTCTCCTACCGCTGGTTCCAGGACTGGTGTCATCAGCTGTCTGTGGTTGCCTGGACTGTTCACTGGCACCAGGACATATATCCTCCCGGAATATTGATTTTTCTGGTGGCGCTGCTGTAGCTGAAGTGGCAGTTTTCTGTTGCCTCGCACTCCCACTCTGCCGCACTGTATTCTGTGCCCGGGACTTTTCAAACTTCTCACCACTACCTTTATTGGCAGCAGCAGTGCTGGTAGTTGTTGTGCTGCCACTGACAGTAGTTTTGACAGAGGCTTGATGTTTTTGCCCAGAAGTGCTGACACTGGACAAAAATTTCTCCTGCTGCCTGTCCACCTGGCCTGCTGTGGAGGCGGGTGACGCTGTACGTGTGGGACTGGTGACATGGGTTCCCGCCGTCTGTGTCCTCCCTGCGGTGACAGGGACAGCCCTCTCCTTGTCAACCGCTCTGGCAGGAGCCGCTGATGCGTGACTGGTGGCCGTCTGCTGGTTACCGGTGTGGGTGGGGGGTGATGTAACCGTAACGTCCTCCTCGGGATGACTTGGCAGGGTTGTCATCGAGGGCTTTGACCCTGGCTGGTTTACAACAGATGACAGGGAAGGTGCAGAACCCGAGAAATGAGACTTGATACGCTGCCGAGCATACTCCATAGCTCCGAGAGGCTTCCTTTCTGTACTTTCTGCCTTTGTACTTGAATCATTATTTGGTCTAACCCTCCTGCCACGATCCTGACTTTTATTGCCATTGTCCCTGTTGACAGACTCTTCTGTTTTTGTTCCAGAAGCTGGAATATTCACAGAATCAGGGACACTGTTAGACCCGTCACCACTGACCTTGACCTTAGTTGACCCAGAACCATCATCACTGACCTTGACTTTAATTGACCTTGTTTCTTCATGATCCTCAAATATAGATCTGGTTCTACTGCCATTAGCAGCATTCTTCAAAGTAACTTTAGAATCTGCCTTTGATTGGACTGTGCTACTTTTACCTGTACTTTTCCAAGGAGCGGAAGACAATGTTCGGCTTGTACCTGTAGTTGCTTTGTCTGCACCCTTAGCATTGGAAGAATTTGATGCACTTGCAGTAGCAGAAACTTTAGTTTCTCTGTGAAATCCTGCAGATCCGGAAGGATTTGTAGCTTCACCCGGAGACTTGGCATTTTGTGCCACACCAGCCTTTGCAAAACCACCTGAAGGGGTGGTACTGCTTGTTAGACTTTTCATTTCATTCCTGGGGCTCTTTTGTAAATAATCAATGTCACTTTTCTTAGAAGCTCCTGGACTTTTTGGTGATCCAGTAGCACTCTTCGGAGTAACACCTGGAATTTTACTGTGATTGGCTGTAGTTTTCGAACTATGACCCACGTGACTCTTGACTGTTGAGCCAGTGGTGTTTTTAGTAGCATCACTGGTTGCATTGCTGCTTGTGGTGCTTTGAACCTTTGCGTCTGGTCCAGGATCTTTTGGGCTGTTAGAACTTCCGGAGCCTCTGGGACTTTTAGCAATGCCTGTTGTTGAAGTTGTGGTTCCACCACTGACATTGGCGGTTGCAGCTGAGCTTTTCAAGCTCCAGCACGGACCTTTGGCATCACCGATGGAAGACAATTTGGCAGCGGGCGACGACGCTTTTGCATCATTCCCTGGCCCAGCTTTTGTTAGAGTTTCACCCTGCGGACTTTTCGGAGGATTAGTAGGAATCTCTGTAGGTGATTTTGCATAGCCAGCACTGTGTCTTCGGAAGGCTTTATCCCGGTGCACGAAAGGATTGCCAGAAAATGGAGTCTTCAGTGGACTGGTCTGGTGTGCCTCGGGTTTGGCTGCATTTGGACTCTTCTGGTCTTGCGCATCACTTCCTGAAACTGTTGCCCCAACTTTAGATTTAGCTTGCGCTGATTCAGGTGAAAGAGGAGATTTATTATTATCATGCTTATTACTCCCCGTTCCATCTTTCTGTGCAGGTAGCCTCATGCCAGCAGGAAGAGTATTGCTTCTGGAAACCTCAGGCCTTTGGTGGCGTGACGGGATCTGGGACCGATCCATTGTTGTCTGGGAATCTCCTGCAGTGGAGGTCCTGTGGGACTGCGATGATTCTGGATCATTATGGCTGGTTTTTGTCCCATCCTTCTTGTCAAGAGATCGTCTGCATGTGGAGCCGTGTGCTTGCCCCATGCTGTCACTGTGTGGTGATGCTGTGGCGCCAGCAGAACTGTGGAAGTTCTGGCTTCCTGGGGATTTCATGGCATCAGGAGAAGCTGCCGCACCAGTTGGACTTTGGTTGCTGATATTACTAGTCTGAGCAGCAGGACTCTGAAACCTGGAAGTGTCACTTCGTAAGTTTGTCTCAGATTTGCTATAATCCTTAGTCTTAGCATAATCCGGACTGAGCACATTTGAAGAATATCGCGAAAATCCTGATGACTGTGCTAAATGTGGATCCACTGGGCTCCTGGATCTGGGACTGAGGGGCGAGCTAGGGCTCAGGGGTGAATGTGGACTAGAGCTATCTGGTGGACTACGAACCCCACTATACCTGCCACGGCCCAGGCCTCGGGAGAGCAGACGAGTGGGCCGGCTGCCACTGAACTCTTTGTAAGTCTGAGTCTCTGATTCTGGACTGTAGGGATGAAACTCGGATTCATAGGCCTGCGGTTTACGCTCAATAGTCATTGGTGAACGCTCCCGCCTGGTGGATGACGATCTGCCAAGTCTGGCAACCAGGTCGGCCCTCCTGCTATTAGGAGCAAATGCAGGCCTGCCTTTTTTGAAGCGTTCATATCTCGGTGTGCTCCCAGCCATCGGGAGGGGGCTCCCTGTGTTTTGCTGGTTGTCAGTGGATACATAGGAACCCGAGGTCCGTCGTGTGGAATAGGGACTGGTGTAGGGACTAGCCGTCGGCGTGGACTCTTTAGTGTTCTGACGATAATTAACCTCATTAATCAAGTCTGCCAGATTCTCTTGACTGAATTTCCTGCCCCCGAGGCCAGTCCCACCGACACGACTAGAACCACTCTGCCCGACGGCAGGGCTTCCAGGCTGACCACCTGGTCCGTCCATGCTCTTGTTATCCGCCAAGGCTTCCATGAAACGTTCTTTCATTTTCCGGATTTTAAGATCCAGTGGAAAACCCGCCACCCCTATCTGTGGTATGGCTGCCAATTGCTGGCATTTCGGACACGGTATCCCTCCCAGTCGAGATGAAATTTCCGCTTGTCTCACGTCATAGTAAACCTGAAGGCACTTCCGGCAGAATGTGTCTCCGCACGGCAGTATACGTGGGTCCTTGTAGTACTCCGAACACAGCTTACACACCAACATGTCCTTACCCAACAGCCCTCCAATTAAAACGGGCTTCTCCATTACAGCAGCGGTAGGCTAGCAAAAACCAAATTCCATAAGCATAATACTACCCAGCATCGCTGTCAACTGCAATGCTTCAGTGAACGCCACCGCTGCATGCCCCCGGTTTGAAAAATTCCAGCACATTTCATTTTCAATGCCTGCTTTACAGGCCTGTGTGCTTGCTCATTCTTGCATTTCTCACAACCCCTGTCACCTCAGAAAGGAGCAAATGAGAGAGTTGATGTGTGGGTCGTTACGTTTGTGTGTGCAACCTCCGATGATGTATTGGCCGAGATTGTCAGTATAGTAGGCTGTTTGGCATCCAGCAATATCAAACGACAGGGCACAGCTAGCATTCCAGTATTATTAAGTACACACGGCAAGATTCACGGTTTTCGCTCAGCAGTTACACACTGTCAATACCGTCCTACATGTGGTGACCACAGACACCTACACACATCCACCTCTAGCTGTGTGTGCGCATTGCTAACCTTTGAAAGGTGCATGGATTCCATGCAGTCCAGCCCTCTATATGAGGTATATATATATATCCGTGCCAGCAAAGTCGACACAGCCATCTGCAACATAATTATAACTGTACGCCACTTTGGCTGAAAATATTCTACACCAGTCCATGCAGGACGGTAATGTTCCATGGCATTAACGGGCCGCTGCACCCAAACAAATCACATGGACTGGCATTATGTGTGAACTTTCCTTTCAAAACACTGCCGCCAATACTCGCCATTGATCTGAGGTATCTGTTCCAAGACTGTGCATTGCCCAGGCTATTAGCTATATAGCTCATGTGGGTACAGCATCAGGTGCCACCTATAAGCCGGGAGTCTTAACAGCCGATGGCAGGAAAGAAAGGAAGGTCCAGAATGACATATTGTAGCACCACCTGGTGGGAAGCGTGGAGATCAAAACTTCAATCTTTTCCCTATATATCCCAGACACAATAGGCAGGTACAGGCACCAGTACATGTAGCTAGCACACCTTGCTGTGCATTGAGGCTTGGTATTCTGGGGGCCTCATGTACCTTCATTCAGTGAGAACCCCCCAGTCAGCATGTCCAGTTGACTTTATCCAAACAATGGCTCTGCCGGGGATTATTTATGTCCTGCTGACAAGACAGCACACCTTGCCAAGTCTTGGCTTACAGACCACAAAGCCATGCAGTTCCAAACGATTTTCTTTGCAATGTATATGGCACACCTGGAATCGAAGGCAGAAACATATATATTTCATGCATTACAAGTACTCCCATTCAGAAGTTGGACCATCAATCATTCCTGATTTTTTTTTTCTTTCTCTTAAAAAAAATTGGAGATCCAATTTTGCTTGACTTTTGCAAACAACATCAAACATTCCTCGAGGCTTTATCAAACAACTAAATGCCGCCAGCTAAAAGCCACGATGCACTGTATGCCCAGAACAAAGATACCTGCATGCAAACCTCGGCACTTTTACTTTTCTCATGTATCCGCATCCACTTTTTTTGCCGGGAGTATTACTTCAAAATGTGCACACAGCGGCAAATATCACATCACATTGTCAGAATGCATTTGCGGCGGATATATATAGTTTTTCAGCGCGACAGATGTCTATGCATGCATGCACCTTAAAGAAAGGAAATGCCACGCACAAGTTATAAACCTATACTGTTTCGGTCCTCACCTATGACTGGTGGTCTATTGAGTGGCCAGTATAACGCAACGTATGTGGTTTTAAGCAAACACTATCACGAGCCCAGTGGAAGCCCTTGACCAAATTACAAAGCTCGGATTACTTGCAGTCAATGCATGTGGGTGGTACCTATATACCCAAGGATATATACTGATATACACTCCCTGTGTAGATTATATATATCCCCGTACTTATCAATTGTTTTTTTCTGATAGTTAATTAAAGCAACTACGCTTGGGAATATCACATTCAAGCACACCTGACTCAATCCATATGTTATTTCTGCTGATTACCAATACTAATATAATATGATAATGATTTTCATCAGAGCAAGGTGATGACGATATACCTGTATAATCCCACAACCACTTAAGATGTGCATATGACGTCTTTCTTTTCAAACCTCTGTAATTTTTTTCGTCATAATTTGTGGTATATATGGTCCTTAAAATACATTATAAATTTAAACCATGCCTGTGACCTTAATATAAAACCATTTGAAAGTGTGCCATCCAGTGATGTTTTATCTAATCCACTGCAAAATAATTTTTAAAAGATTGGAAAATTCATAGCAATAACAGTAGCAATATTTTACATGCCTAACACCAAAATGTTTGAGAGTATATAGAGCAAAGGATTACAGAAATAATGGTTATATAACCAAGTCTCAAATTGAATTCATTATTAAAATTGTTACAGCTATTTGTTCGTTCATTCATTCATTCTTACTTATATTTACTTGTTTGTATGTTTAATGCATCAGTGGAGATTTCACCATACTAGCTGATACCTCCATCTCCAGCAGGAGCCTATAACCTCAGGAAGGCAGGTGTACAACAACAATAATGTCTATATGTTGTGGCATTCCATGCACACATATGCAGCTGCATGCAGAGCAGAAACTCAATAACAATACTTCCCCTTGCTGATCACGGATGGTAGCATCTGACATTTTCCTCAGACCATCTGTCTGGTCTGGTATACCAGGGTATGTGTATGTCAGTGAACTTGAACCACCAGCCAATACAACAGATGCTACACCATCTCATCCAGGCCCTTGATATATACTCTATCTTACTTGACTTTCACATCTTAACCATTAATTTTTGTAAAATTTTTATTTTTATTTTTTTTTTAATTTTGACTTCATCAATATATTTATTCTGCATACATGTGTAATTTAATTACTCAATTTATTTAAAAGCATTTTCCTCCTAACTTTGTAGATATCATCGGACACAATATATAAATGCAAATGAAACTAACCAAAAATAATTGCTAGTATATTAACTAGTATTTAATATCATAATTGATAACTTTTTATTTATTTTAGCATGGGATCATGAAAAATTAACATAAAGATTTATTTGATTGAAATATGAAGGTGACAGCCTCAGGATGTTCAGTATTTAGACCACTCAGATATGATGGACCATTCTTGCGGAAGCAACTATAATATATACAATGGTTTTGACTTTCTTCACTTCATAACACACAGCCCTCAGCCTATGCATTCAGTCCATGAAAATACTGTCTGCAATTTCAGGTGGTTTGAAAACAGAAGTACATTTATACTGGGAATATAAGAATGGTTTCATTAATGGGTGGTCTTAAAATGGAGGTCTTTAATCTCAGGGACCACTGCAGTGTGACACAAAACTGTCACTGACA
>JAAUYG010075822.1_pt1 | contig 13940 bp, 11 predicted proteins | sample 7278091 | NCBI WGS metagenome assembly JAAUYG01 (sample SAMN14350201, study PRJNA611818) | marine sediment metagenome | isolation source: surface marine sediment (0.6m) | place: French Polynesia: Moorea | collected 2018-08
GGGAAATTTGTGCAATCATCAACTCAAACTGGAAAGTCAGATGTTACAAGTTTCTACAGGTTACTCTAAGTATATATTTTATTTTATTATAACACAACTTTTTGTTTAACAGATTGTACTCTTTTGTCGCAAAAAAACTATTAGGTACTTATTATTTTTTTTCCTCTCAGATTCAGGATCAACAACATATACCATTGCTTTCTCACTCGGTTAGATCAAGTGTCATACTCGTAGCCAACCACAGGGCTTCTTGAGATAGATCAAGTGTCATACTCGTAGCCAACCACAGGGCTTCTTGAGATTGCTACAAAACTTTCTTTATTTTTCAATCTGGTTCAAGTCCAGCAGACTAACGCAGTAAAGCTGTTGATCATGTGTGCATATTTCAGCATAACCATATCCAGCCAGCCACAACGTCGGGGGCGACCTGTCGTCACGCCAAACTCGTGCCCTCGGGTTCGAATAACCTCACTGTCCTCCTAAAATGCAAAGCCACCAGAAAAGTTGGGGTATTAATAGCAACAACAGAATACGTGAAAAAGATCCCATGTTACATAAACGAATCATAGAGCGGTTACAGCTGAGAATTTTGCATCAAGGAGCAGAAACAACTGAAAGAAGTCACATATATCGCATAAGTTACAGACCTTGGATTATGGCATGATCATTTTCTCTACAATATATGCCGCAAGTGTCAACTTTATTGATACTGGTGACAACAGAGACACAGACTTTCGCACGACTGTCTACACAAGCGAACCCTATCGGTATTCGATTTTACTTGCACAAGTACTGTAAGTTCCTACCGGATTGCACTCTGTAGGGAAGCATCCTGCACCAACTCGTGTGAGGTACGCCTTGACCACGCCATACACCTCGCCTATAGCCCGCGGTGGTATACCCAGACCGGTACATACCCCGCCTATGCTGCAGTTGCTGGACGTCACCATTGGATACGTACCTTGAAACATTAACAGACATATGTATATTTTAATAGTTATCACCTGGTTGCAACATTGATGTTTTATATACATATATAATGCAGTCTTTATCTTATTGCACAAGATAGACAATTACTTATAAATTTATGCATGCATCTTTTGATATACTAGTACATGCACATGTATACCAAAATATATTAAAACCTGCTTTTCCAATGTCGATAATGTTATTTTGCAATAGATAATGTTGGTAGAACCAACTACACTGACGGGTTTACCGGTGGTTTCCTTTACACGCATAGGCCTATATGCGGACTTCAGTAATGCACGCCTACAGCGAAAAAATGGAGGAATGGAGGAAACCAAGAATGAATGTATGCCATGTGGCTGTAAGCAAACACTTGCTCCTGAGTAACAGCACTTGAGGTGGTATGGGAAATTCTTAACCATTGTCCGTTGGGGTACAGAAGTGACGTGTTTGCTCAAAAAAATTCTATCATCAGTGATACCATGTTCATCCTAATAGAAGCCCACTGCGCGAGCGCAAAGGGTTTAGGTGCGCATCTACAAATTTCAATAATAAAGCATGTGGTCTGGTACCTATAACACAGTGGTATATAGTATATATGCATATATACGGTAACAGGAACCCTGTGTACCTTCGTTTGCAAGGAAGTTCAAGTGGTGATTTGCGCATGTGCGGCAGCCAAACAGAAATATCCCTCAAATTTGACTTGGCTTTAGAGACCGGACGGGCAGCCTTGGCGAGATCAAAATGCACAGAGAGGGCCCTATTTTGTCCCTCAACTTCCCTCGTGCGGTCAAGATATGTGAATTTGTCCTTTAACATATGCGATATGTTTGTTGCTGGAGGTATTACCACATCTATCAGGTACTGTCCCACTGTAAATTTTCTGCCAAATATAATTTTTCTTATGGTTTTTAGTATGTTGATCAATCGCCTAATTTTCCCATTAGATCCTACTCATAAAATCTGTCTGATTGATAGACAATTCTCTGAAGGCAGTCGCAGGGAAAACAAGCATGATGATACCTAATATTTTGGGCCTTTGTTGTCACAATTACTGTCAGACTGCAAACTACACATTTCTTAAATGTATTTGAACGTTCTACTTGTACAATATGTATTATACATGTACTTATTACCACATTTGAGTAGCAATTTTCAAAATTATATGAATGTTTAGATTTAAGTCAAATTCTTAGTTAATCACAATGTTCAGATTGTTGATTTGGGTATTATCGAGAACATCAGCCCTGTATAGCACTGACTGGCATTTTAAAGACTGGTAAAATTTTTGGTGCATTGGGTCTAAATTAGATCTGGTATTTTCAAAATACCTATGGTGACATATATTTTTTTAGTTTTGCATTTTTCATGTTGCTTGTCTAAGTAATCCTTAGACACTTTGAAGCCTTAAGATTTTACAAAAGTGTTCCTTATAACCTAAAATGCAATTGCCTGCACACGTCAAACTTGTAAGCCTAGTATATGAATTATATTTCGTGTACCAAAATCAATATCCAACATCGTAGCATTGGCTCCTTCCACCAGGATGTTCTTGGTCTGGTCCTGTAATGCCTGGTGTAAATACGACACTGTATCCACCACCATGGGTTGTATGATCTCACGGAATTCCTGTAAAGGAACAGAAAATAGCAACAATTAACTTTAAATTAAAACTTTAAATTTTAGTGCTCATTATCAAAGGTAATTCCTCGAAGACCGTAACTGCAGAACTTTGCAATATATAGTATAGGAGTATTATTTATCTGTAGACGGTAGCAACTTAGCCTCTTACTGCATAGGTACACAGACGGCAGATAGCTGAAATGCCGGAACAATGCCATACTTTGCCTGCAAACTTCATTGGGCATTTAAGATCTTTATCTTTAATAGAAAAGACCTGGGTTTGAATAGAACTCATATCTCCTCTCTGCTGAAAAAAAACATCATGATTGTGTTACAGGGAGGATAAACTGTATCAAATATGTTCAATATAGAAACTTATTGCACGATCTTTTCAGTGGTAAAGTATAGGGAGATTTTTCAGGTATATAATAGTTTTTAATATATTTTTGCTGGCAAGGATGGCGAAATTATTTACCGTACCTTGTACTGTTTAAGGTCTCCCTCCACATCTATTTCGAGGTCTGGATACCGCTTCCTGAAGTAGTTTGCTAGGTTGGTGTACCTGGGACAGAAAAAATCACAGCAGTTTTTATAGAATGAAATTACAGAGAAAAATGCTGTACGTCATGTGTGCGCCATGCGGATGACACTGTCATCTACACGGTCATCGGGAAAACCTACGGCTGCAACAAGACCTGGGTAACTGCCAGGAGTGGGTATAGACCTGGAGCTGGTATTGAATAAAGGAATCCCTCTCTTAGTGGTCATTCTCTAGAGGCCACTCCCTCTAACATGGCCACATATCTATGCCACTAGTACTGCAAATGCAGTTAGATCTTCCTCTCACCAAAGGCCACCTCTATAATGTGGTCACAATTTGTTCACAAATACAATGGCCTTACTACAGAGGGACTACTGTACATCTAAATGATACATGATGCACATCCACCCAGCCTCAGCCAAGGACACACAGGTGCATCTCTAGTACCACCTCCACTACCACCTGTGTGGAACAGCACTCTCTTGTGTCACCAATTAGAAGTACCTGGCAGTTTACATCCAACCTGACTTCAAATAGAACCAATACATTGACCAGGGCTTGTCAAAGGCTGCCAAGATGCTTGCCTTCATGTGGCGTAATCTGTACCCCACACCGTATCTGCGCATACTTTTTTGTCACAAACCATTTAACGCCCTACTACCCCGCACTTACTTTTCTGTAAAAACTGCAAAGTCGCAAATCAGATCGGCCACACGTATTCCATTCCTGGTAGCCTAGAGCCAACGAAAGAAGACATTTTACACCCATGGTATGTACTATGCATATTATTTATTCATAATTTAATTTTATAATGCCGATTACGTGGATCCACAACCGTGCGTACCGTGTGACATGGATTATGGGCACACCCTAAATGCACATGCTCCTCTTACAACGAGTATTCCAGGTCAATCCAATTTTGAGGGCTTGTATCTTCTAAAAGAACCAAGTTAGGCTGTATGTTAAAATTAAACATTAATAGGAAACCTTATACGGGGAGTCCAATGGCACCATCACATTTTACTTTCAGCGACCTTGGAAGGTCAAAGCCAAGGTCATTTGAATATCGAGTAGTAGATACGTACGTTCTACATCGATTTGCTGATAACATTAATCTGGGTATCACATAAGAGAATTTGTGAGCAAGTGGTGTTTTCCACTGTCTTTCTGGATTCAATTTTAGTTTATGCCTGTTGTTTCTTATAACATGTGAGCTGTAAGTTTGAATATTAGTCATTCTACAGTCAGGCAAACAAAAGGCAAACTGTACACATGCTTACCAACTATCGCAGCAAACAATAACTGAATTACACATAGCTACATGTCATTGTTTGTGTGATATCTGGATCCTAATATTATCCCAACAGACCTTTGAGGAATAGGCCGGACCAATTCCCTTTTTTGTTGTGCCAATCCTGGAATACAGAGCATAGTAATATGTTAGTCAATCCCACATAAAACAACACATGACAAGGAAAATATTCAAAATATATCCATTGAAAAAGCCAGTGCATGAAGTCAGTTTACAATAGCAACTAATGTAAGTGACAGACTTTCATTTTGGCTACAGTGATTGGCTGTGGCAATGGAATGCAATGCGATATGAGTCTGCTATATTATCGGTAACATGATTAATGGCAGACCCTTTTCTCAAATCTATGACTGCTTGTATGTTAGGGGTAAATACATACTAGTACTATACTCTTTCAGTGATAGGGGCCTGTCATACAACTCATTATATTGACTCACTGTTTGCTCCCTCGCCCAGCCTCCTGCATGCCATCTGCTTTCTGGTGCATGTCGAACACTGCAAATTAACAGTTTTTCTATGTTGACATTGACAGCCACGTGTAATAAATAATGTTAATAACAAACTTATAACACATTATGAAACAAATCCATTCATTAAGAACATGAAGAAATCACATTATTAAGATGGTCAAACGGGATAACCCCTCCCCCAAGTTTTACATGTCTGTTTGTTAAAGCTCTATTCCACATATCATGTACTTTTATTAACTTGTTGATTTAATAAATCATTCATTTACCGTAATGACTTGAAAGTCTTTATCCTGCATGGGCCCAACTCAAAGATATTCCATGCATGCTGCACCCAGCACATTATGTGTCATAAACAGTATACAGATACATGCATACAAGATTTGTTCACCTGTGGATGAAGACAACTTATCAATGTTTGATAATTCTCTCCATTCTAATGACCATCCCCGGATTGGAGTTCTTGGCACAAGTGTCATATTCTTTAACAGTCAATCATATTGCTTGTATTACCGACTGAAGTCGAAACCTAAGACTTAAGTATTTTTGAGAGCCCCCCCCCCCCTCCCCCCCTTCCAGACTAACCAAGGTGGGCCTGTGATGAGATGAGAAGTCTCTGCTGCCAGCCGCTCAGGCCTTTCTCTTCATTCTTCCGGATCTCCTCAAAGAACTGAGGCAGGTGGATCACGACACCATTTCCTGGATCAGGACAAAATATCTTTATCTTTAATAACTACGCATCAGGTACAGGATCACATCATGTGTCGCCCTACCTATTCATCTATTTTAAACATACTTAATAAAACTATAAATATACTTATCAAAGCAATCTCAAGAAACTTGGCCATGCAAAACCTGATATCCGTTCTTTCAGAAAAGTTCCATATTAGCACAAAAGGGAGACAGCAGATTAATGTGGATAAGCGTGTCGATAAGAGGGACATTCTACTACATATGTTCTAACTTCTATGCCCCATGCTTTCATGGCAACTTGTCAATATCCAATATATAGTTTTTTTCAAGTGACATATCAAGTTACGGTCCCTACTACCTGGCTTCAATGTGTGAGAAATCAATACAGGCTTTTATGGCATCCAGTCCAGCCAATTATTATTGGCAACATAACAGGTTACATGGAAATATTGAACACTGAACGTCACCTACCCAATAAGGCTTTACAGTTGGGGTGGATGATTCCACTGGGGAGAAGATGAAAATCATAGGCCTGGTCCCCGGCCACAACTGTGTGTCCCGCATTGTTACCGCCCTGCGTAAAGATAAAATAGGAACTGATTGCATGTCCAGTTGCATGTATCCTTAAACCTAAATCATTAATCTCTCCGTCTGATATATCGTTAAACTGATACACATATAGAGAAATAAAGAGAACAGCAGCTTCTAGAAAAAAAGACGAACAGTGAAACTTGTATTACGTTAATATAAGACCACAATTTGAACCAGAAAGGTGTGGTCCTTTAAATATGAAGGCTATGTAGAGCTGCAAACTTTGGTCATTATTAGTAGGTGGCCTGTATATATAATTATGTGTCAGTGATCTGTAGAGAAACATGTCCTTGCAAAATCTGGTACCAGTTCTTTCAGACAAGTTCCATATTGGCACAAAAGGGAGATGGCAATTAACGTCTATGAGAGACCGGCAGAGACGCCAAGTTTCTCCGAAATAGCAACAGGCAACGGGAAGTGTAAAACGTCTTCAGTTAATTTCTTCTCTGGCACATTTTGCTTCTTTATTTTTCCAATGACTTTATACAAATTACAATGTAACCTAGATTCAACTTTACAAAAGTCAGTTGCTTGTTTCAGTTCACATGGCTTTACAAAATCCAGGACAATTTGTTGTTGCGGAGTTTCGAAAGTAGGTAACTCATCCTGTCTAGTACCGATCCCCCACATTCCAGATCAGTCGACAGTACACGGAAATGTTGAAGCCAAACAAGTGAGTCTGATTGCTGAAATAGGATTCTTTGCATGAAAATCGCTAATACCAAGATCAAATACAAATCACCTATGTCCTATTGACCTTGTCTGTTTGCAGGAACTTTAGTTAACCGTACAGGCGTGTCCTAATGTACAACGAAATGTATTTCAAGACTAAATTAAAAGTATTAGGAGTTGGAAGCTGCCTTCAACCAAGTGAATGGAACTAACAGCTTTTTCAAAGTCATAAATATGCACACACAGTTGAACCTGCTTATAAATACCACGATTTACAAGTCCCAGAAGTATACTTTCCACATGATTAAACCTGCATATAAAGCCCACCTGTATACAAGGACCACATTTTGTTGGTCCCTAGGGTGGTCTTTATATACAAGTTTCACTGTACATTATGCCATGTTACAATGGAGGACTTTCTGAAGCATTCACTTCCTCTCTCCACTGTCTATACAAACATGAGCTTCCCTCTTAGCACTATGCCCACTAATGCATATACATGTCTATGTATTACACGGGTACTATACGTGCTATATATCAAAAAAACCTAATTTGACCATGCAGTAAGCATATACTAGTATGTGCTAAGGAATATAAATTACTCTTTGAAGTAGACTCCTCTACCTATAGGATAAAATAGTATTTATTCATTTCTATTAATGACTCAGGGCTATTAACAGCCAGTCCTCTGTACCTCCTGAGAGGGCGCTTTCAACCTGATGTCATCTCACCCACTGCAAGTTGGATTGGGAGGTGTATGCAGGTGTATGTGAATAGAGGTGGGCCCTGGGGTCATGGGTAGTAATATCTACCGGGGGTACCATACTTACTTAGTGAATTGAATAATGGACTGCGATTCTTTTATTTAAAGACAACTTTGGAATTTTTTTTTAAAACTGCTGATATTTAGCAGATCTTCTTGATAACTGCTTTGATGTCCTGTGGTAGTTATGCAGCCTAACAGGTTAGGTATAACTATAATTTCTCACATAGTATTTTCCCCTCAACTACTGTGTACATAGATCTAAATGTTAATGCAAAGTGCCGAGTTAGTTAGGTCTTATCATAGCCTCAGCTGTACACAGTGGTACCGTACATACTAGAAAACTATAATTAAACCTCACTGTAGTGTAGGCCCTAGTATCATGAGTATGGCCCTCCGCACAAAAGAAAGGTACATTTAAATGGCAACTGTTCTCAATCTGTGATTTATAAATATCCCCTGACCAGCCAACCCCTATATTCCTAGTACACCCCACTACCACATTTATCCCCAGGGAGCCATGGTACACCTGTGTTCAGCAGCTCCACCCATACAGACCAGTATATAGCGCCACCACTGAACACAAATTTGTATTTCCAGTGAGGAATGGCAGGCCTTGGGCTGAGGAAAGAAATAGACCATGCAGTGATTCTTCAGTTTACCCCCATGCCCCTTGCTGACTGCCACTTACAGTACTTACTACAGCCAGGCTACTTCTACATACAACATAAACCATTGCCAATGCTCCTATGTATATACATAATGATATCTATATCTATGCCGTATCCTGGTACATGTATCAACTTGGCCGACTCCATCACTCCAAAGACGCTGACTTGGTTTACACCAGGACAACCGAATAGAAGAAAACACATTTAGCATTACATTACACCCATTACATTCGTTACACCCATTACATCCGTAAGCATTATGTTAGTGTAACGTAATGCTTTGTTTTCGATTCAGGTCATTTTCACTTTAAAGTTGAAGCATGTAAGCATGGTAAGAGCGTTACAAGCAAGTATAGGCCGAATAAAACCAAACAGAACATTCCCTTAACCCATGTATCAGTATATGAGTGACCCCAAAACATGGTGCTCAATACCCTTAGGGACAAAGCAGTGAAAGTACTAAGTTTGTAAATGAAATTATGTATTTGTTGTATTAGTAATTTAAATTGTAATTCCTCTTCGATTTGATTAAAATGTAATAATGTATAATAGAGCCAGTCATATAGACTTCAGAGCTGAAAATAAATAAACAGGACACCACCCTGAAGGTCTTGGACTAGAATTTATACAGTCCGGAAACCGTCGGAAAGACAGAAGTTCTCTATCCAAAAGTGTCATTTCTTGGTGCCTTCTGGACTGTCCAGATCATGCTCCAACAACAAATTTTAAAATGGTCTTGAGTTAAATTTTTACTATCACCGGATCAGTTTTAATTTTGAGACCTGCCTGCACTTGTTACTCTGAAAAAATATTTTCTTACTTTTTGTGGAAGGTTGAAATGATTTCATACTAAATTGCTCAATTGTGTGATTTGTGTCCATGTTAATGGACTCCACACGCTCCTATCTTGTTAATGCAAGAGAATTAAACTATTTAAAATTTCTTAAACTCAAACGAGTTTCTGTATAATCACGATGAGGAATTACAATTATTCCATTTAACTCTTGGCTAGGATGTCCTGTAAGCCATTGTAGACCAGGCAAAAGTGAAATCCCACTTTTAGGTGACAATATAAAGACTATGATCATCTGTCAACTATAACACACTACCGGTAGTTTGAAAACTCATGGAAACAGCGGATACACGAGTGCATGGCTTATAAATTCTATGCCCGCAAATATATATACCAACTTACATTATCCTTTTCATTTCTAAGATGCCTTGTACTACCCCCCCCCCCTCCACCACCACCACCAGAAAGAAACACCAGGATAGGCTTTGCTTGCCTTGCAAGAGTTCTATTGGACCTAACCAGCAATCTTTTTATTTTTTACCCAGAAGTTTGAGGAAATAAATCTGTTCTCAAATACAGTCTGTCCTGGTAACCATCTCAGTTCAGGAGTGGTTCATTAAAACTTGATATGTTAATTTTTAATCATTTTTTATGAATAGTACATTCATCAGTATAGAGTGGTGGCGCTATACTGATGAATGTACTATTCATTGTCGCCAAAACTGTTCAATCATTTTTTCTTGCCTTGAGTATCATGTCTGTACGCATGATCACATATCTTTAGATTATATTTGTCGTAATGAGTAGAAAATGTATGTACTGCGGACATAAATAAACAGGAACAATAACAAGTGCAATGTTTTACACAAATGTCAAGCGGATTTTATGAACTGGATACAAAACCTGCTTCCGGGTATTAATGTCATTGTTTTCTTTAATTCATTCAGCCCGAGTGCCACCTGAACACGTTCATTTTCATGCCTTGCGTATCTCATGCGCGGCGTTAGAGCATCAGCCATTTTCTCTCACTAGTCCCGCAGGCCATTTCATCAGCTCCTCCCTGAGAGCCACATTTGGGTGTTTGTTGTCATTGGCTGCCTCAATCGTTAAAATGTGAGACTCCCCCCTCCACAGGGGAACCTCAGTTATTAGAGCTTTCGATAGGAATTAGCGTTTGTTTTGGGAAATCTCCCTTTCAATTTCAAAGCAAGCTGAACCGGCATGGATTTCAGCAAGATGGCTGCATATATATCATGAAACTTTCATAAAAAAAAGCTGAAACACAAACAGTACCCATAGCAGCCATACCATATAATATATGATGTAAAGCAAATTTGCTTATGTATATATTTGCTTTTTCTTACGTATTACCACCGATTACACTTGCGGTAATTTCCAACCCCACTATAGTCATGTTTTTGTTAAATCTAGATTTATCTTTTCCAATCCAAGTAAATACCCCCTTCACCTAGTGACAGCCCCCCTCCCACCCCCCCAAAAAAAACTTTCAGCTTTATTTTTCCAGGGGGGGGGGGGTTACTGTGGGTGAAGGGGCATTACTTTTACAGTGGTTATACAGTGTCTAACACTAATAACAGTTATCTAAGCTTCCAGTTCAATCATACAATCAATGCAACACAGCCGGCATCAGTAATACTGTATTGTACAAACCGCTGATTTGTGTAAATTTCTTACATATGATGTCAAATATTAAGCTGTACAACAATAATTAAACAAGAAGAACCCTCTAGCATTGACTAGGACAGATATTAATTCCTAGACCTATATCAGATCTACAGCTTGGATTTAATGTAAGGTCAGCTTTCGACTTCAATGTATTAATTAAACACTGACTCCTAATCATATATACAAACATCCTATCAAGTTTTGTTGCCATCATTTTTGGTGGAATACCCGGATGTCTGAAACTCGACACGACACAATATTACCACATAGGTTACAGCGGGATGCCACCTGGCTTTGTGAAGCGGGCGACCGACTGTACTGTCTTGCCACAACATCGATCATTCGGATCACCAATCAACACACTACACAGTACAGAACATAACATTTTTCACCGATACTGCTTACCTGTGCGCGACAAACTATGTCTGAATGTGACGCAAGAATATCCACAATTTTTCCTTTGCCTTCGTCTCCCCACTGCGCCCCAATAACCACAGCAACTGTGTTTAAACCAGAATTTTTTGCTCTCTTGTGGGGAACACCACCATTCTGTACTGTCAAGGAAGCCATGTTGAGATCGGTTTCGCGGGGTTTTTAAAGGACATCAATATGCCATAATGTAGGACTGTCCACGTATTCAAAATTTCATCAATCGCTAGATGGCGCTGCGTTTTCGCGCCCAAATATTCCTCAGAACCCCGACTCGGAACGATCCAAAGAGTGTAAATGTTTGCATTCTTTGGTGATTCTACACCCAAAACACATATTCTGGCAGATGGCCTGGTCTTTTCCCATAACCTGCAAACCTTCTGCCAAAGATATCACACGAAGGAGATTTTTTAATCATAAATAAACAAAATTGTATGTGGGAGTGTTGGTGGCCCCAGGATCAAAGGCATTTTCCTGAATTTTCACTATAAGTATGAACAGACAAACATGGATCATGGTGACACCATGTAGTTTCCTTTTATTCATTGTATTGTTCATTATCTCAGTTCAGTATGCTATTGTTTTTAGTGACTAGTGTTTAGCAGAGACAATCACACAGATCATACATAATATTTTTTCAGCGTCAAAAGTTTGACACTTTTGTTATCATTACACGAACATGAAAAGTCAAGGGTCAGTTCTAATGAATAATCATGATCCGTAATTAGTCATTTGAAATAGTTAATTTATGTAACTGTCTAAAGTAGATAGAGTCTAAGTAGATAACTCTGCAAATTTATAGATGGCATTTGGTGAGAGGGAGAATTAAATGTATTCATGGGATTTCCTGTCTTTGTTTGGTGTTCTGTGAGGATTCCTTTAAAAGAGATGGCCCAATGTAGACAAAGTTTTTATTATTATATGCAAACAAAGAAACTTTTAAGAAAACTAATGATAATTTCTTCATGCTTCAAATAATCAACCCACACTATTTCACTATCAGGAAACATTTACCCATGCACACAAAGAAAAAATATACATTCATGTATATATAAATATCCATTTCCTCTATGGATTTATCCCAATAAAATGTGTTCTTTATGATGGTCATGATGAAATCTCACCCAGACGGGGCCACAGGGGTTTTATTGTGATGCTCCTCTTTGCATGGAAGTAACTAGTTATTTGACTTAACAAATTGAAATTCTGATTCAATACTCCTATTTCAGTCCCTCAATTTTAAGACTATCAATGACACTAGTATTTTCAATACAAACATCCCTCCATTTTAAGACCACCTTTAAGTTTAAGAACTTATTTTTCTGGTTGTCTTCTTAAAATGCAAGGATGAACATATCTCTATTTAAGTATCACACTAAGCATCTTCATTTTGGTTGGGAGCCTTCACTCATGTTGAAACAAATCACCCCTGGGCTCATACGTTTCAAGTTGCGGTTTGTGAATTGCAAAGTGAATGGGTGGACTGAAATTTTGATACAATGATAAAGAGATAGGAGAAAAAAATTACCGGGTATTAAGTAGAACAGTTGAACTGTACAAAATAAACATGACAACCATTAAAGAATGGTTGTCATAAACAGGAAAAATAGAAAGTCATACGAGTCCAGCCATGTCATCAGTTTGAGAACTATAGGCCTAAACTGACCTTGAAAGGTCAAGTTCAAGGTCATTAACATTCAAGTCATTGTTTGTCAGAAAGGAGTTGAGTATGTTACTGTTGAACACTAATATGAAGTCGTATATGAAAAGTTTCATGTTCAAGTACACATCAGATTGAATGACCTTGAATTTTTTTTATAAATCAGCTTCTCTTTTCATGGGAGGCTTAATGGTGTAAACCAATTCGCTTTGGATAAATATTACCTTGGGTAAGTTAAGTGGTCTGAAATTTGCTGCGACATTTTCAAATTTAATCTTGGGTGGGGGTGTAAATTAAATTTGAGAAGGTATGCTTAAAAACTTAAAATTTGTAAGCCACCGCAAAATTGTGATTTCTCCGAGCCTCAGGTTCAGAATAGAAATACTACATGTACATTACAATGTAATTATAAGCAGGCATATGGCAATATATCTGTTATGTGAGTCAACCTGCTTCATTAGAATTATCAAGGAGATTATGCAGGAGCTTTATAATAACTTCAAATATCAACATCAACAGCAAAATCACCAATATATGTGGCTGGAAGGGTCTAACTAAACTGTAGAATCTTTTCTTTATCCATATTTTAGCATTGCGATATTTATGCATGTAACAGGGTTGCACTCTGTGCCATGTACCTGTAGTCTGCCGTTTACCTTTGACCAATAACCTGCAGTGGTGGTATTCTAGACCAATTACTATTAAGCGAGGGAATTTAATGAGTACATCTTTTCACTGTCTAGACGGATGATCTACGTGTATGTACATTTTGGTCATAAGGCCTGCTGAGTGTTTTTTGCGAACGGACGTGTTTCGGGCGGTGCTGAAGGCTGTAGCCGAATCGTCGTAGACTGAGGTGGGTTTGATAGAATTCCGCGTTTTATGTTGGAAAACTGTCCAAATGTAGCATTTAATCTCATACAGTGGATTGGGTTGTTCTAGTACAAATTGTAATTATTTGGTTGACTATATGAGTTACATATATGTTACTGAGTGAGAACCGAGTGGAGTTGTACTTTATATTTTAGGGCTCTCTGTAAGGACCCACATGTTTGTCGAATAAAGAC
>JAAUYG010166246.1_pt1 | contig 13938 bp, 9 predicted proteins | sample 7278091 | NCBI WGS metagenome assembly JAAUYG01 (sample SAMN14350201, study PRJNA611818) | marine sediment metagenome | isolation source: surface marine sediment (0.6m) | place: French Polynesia: Moorea | collected 2018-08
ACACACCCCCCCCCCCCCCCGCCCTAGCCCCCGCCCCCCCCCGCGGCCTGCCCCCGGCCGCGGGCTCCTCCCCCCCCCCCCCCCCCCCCCCCCCCCCCCCCCCCCCCCCCCCCCCCCCCCACCCCCCCCCCCCCCCCCCCCCCCCCCCCCCCCCCCCCCCCAACGGGGGGGGGGGGAGAAGTCCTGGTGGTGACATACCGGTACATGTATTTAACCAGGTCCAGAAATGTTGACCCATCAATAAAAACTAACCATACCAGCAGTAACCTGGCCTGCTGGTGTGCCTCATTATTAGCCTTTAGGGCTGGTCTGTTTGAAATGTCTGGCCTGGTACATGTAGTAGGCTGTCTAACCCACCAACTTCACACTCAAATGGTTATAAATGGTTAGGCTCTGCCACTATGGTCATTGACCATGATGGGCAAGAGTGTGTGTGGGGAGGGGGGGGGGGTACTGGTTAATAAACACTACCATACTATGGTACAACCCTAGTGCTGACAACTGACAGAAATGGAGACTGTGAAGAACACTTTTTTTCATCCCAATGGTGACCAGTCCAGAGTCCACCCTGGTACCGGATCTGTCAGTATCCAGACCCTGACCAAGCCAGGCAGACACTCCGGAGACACTGGAGCCCTGTGCCCACCTCTCTGTATTTGTTATCAGGTCCTTGGTGTCTTAGTGATGCCACACCAGCATGCCAGGGACATGCATGTAAATAAACAATACGGGAGTATAGCCAAAATGACACATAGATCAAGTGTTCATTTCTTGGTAGCCTTGAAATCTCAGGGGCTGGATGTGAAAGTCAAAGTCAAAAACTGCTTTGTTCCCTCGGTATTTCCACCATGTCCACATTGGCTATATTGGGTATGTGCTAGATGTGTGTGAACCATGAAGGTTCCAGTGTTCAGATTATATGTCCCCAGGTATAATATTCCTTGTGCTGGAAGCCTGTGGGTAGGAACATCATAGTGTTAATACAGTGATCCCTCACTTACCGGTAGTAGTCACTTGCAACTAAGGCCATGTACCCTGTCTGATGTACCCCAAAGTTTACGTGCTGCAGTTGCTGTAATTCCTGTAACTTACGCATTTTCCCTCTCACCAAAGGCCACCTCTATGTGGCCACCGCACGTTTTCTTTGCAAATAGGGTGGGCTTATTAAAGAGGTACTGCTGTAAAGTTTCCACTGCCCCTCTTATCACACTGACCTTCGTTCACATAACCCGGCAGCCTGGGCAGTTCCTCAGCCTGTGTGAAGCCACTGAATTTTGCCTTTCCAGGTGAATGAAAACATCCAGACTTACCAGGCTCACTGAAGCGACTTAACCATATCCGCTTGTTCTTGCCTCCTTTATCTACAAATTAAACATGTTCTGCATGCAGAGACTGTGGTTTGTGTTTAGTTTGCTGTTAGTTTTCTATTCTGTAGTAGATTATGTACAGTCGGGTGTATGGGTGACAGTGGGGCTGGGTTATCATATTGTATAGTTGGCGACATGTACACTTACTACTCCCTATTAAATGTTTTGACAGAATTCCGTGTTTCTTGTATAGTTATTATGGTGATTAGTGGCTATTTTGTCAGTAGTTAACATGTTAAATGTCCCAAACTTGTGTTTTGCTGTTCTGGGTATTGCAATGTTTTGTTGCATACATCTGTACAATCACATGTATATTATCACTACATAATTGTGTTTGGAAGGCAATATTTAGACCAACAAGCAAATGGATTGTAAAAGCATGTAAATGGGTTGTACCCAAGTACGTCATTTCAAATGTTATGGTTTCTTTTGTGGTTTTAAGGAAAAGGCAGTGGCGGTGGTACCAATGCGGGCAGTGGTGGCACAGTGGGTCGCTCTGGAGGCATGGGCGGCGGCGGGGCGGCAGCGCCAGCAGCCCCTGTTGGTCTGGGCGGACTGTTTGCGGGAGGGATGCCAACGTTACGGAAAACTGGAAACCGACCATCCAGCGCTGACACCAACACGGGGTCAACAAACCGAGGTAGAGTGATACACTTAATTTACACAGTCTTCGTTTTTCACCTTTTAAAATAGACAGGCTGTCAGGACGGGCGGGGGGATATAATGGAAGAAAGAAATGTTATGTAGACAATGAGGCCTATCTGACCTGGTGTCAGATTGTCTCTTCATTACCAGGATTCTCCAGTATACATGTATGTTGTACACTGGATCAGCTGAAAGTCACACGAGTAGTATTACCAGTGTATGCTAGGTAATCAGTGTAGCAAACAAGTATAATGTTCTAAACTAGATGTCATGGAAAGTCGTTAAGAAGGGCCATAACAGAAGATCAGCATTACTGTACTAGTAGCCTACATTACAGGTATTGACATTTATAGCACCATACATGTAGTTATGATAGCTGCAGGCTTCATGCACCAGATTGATACATACATATACCCTGTTGTTACCAATACCAACATTTAGGTTGTAGAAATCTCAGCCTGGGTTACAAGGCTTCGTACATTACATCCCTTACTGAATACAGGCCACTCGGCTACTCATTTCCGCTTGACAAGCCTTATCTACAACATACAGTCTCGTGATTCATACAAACATGTATGTACAATGCATCTCACATGTATGACTGCATAAATGTATTTTGTAAGCCATATTTGGTACTTCCAACTTCCTCTTTTGGTGAAACTGCCTACCCCCCTAAAAAACAGAAGCGAGGTTGTAATGTAGTGATATAGGGTAGTTGAAATATGTTACTAGATCTTTGAGTTTATTTCAAAGTTTTACTTCCCTGGCTGTAATTTTAATTGCATATATACACTTGAATATAATTAATGTTTAATTGATCAGAACAGCATATACATTATTTATGCTCTACTTTCATTTCTAGTAGGAACGAGGAAGGTTAAAACCTGAATAGACAGGTAGATGCTGTCTACCGTGTTTGTGTGTAAAGGCAGTAGACCATCCAGAAATATAATACCGGTACTGCCACTACATTGTAAAGACCTGCGATACCCCATATAACCTGTGTAAATGCAGCCCACATACAAATGCATATTCAACGAAAATTGACTATAGTTACAGTGATGTACATTGCCACTGGATAAAGAATTCACCCTATAGTGTATATAAGTGTGTTTTGATTGGAATAATGTGTTAAGTGAGCGACATGTGATTGCCAAACTTCAGTCTACCTCTAAATCCCTATCCCAACCTGAACTCTCCCATTCCACAATCTACACCTCCCTTGACATCTCAATCAGTCATCATGTTGCTGCTAATTACAATTTGCCGAACCATTGAGCATGTTGTGCGACTTTCCATTGCTCAATTTTCTAATTTAGTAACTTTGTACAAATATAATGCTTGATTGATCCAATTTTTGAATGCCAGAAAGTCTGGCTTTCTAGGTTGGTAATCCTGACATGTTTGAAGATATTGGTGTTGGGTGCATTTAGTATTGTTGAAGTGATTCTTCCATTTCTTAAATATTCTAAGACATGTTTAGTGTCATTTAAGTCTGGTTGGTGAAGTATGATATACAGTGGTACCCTGAAATTTAGGCTACCCACCATCGAGATTGGGGTGGCCTTAGTTTCCAGGTGGTCTTGATTCTGAAACAATATGGCTGTATAGCACCGACCTCTTTAATTTTTGGTCATCCAATAAGCATAATAATTGCCCTTAATTCTGAGAGAGTCGTATTTCCCACTGGATTCCACGGTATGGGTTCCACTGTATGGGTTCCACAGTCTTATCACTTTGTTGTGTGTTGCGCAACTTATCATTATTAGATATTGTGCAAATGATTGATCAGTCACTAATGAATTGCGGTTGTGGTCCTGCTGGGCTATGTTTTGTAATGGGGTGTTACTTGGTATGATGTTATGTAAAGGGGACTTAGTGGAGTGTGATTTTAATACTTTCTAAATTCTACATCATTATTTCTGTCACAATCAAGGGCACCAAGCATTATTTACCTTCCTAAATTTTGAATTTGTAGCTACACCGTGCTAGTGACATGGTTGATTTATAAGTTTCCCCAATTCTAGCTACTTTTGTATATATGCATATATAAGGCTTTGTTTTTGCTCCGTTCTGGTGTGTTTTAGGTGGTGGTTCAGCCCCATCTTTTCCTCCATCACATACACACGCGGCCCCCCCACCTCCATCAGCCACACAGAAACCTTCCAACAAGTGGCCCCCTGTACAGACTGGGCCAGGAGGGGGGGCAGCACCCCCTCCCCCACCCTCTACAGTTAATGGACCCTCACAGGGGGGTCCTCCCCCACCCCCACCCCAGCACATTAAACCTAATCGTTTTAGTGATAGCAACCTTGCTCAAACCCAGTCCAATGGATTGAATCACAATTGTAACAACAAGGACGTAACACAGGGATCGCCAGGATCAGGCAGAGCTTGGCAGCCCCCGTCAGCTAGCCGAGGGGGTGATCTAGCCCATCGCCCCCTTCCTAGCACCCCCACTCCCTCTCCTGCAGGCTCCACGCCGGGTTCCCGCGGGGCCGGACCAGCGGCAGGTTCCTCGGGTCCTCAACATGGCGGGAGTGTATCTGGTTCCTCCACACCTCGCTGGGGGGCGCCAGCTGCAAGTACACATTCGTCAGGCCCCGGTACAGGACCTCGCAGTTCCGGGGCAGCGCCACCGCCACCACCACCAGGACGGGCACCAAGCAATAGACGGAATTCTGGATCATCAGCCGCAGTGAATGGGATGCCGCCACCTCCACCCCCTCAAAACAAACTTTCAAACTCCACAAGTCGACCACCTGCAGTTGCCAGGCAGAATTCCAATACTGGGACATCGTCAGGACGGCCGCTACCCCCAACCCCCTCCCCGGCTCCTGTCAAGGCGACCTACACACCTCCGAGTCAACCTCGACAGACTGCGGCACCCCCGCCTCCACCCCCAACTAGAACCAATGCTGCTCCACCCCCTCCCCCTCGCAGTCAACCCCCGCCCCCACCAACACGTAGTGCAGAACCAAGCAGACCAGCAGGGGGGCGACAACACATACACCAGGCTGGGGGCGCCCCACCGCCACCACCCAGAGGGGGTCAGCCACCACCACCACCCCCCAGCCGATCCTCGGGGACAGGCATGTCATATGATTCAGGTAAGGTCACGGTCCTGTCAGAGGGGCATAAAGTGATCCAGTGTCTGATATAAAGATGAAGTAATGCTTAATGGTATTGTAGGATATTGAAAAGTACACTGCAATGCCTGAAACATGCTTCGTTTTCACAATTTTACTTCCAATATCTCTACAGGTAGACACAGCAGGTAAAACCCAGCTAAACTGTAATGGTGTAAACCCCATGTAAACCTACCTGGAATACACTGCAGGCATCTGAAGCCCTGAGAGCTGTATATGTACAGTTGCATTGCATATTTACAACTGGATCTTTATAGACTTTATCGGCTTCACAACAGAGTGACATTTCTGTAACTGATCCATGTGTTTGCCATAGATTGAAAATACAGTGGTCCCTCTCTTAAAGGATACTCTCTAGAGAGGACACCCCTCTATAAAGGACACAAATTTCTGGCAGCAAGTACTATGAATGTACGTAATGCTCCCTCTCACCAAAGGACACCTCTCTAATGACAGATTGTTTTTTGCAGAAGGGGTGTCCTTATTAGAGGGGGACCACTGTATTGGTTTAGTGTGACTTTAGTCTATATAAGATTATTTATGTGGTTCGTACTACAGCTACTTGTGTGTCCCTGAAGGTTCGCAACGTCTTCCCAATCCAAGGTTGACTCAGCATTTTCCTTGCTGTATTCCTGTGTTCTGTTATAGCCTCCCCTGGTAACCAGCGTGGATACTGCTTTGGAGAGTCTGGTGTGCCGTGAAGCTATCGAAGGCTACACCTGTGCCAAAACAAAAATGGAGGTGAGATTCGTTTGGAATGCTGTCACTTTATACATTGTGGCTTGTAAATAGGCTATGACAAAAACACGGGACACTTCCTGTGTCAGACTAAGAATGCATAATATGCCAAGTCTGATTTTGATACATACCTACAGATATGACCCAGAATGAAGGGAAATTGGCTTTGAAATGCTGGTCGTAAAATGTGTTAAGTCTTTTATTCAGGACTCGTTTTTTTACCTGACATACATTTCCATTGTTCTGTGCTGGGCTATGACATCCAGGATGTCCATGCACACAGAGTTTTCTTGCAGCTCTGGTCAACACGGACCTCTCAGAAATCAATGTATGCAAGACACCTGTTTGTTGCATCCTGGGTGTGACCGACTCAAACCCAAGTGACTTTATCATGTGCAAAGTGCCAAACTAGGGTATCCTTATGTTAAACCATCAGCTATGTAAAAAAAGATCCCATGTGCCATGTACTAAAAAAATGTATCACTCAGGTTAATGATTAAGCTAGAATTACTCAAAATCCCTAATTAGGGCTCCACATGGGTAAAAACGGAGTGCAACACGGCCACTTTAGAACTTGTAGAAATCCAACATGGCCTTTTATAAAAACTGTGGAAAGTATCATCAACATGATCAAGGTCTTATAAAAAGTGGCATGGGGACATAGGGAAAAAATAAAAAGTGACGAGTGACGTAGCATAATTTATTTGCACCCATGTGGAGGAAAGGTCGTATAAAAAGTGACATGGGGCATAGGGACAAAATTAAAAGTGATGTGTGACGTAGCATAATTTATTTGCACCCATGTGGAGCCCTCTAATTCCTCCTAGGTCTGTGGGATAATGATCGTGAGTGATGCAGATTAAGTCGATTGTTACAGGTGGATGCCACTAAGCGCCTCATGCTGGAGGAGCTGCCGCCTGTGCTTATTCTGCACCTCAAATGTTTTGTCTATGACAAAGCGGGGGGCTGTCAGAAAATCGTCAAGAACATTGACTTTGGAGTCGAGTTAGACCTGAACAAAGGTTAGTTTGATTGAGTGTGCACTACTAATGTTTTCAGCCGAGTTCTAACCTGTACCATCCAAGCACGACCACATGTACACTTTGAAATTAATTGATTGAAATTAAGTAATTATATTAAATATTAATATATCCCTCACCCGTGAAGTATCATGGAGTAGCTATCCAATGATATATGCAGTACAACTGCGTTCAGTATTTGGGAGTCAGACTCAATGATTAAAACTATCCCATGCTGGGCTAGCGCTAGGAATTTTTCCTGGTTAGCTATTGTGGGTTACCCATTGTGGCTAAAGGACATCTTTTCATTTAGCCACAATTAAGTTTGCTGAGCCATGAAGTATGTTTGCAAAAAGTGTCAAGAGTACTAGTACTAAATTTGAATAAAAAGGTGCCAAACAACATGTACATTCAGCTTTCTTTATGGTTTATTTCTTGTTGGGCCTCCAAATAACCTAAATGACAGCTGTCATACATGTTTATACCTGTATATGTATTAGTATTGACTACATGCAATGTATGGCATAAAAGTTAAGGTTTTGCCCACTGTGACTAAAAGCAAACCAATACTTTAGCATTTAGCTACTATGTGGGTAATAGGTAGCACTAGCCCAGCCATGGGTGAAGAGTGTGTGAATAGAACATGTAGAAAGCTGAGCCACTTGCAGCTATATCCTTCTTGTAGGGTGTAAATGAAGGCAACAGGTCCTGCATTCAGCCGCAAAAGTACTCTTTGGTTATTTCTGAACGATAAGCTCATTTAGTTTTAGTCTCCTTTGTAGCTTTTTGTGATGAAGCAAATTTGAATCAATCTAATATAGCTCTGTTTTGATGAGAAACTTACTGTCACGGCTATCCTCACTTTGCATTTCTCTTTTTCCAGATCTCCTCTCTCCAAATGCCAAGTCCAAGATTGGTGTCCGGCAGAGAAAGTACAAACTCTTTGCAGGTCAGCTAAATAATTTCGTGGTTTCACCATTATGTCCCTGCCTGTGCAAAGTTTTCAAAATTTGACATAGCCATCTGAAAGCCAATTGGTTGAACACTGAAATATTTTGATTCAGGCTTCCTCCATCAAAAGATTAAAGTAAATATTTAAATAAATGTTGTAAATTTTGTTCATGAGCTTGTTACACTGACCATATGTGTCCAGAACTGGTTTCCAGAGTAGAATGGTAATGTTAATCATCACTGAACTGACCTCAAAACTTCTTTTCCTACTAGAGTTACTCACTACTAGAGTAACAACAACCGTTATATTCTATATCACGGTGTTCTTTCCAAGACTGTGGAATCCCACTTAATGACCACCTCGGCATAAAGTCCACTTCCCAGCAGTACTAGGGGTAAACATGGGCCTATAAAATATCGCCCAATTCGAGTTTTGTTTTTTAGCAGAGAACTACGAATCGCAGATCATTATTTAAGACCCCTATCTGAATCGTATATCAATATTTAACAGCAGCCATGGCAACTCTTTGGCAAGTCGCAGATCACTCTTTAACAGAAATGGTCTAGTCGTAGATCAATCTTTAACAGCCATGGTCTAGTTGCAGATCAACTGCAAGCCGTGGATCGTTATTTTAGCAAGGGGCTGGCTCATCAGATCCTAGTTTTATAGGTGTCCTGGCTCACAAATCGGCCTTTAACAGGGGCACCAAACCACTAATCGCTCTTTAGTGAGGAGTGCAGATCGTGACTTGCAAAATAGAATTTGGCCGGTTCGCTAGATCGATTTGCCAAAACGGCCGGTTCGCACGATTTGGTCGATTCAATTTTAACCCATGTGTACCCTAATACTAAAAGTCTGTGTTCGGTGCCTAGTAGTCTCAGATATAAGACCACCTGTAAGAAGTAGGACTAGTGTATAACAGTCACCCGAGTGGTCCTGATTCCCATGTTTCCCTGAGTGGTCCTGATTCCCATGTTTCCCTGAGTGGTCCTGATTCCCATGTTTCTCTGTATTTACATGGATTCTACTTTTTTCATTCCAGTGGTGAAACACATCGGTGTGCGTGCCGCTGGCGGCCACTACACAGCTGATGTATTCCATCCGGGGATCAACGGCTGGGTCCACTACGACGACAGCATCGTCCATACCGTACCGCTGAACTCTGTGCTCCGTTTCCAAGGTCCCAAAATGCCCTATCTCCTATACTACAAACGTCTCGATACCCACTGATCGTGAGGTGAAGACACTGACTTTATGGTTGTGTATATATATATGATCGCATGGCCTTATCACTTGTCAATACGTGAAGTACCTAATTCCTGGTGAAGGTGTGTGTTAAACAAGAGTGCCTGCTGTTGAAATGGTTTTTTTTTGCGTGTGGCCAATGCTTGCAAGTTGACACTGTTACACAACTTGGGGAATTTGTTAATGTTGCATATATCTGCCAGTATACTGATGCTGGTCATATGGGACGAAATAGTCTGTTTATTTTTCATTGAGGTATAAATGACAGTGATCAGCGAATGGGATCAAGGTTAATTAAGCTGCTGTTGATGCTTGCTTGTAACAGTCTTTGCTTTCTTTGTTGCTTTATTTGGCTGTATAAAGAATCGATGAAAACTTTTGATTGTGATGAACCATGCAATAGTCGCTTTGCAGAATGAGCTACTGTGTTGCTTCACGTTGGGATTTGGCCTTCCAAAACACGAAGGCCCTATGCTAAGAGATGTCACCAGATATATCTGACCAATAGCATACTGGCCAAATGGTGTAGATGGTACTGTAGCCTGGAGGGAGGACTTGGGAAATATTACTTATTGTGTACCTTTTGAAGCTTGTCTGCATAGTATATACCGGTACGTGATATATAGAGTATATTTCATGTTGCAGTAATAAATAAAGCTTACATTTGCCCTTACATATCCTTGAGAGGCAAAGTCAAGGTGGTCTGGGGAGGTCAGTTATTGTTGGTTCTGTATCTTGAATGTTTCTCTTTCGTATATCATGCATAGAGAGAAATGCATGGTCAAAGACCAAATATGCAGCATCCTCACACTTGTTATAGCAGTCTGTCTGTGGGGTTTATGTTACGGTATCCGATAATATTATGACCAACAACGTGTTCTATATATGCTATGTATATGCCTGTAGCAGGAGATTTTACTTTATTACTGGCCAAAAATGTGAATACTGAATTTGACCTACAGTAGTCCCCCTCAAATAGGGACCCACAGCCTTCCACCAAGCAAATTTTGTCCTTATTACAGACCTGTCCTTTGGTGTGAGGGAGCATTAGATGCATGCATAATAACTGCTGCCAAAACTGTGTCGTTCCAAGAGGGGTGTCCTCTCTAGAGGGTGCCTGTCAACGTATTTAAGACAGGGAGCACTCTGTACATATTGGTAATTCTTAGGCGAGGTTGCTTGGGTCGGAAGTACAAAAAATCTATGCATTGGCGGACAGTGCTGGGAGATGACCACAACAGATAAGGGATGAAGTTTAGATGTCAATCATCCAGAAGGTCACCTTTTGTTTTTGTTCCCCAATCCAGACAGGATCTTTTTCTGGAAAAGCTAAACTTTATGTTAAGTGCTTGGTAGCTATATCGCCTATATTATATGTTTGTAACTATATAACCTAGAATTGCACGCGAGAGAATGCCAGCATACAAATGGAAGGAGCTCGAGACCTTTGACTTTGCATCACAAGGAGGCTAGTTTACATTGTGATTGTAAATAGACTTGTGTGATGAGTCCTGTTTTCTTGTCGGCTAATTGGCATGGAGAGGTTTTGTTAAGCTGAAGGAACTTTTGAAGAAAAGATACATACAATTACCTTCAGCAAAAGTTGATCATTCACGGGGCATGATGTGAAGGTTAAAAAAGAGTAATTTTTGAAATAAAAATATATACAAATGTGTTTAGTTAATGTTTGGTTATTCACAGAGAAATTGTGTATGAAGAGGGGTTCACTTCCACTAAAGCATTGCCTAGATAATTTGGGGCACATAGCAACATGTAAATTTTCTGGACCGAGAAAACTACCTAGTACAGCCAACCCGAGTAAGACCGCCCCCGCGTAACATAGTCGTTAGAGCGTCTGCTCGGGGTGCGGGAGGCCGGGATTCGATCCCCGACCGCGTCACACCAGACGTAAAAACTGGGAGGTTTGTGGTTCTCAGCTTGGCATTAATGAGTTATAGGCAACTGACTGGATGGCTCGTAGTCAGTATAAATGATCTGAGTAATTCCTTTCTGTTCACCTGTGGGGAGTTGAATCGTGGCTTGGCACCCAAAAATTGTCGGGCGTGGATCTTTTGGCCCAAACAAGACAGGTCCACATTAACTCGCCATGCTTACACCTGCATACAATATGACCATGAGTGTTGAAAGCCAACCATAAGCCTGATTCTTCCCCCCCCCCCCCCCTCCAAACCTAGTAAGACCAGTGAAACTATTCTGGGTGTAGCTTTCCAATACTCAACACCCCTTCAAATACTGTAATGGTTATTGCGTTTTAAGACCACCTGTGCAGCCAGAAAAATATATGGTTTAAAATACAGGGGTGTTTAACGATGGCTGGTTTGGTCAAGTACTTGTTCAGTGTTTGCTATAATATATGCCAATTGAAATGTGCATAAATATGAAGAGGTTCCTAGGAAGGGAGATCTTATACCGAATTCGACCATTTGACCGCACAGTGCGGTTAGGAAATTGAAAACAATAAGCATTTGTTGCAGACACATGTGGTGAGACTTGGGGCTCCGAGAGGGAAAACATCTAGTTGACTGTGAGAGTCATAGCCCTGCCTTGGACTGATACTGATATAGACCTATGCAGCCAAGCCAGTGATAGCAGTGGTAAGGGAGTGGCTTTGGGAGATCAGTTTACCGGATAGCTCAGGCTTTGCGGTTCTGAATACCCCATGGTTTCTCAGACTGGGGGGTGTACTGTGGGAGTTTTAGACCTGTCTTAGGCACTCTGTAGGATCAGATAGTGCACTCTGCTGACTGTCTGCTACACAAACAATGCTGAGAAACCCCAGTGTGCGCTCATTAGGGCATGTGCGCTGAAATGAAGGAATACGGTAATACATCTTTCCAGTTGTTTGTTTGAGTCTCATCTGTTGCTGTATGTTATGTTTTGTCTGTTTCCAGGCTGGGGGCAATACCACGTAACATTAGGCCAGCTGGGGCAGGCAGATAACGGTATGGATAGATGTTCATGTATAGCCAAACTGGTACACCTAGAAATCTTAATCATGATAATAACTTGTGAGAATGGTAGTGTATTTAATCGGTTATCATTGATGCATAGCTAAAAGGCAATAATATGCACTTGATATGAAATTTGGCCAAATTGACAATTTGCAAATGGACCAAGTGATAGCTGGTTGTGACCAGTGATAACTAGCCATGACCAGTGATAGCTGGTTGTGATCAGTGATAACTAGCCATGACCAGTGATAGCTGGTTGTGATCAGTGCTAACTAGCCATGACCAGTTATATAGGTCTGATCGCCAACTAGCCATGACCAGTGCTACGTAGCTGTATAGCGTTAGCTGTATAGAATCATTCCTGTATTGTGTATTTCCAGGCGCGCAGTTTCTAGTCATCTCATCTCAGCCAGTGTGTGCCATTAGGCAGCAGGAGATCCTACGTAACAACCCATCCCTACCCCCTGGCACAGGTGGAGGGTAGAGACGGAGTAGGGTGGCGGTACTGTCATCTCTGGACTGACTTGCTAGGGAGTTACTGTAGCTGTTCAATCTCTGCGTGTGTGTGTGTGTATGGATGGCCTGAATGATGCTCATCTGAACTTCCCCAACTTGGAGCTACAAAATCATCCCTCCTTGAAGAAAATGGAGCAAGACTTTCTAGTGTGGCTTTGATGAAAACTTGCCGCCCGGCGAGTTTATAAATAATCCTGTCAGCATGATGAGATGTAAAAATAGATATAGGCAAAATACTATAATGCATTTGTGATGTAGAGTCTGTATGTGTTTATAGTAGACATGCAATAATTATTGAGTCATAATTGAGCTGCCTTGTTATTAAATACAGTGTATCGTATAGACATGGCAAGACATCCGTAGCATAACCTGATACCTCAGAGTTCCAGACCTTGTGTATTTGTGCCTGGATTATAATATAACCTGATGGAATGAGGTTATTATACATGGTATATGAGTATGTTGCCGGGGATAAATACATGTATTTTGCTTATACCTACACTAGGGTCCAGTCATTACTATGGGGGGTAATGCAATTCTACACCAAGACTACAAATATGTTTTGCTGGACACAAACACACATGTTACCTGGGATAAATACATATACATGTCTATCTCATCTTCCCTGTATATATTTACAGACAATGTTTTCTTCTCTTGATCCCATACTGAATCCTGTACTAGAAGTACAAAGCTCCCTCTCTTGCAGGGCACTCTATAGAGATCACACCCATCTAGAAAGGACACATATTCTTCGTAGCAAGTGCCATGAGTACTGTGAATGCATGTGATGCTCCCACACACCAGAGGACACCTCTCTATTAAGGACAGAGTTGTTTGGCAGAAGAGGTGTCCTTATTAAAAGGGGATTACTGTAGTATGGTCCTTGCTTTGGAAGTGGCTTAGTGGCTAAAAATATTTACCATTAGATTGTACTACTTAGAGGCATTTGAGATCTCCCTCCCATAAAAAACCACCTACTGGTAGTATCTAAATATGGTCACAAGTTTTTGGCAAATCAGGTTAGAGACTACGGTCATTGTCCTGAGAGATGTGTCTGCAGTGTGACCATTATCAGTGTACTATGCCAGGGTGTTTAATATTAAAAAGACACGACTCTGCTTTATGTAGTACTAGTATAGCATGTATAGTTTTTGGTATAGAACATAGCTTATGACAATCAGCATGACTTTGAACTTTATTGGATATATATGTACAATGATGCTTTTGTGTTTAGTATTTTACAATTTGTAATGCTCATATCTGGAAAAAGCAATGATTTTAGTCTGATAATAATAATAATAATCATAATAATACTTAAGGGCAGTGATGTCC
>JAAUYG010175798.1_pt1 | contig 13935 bp, 12 predicted proteins | sample 7278091 | NCBI WGS metagenome assembly JAAUYG01 (sample SAMN14350201, study PRJNA611818) | marine sediment metagenome | isolation source: surface marine sediment (0.6m) | place: French Polynesia: Moorea | collected 2018-08
AAAAAAAGATTGGACTGAGGATCTTCTTTTAGGCCTACAAAGAAAGTGTTCAAGATGTTGTTATTGTTCTTCCTTCAAAATTTTTTGATCGACCGGGACACATCCAACCGTACTGTCGGGTAAATACATGTTTCGAGCTTCAAAATAATTCAGATCTGCCTGCTAGAACTGTCGAACACAAAGACTGACCAGACGAACAAGATCGGCAACAAATACTGAATCATCCCCGGCAAACAAACTGCATCTCGGCAACAAGAGAACTGTGAAAACAGGAAGGAAACTCGAAAACATCGGCTGCAAACCTTTTCCGCCTGCTCTGCAAGCTTCTCCTCTATCTTCGTCTCGAATTCCTTCTGCATCTCCTCAATTTGTTTCTCCAACTTCTCCACTGCTTCTTTCTTTTCTGTTTGACAACACAACAATGATACAATTTACCTTGCGCGATCAAATGTCTGCAACAGGTTGGTTTTTGACCAAGAGAAACAAAACGCGTGCCTCCAACTGAACCAAACTTGATGTTGCCATTATTTTTCTCTTCAATTGTCTGTGTTTGTCAGAGAACGGTAAACAAACCAACTTACCTTTGTCTTTTTGTTTTTCCAGGTTGAGAAGTTTTCTCTGACAAATTTCGTCTTTATCTCGATTAGATTCCTGCAAAACGGCAGACAAAATGAGCTTTCAGAACCGATAGTACTTGCTATTCATCACTACAGGGCAACAATCGTGAAGGCAAAAATTTCCAGTGCTTAAGCCTCTACCAGTATATCATGTCTGCAAATGCCATCCCACTCGTGCTGTCAGCTTATTTCGGTTCACTTTAGAAAGTTTGTTTTCACTGTAACAACTCTATTTTAGCACCAGATGCTCACCTCCATCCTCTGCTTGAGGGTGTTTATCAACTCTTTCGTTTGCGAATTACTTTCGGAGAGTTTCTTCTTCGAAGCTTCTTGTAACGTGTTGTAATTTTCTTTTTCTTTGTCCAGTCTTTCTGTCGCCACCTGTAACAAAACGCGAATGCTTTTGTTTTGATTGTCTTCACTGCAATTCAACTGCGACCCACAAGTCTGGTTCCGTGTACCCACAGTCCAACAGGCTTTCTACGTGAACTGTGACATGACCCCCACAATCTTGGTTATCGCTGCGTGAAGTCTGGGTCTACTTTTTGACTTGGATGTTTGAATTTAGTTCATCTGGCTTGTCTTGTGGAACACACCCCACATTTAGAAATCAGATATACCAAATCCTTGTGGCCAAATAACTGTCCAACGCTTACCTTCATTTCTGCCTGATGGTCCAGAAGAAGCTGCTCACGTTCGAACTGAAACTCCATCTTCAGGCGTTCCATTGCTTCTTCATTGCGGGCCAAGTGTTCCTTGTGTTCAGTGTCTCTCTGCTCTCCCAGTGCCTTCAGCTCCTTAATTCGTGACTTGGCTTCTTCCTTCAACTGCCCAAACTTTTTATTCAGTTCTTCAATCTCCTTTTCTCTTCTCGCACACATGTCTTTGTTGTTATCCCTTTCAGTGGTAACTTCCTCAATGGTGTTTTCACCAGTTTTCACCGCTTTCTCCAGTTCTCCTATTCTTGCCTCGTACTCCTTTTCTTGAGCATTGGCACGTTTCCGCAAATCTTCATACTCAATAGTCCTTTCACTCAGCTGCTCATTGAGTCTTTCCAGTTGCCTTTCGTAATTCTTCACCTTCAAATCTAAGTCACTGGCGGCTTGGTCCTTTTCGTTGACGGTTTGCTCGAGTTTGCTGATCTGCTGTAGCAGGTCTCCGGAGGAACTGTCCTTGTCGGCGAGTTTGCCCTCGAGCATCGTGATCTTCTCCTGCAGCTGTTGGCGCTGCTCCCCCGCCTGTCTCTCCATCTCTTGGATCTTATCACTCAGTTCTGACTGCTGCCCTTCTTTCTCCTGCGCCGCCGTCTGCCAGATCTGAAAACAGCAACAGCCTCACTGATTAACGGTCAAAACTGTGGACAATGTAACAGAATCAAAGGCGTAAATTCTCATGTCCGCGTATACACCCAGGTCTCAAACATTTAGAAAGAAACGGGCTTTGAACGAATTCGCGACCAGACTGCAGGGAAAACACAGCATTCACACCTGGGTTCTCTTTCTGAAAAAGTTTGATGTGAGTTAGAGGAAACAAACCTTTTGATTTTGTTCTAACTCTTCGATTCTCAGTTGCTTGTTGTCCAGGGCGCTGTTCTTCTCCTGAATCTGAGCCTGCAGCTGTTGTATCTCGTCATCTTTGTGCGACAAGGATTGCTGCAATCTGGAACACAGAAAAGGGAAATTATTGTTCCTGAGGGACCACTGACGAACATAAAAGACCAACAATCCAATGGCTTTGGAAGTAAAATTGTAAGATTAGAAGCTGGAGAAAGTATCCAAAATCAATCTGTTGCCCTTGTCCGGTACCGGCAAATTCTCGGGCCAGTAATGAAACAAATTCTCTACTCTCCAGACCAAAGACGTGGCACAACCACCAAGTCGTTCTCCGAAGCTGCTTTCGCCCAAGCCTTTCAGCGTCGGAGAACAAAAGAAACAAGACAAATCTGAACTTCGAATTCACCAGCAAAAGCAGACAAGCGCACTGGCGCGACACAGGCCAGAAGCAATGCGTGTTGCGGGACTGACGCGTGCTTCACCGACCTGTTGACAGCCTCCTGTTTCTGGATCCTGGCCTCCTGCAGCCTGTTCTCCAGGCCGGCCACCTGGTCCCGCGCGTCCTGTAGTTCGTTACACCGGTCCTCCAGGTCCTGGTTCAGCTTGCGCGACATCTCGTCCCCCTGCTCCCGGGCCTGCCGCAACTCGTCCATCACTGGGTGAGATTCGGATGTCACAGAAATCAGTGCAAACCCTTAGCAGTCAGGGAAACAATCATATCAAAAAAGCTCCAATTTTGTGCCTTCAGTTTTTTTTTGGTTTTTTTTTTTTGAAATTCCCAAGATGTCTGAACCTTTCAAGCAAAAACACTTCTTATTTTGTGCAAACGCTTCTGAAACTTGGTTCTTGTCAATGTGTAAATTCTGCCGCCGAGGTCTGATGAAAGTCAAATTAACATTTCAGCGAAAACGCCTCTGACCTGTGGCAAGTTCCTGTTGGTTGGAAGACAGAACTTCTGACATCTGCTCCAGAGTGGACTCACTGTGCTTGTTCGCTTCTGACATCTGCGCCTCAAAATCACTCTGAAAACATGGATAATGAAACTTCTAGTTTGTTTTTTTCAGGATCTGCTCAAAAAGGCCTGTGGTTGTCCTTTGGCACGTTCTCACATCATGTCTTTGTTTGCAGAAAGAGGGTGAATTACACACCTGTGTCTTGGCAAGTTGCTCTCTCAACGACTTCTCTGTGTTGGTCAAGATGTTGGTCGACTCTTTCAATGATTCGATAGTTTCCTTTTGCATGGCGTTTTCAGCTTCATACTTCGTCTTTACTGCATGTAATTCTCTTTCCAAATCTTCGACTTTTCGTTGCTCATTCTCCAACTCCTTTCTAACTTCCGCATTTTGAGCAGAAGATTCTTTCAATGCTGTTTCAGTTCCTTTCTGGTACACCTTCACTTCTTTTTCCAGGTCCTTATTGCTTTCCGTTAACTTTTGCACCTCCTCTTCCAATTTCTTGATGTTGTCATCTTTCTCCTTGATTTTGTTCTCACTATCAGTTTTTGCATTCTCCAGTTCATTTGTTAGATCACTGCATTTATTCTTCGCTTCCTGAATGGATTTTTCAAGTGTTGTTATGGTTGCATTTGCTTCTCTAAGTTTTTCAGTCAATTGTTCGCTCACCTCGTCTGCAGAGGCTTGTTGCTGAAGTTCAACTTCTTCAACCTTTCTAACAATTTCTTTCTCGTGTGTTTCCCTTTCCTGTTCTATTCTCTCTTCAAGTTGCACGTTCTTTTGCTCCGCATCTCTGAGCTTTTTCTGCAACTCTTCCAGCTGCTCTTTGCTTGCCTTCAGTTCGTCACAGGTCTTTTTGTTTTCTTCTGCGAATTGATCCAGATTCGCTTTCAAGGTTTCGGCTTGGGCGGAAAGTTCGGATGCCTTGATTTCAAGTGTTTGTTTTTCATGACCAAATTGCTCGATCAAATTCTCTTTCTCTTTTCGCAATTTTTCCGTCACTTCTTGCTCATCTCTCAGCTTTTCTTCGAGATTTTCCATATTTTTCTTCAGTTCCATTTCTTTGGCTTCCAACGAGTTTTTCAAGTCCTCGTTCTGTTTTTCCAACTCTTGAACTTGTTTTCTGAATTGTTCAATTTCGTCTAATTGCTCTTTGACAATCTTTTCGTGGTTTCTTTCCAGTTGTTCGATTTGTCCTTTGTAGAGTTCCTCCACTTCAGCCGTGCTCCCTTGCAGCTTTGCTTCTTCCAATGCGTGCAGTTCACCCAATCTCTGTTTGTGCTCAGCCACCAGATCCTCGGTTCTCGCCTGAAGAGCAAGTTGATGTTCTTTCTTCAAGTCTTCTATGGCTTCCTCCTGCGTTTTCTTTTGCTCACTGATCTCGCTCGCGTGCCGTTTCGAATTCTCTTCAATCTGACTGGTCAGTTCACTCACTTGGCTGGACTTTTCTTCTTCAACTGTTGCTAGTTTGATCTCCAGTTCGGAAATACTCTGGAAGAAATAGAGGGACGCTCATGAACAACTTGGACAGTGTGGGTGAGAAATTTTCGCTTCCGAAACAACCAAAAATCTCACGTGTGAGATGTCAAAGGCATGGAGGAAACAGTTGTGCCTTCCTCGCTACGACACAAGAAAACATAAACTCGGCGGTTTTGCTTCGTTTGCGTTTGTGGAGGGGGGATCTTGTTGTGTGTTTTCCTCTCTTGAATCTGCACCAGAATGTGTCCACGTAGCTTGAAAGACAAAGGTACCTCTTGTTGCCGGGTGATAACTTGTTGCAGGTTGTCTTTCTCAGAGTCTTGTTGACTGAGGGCAGCCATCTTCTGAAGGTCTCGTTCTTCGATAGCCAGTGCCATCTCTTGTCCTTTTTCCACCAGCGTCTGCTGCAGCTTTTGTTCGTAAGCTGCTTTTATTTCCACTTCCTGCAGAAACAAGGGTGTAAATCAGCATCGACGCTGTGCTGTATCACGTCATCACCGATTGGGTTTCAATTTGATTGAGAGGTTGTCTGTGTTGGAGGGGGAACTGTCCATGACAATGCGGAGGACGATGACAAACAATGACAATTGACTCTTGGGCCGCTCTGCTAGCAAATGCAGTGCGGACAAAACAAGTACGCTTGGTCAGCGTAAAGGCCAAGCACCCCAACCATCCATCACGTTCTCATGTCAGGCAAGGGGGGTCAGCCAGCCAGGGGGGTCCTCCGCGAGACACAGACATGAGTCCATAAGGCTGCCCGCTTCATCACATGCAGGGGGTAGCCAGCCAGGGGGGGGGCCTCCATAATGACACAGACATGACTCCATAAGGCTTCCTGCTTCATCAAGAACAACTTTGGGGGGGGGGGGGTAGCCAGCCAGGGGGTGGGGGGGGGGGGGTCCTCCCCGACAATGACACAGATGTGATTCCATAAGGCCGATTTGACTTACAGTCGCGCTCGGTCTAAAAACCCAATGAAAATGTGCCCACAAATGTACCTGGCAAACAGCACGAAGACTGATGTTATCACCAACGAAATGGCGCAGAAATAATCCATCTTCTGAAAAGAAGAAAGAGTTCTTGCGCGTCATGGAAGCAATTGTGGCCAAAGAGCCAATTATCGAGACCGGTCTGGTCTTGTCCCAACAACATGTTCCCAATGTCTGTTTGGCACAATAGAGTTCCTTTTTAGAAGAACAAAATCTCACGGTTTCCCACTTAACCTTCTAATTACGCAACTCTTCAGCAAAAATCTCGGCGGCTCAGTAATCAAATCTCAAAGAGGGTTAATCAACTCAAATTCAGCAAGCACAACAAACAAGGGCGCTATACTAGCGTCAAGGCCGCGGGGCCATCCATGCTATTGGGTCGGGGCAGCGGTCTGGTGCTGTCCACGATGACGACAACAGTAACAGCCGACGACGTCAACGACAATGTGACTCAAATAGGCCGCTGTGCTTGTGACTCAAAGAGGCCGCTGTGCTTGTGACTCAAATATTGCTTGCTTAAGCGCGCGGCCTAAAATTCAACATTCCGAGCAGAGCATCAATACAGCTTAACCACCTTACCTCTGTAAATGGGTAATCTCTAGTGTGAAAGATTATGGCCCACAACCATGCGTTCACTGCAGCCTGACGGCAAAAACAATTTTCACACATAAATTTGATGTGCATTTGTTAATTCATTGAATCACGCAACTTTTAACTCCAGCATTGCTTCACTTAACACTGAAAGATCTTGTCATTGTGCAATTCACACCATCAGTTGTGATCTGAAGAAATGATGATTAATTTTAAAACAAAGCATTGTTGAATCAAAGTCACAACTGCATTGCGCACTGCTCTCGGGTGCAATGAATACACCAGCGGGAGTTGAAGGTAGCAATTAATTCTTTGTTGGCATGCCAAAACAAATGACTGTGTAATTCATGTCAACCCGAGGTAGCAGTGCGCTGTCATTTTTCAGCATCTTTCATGGGTTGGGTTTGGCACGCGGCATTGCAACCCACCTCAGTAACAGGCCAGTCTCGTGAATGAAAAACGGTTGACCAAAGCCACGCATTCACTGAAATCTACACAAACAAGTTTCTGCACTGTCGCCCACAGTCTGCCAAAATTCTTTTGAACTCAGCATTTTTCAAGACACTGGATGTCCTCCGAGCAAGCTTATGCTCTTAGAAAGATCACAATGAAATGGTTCTTGGCACTAAGGCATCTTTCCCGTCTTTATGGACATAACGTTCCGAAAGAGTTCTGGATTCCTTGGAAGCCATGACAGAAGTCTGTTTTTGCTAAAATTCAACTGCACATCCAAGGCTACGCGATGCAAAAGAGAGGAGGTCTCCGGTACGGATGCACAAGCAGTGCAGCAGGGGCAGGGGGTCCTTTCTGACAGTGCACGAGGGGCAGGGGTCCACAAGACAACGACCACGTCAACATGACTTCACGAGGCCGCGGCTACCAGCACCGAGCGGCGAGGAAAGTCCCACTGAACTGTAAGACTACACCAGCATACGAGTCACGACTGTTTCTTGTCTTCTAAGCGCTGATAAAACTTACCGCACAGTTGAAGTGGACTATCCAGTACATGGGCGCCCTGCTGGACACCAGTTTTCGGAATCTGTACAGTCCGTACAAGTGAGCCAACAAGTTGAGCAGCGAACACACGGTGGATGCCGGTTCCTGGACGCCGAGAACCCTGATGAAGGGCCACTGGAAAAGAACGAGACGTCTATCAAGAATTTTGCCAGGTTTGCCAATGCACTCCCGGAGCAACACAGATCTCTGTTCTGCCCAAGGAGGTTGTCTCTGTTTTTGTCAAAGACGAAACCTGGGTGATAGAAAGAAAACAGCTGAAGGTGGCTGCAAAAGGCACCCAGATTGCAGCTGGTTCATGTGCTGCGGAAGCAAATAGTCAAGCATAGCAATTAACTTTTTGCAACACAGTGTCATTTTTGTTCAGCAGCAAAAGCCTGTCCAAACAAAAGAAAATGTGCCCTTTGTGGCACAACGAAGAGAAGTACCTTTCCAAAGAACTGGGGAACCTTCGAATTGTCCCTCTCAAATGCATCCACAGTTTGCCACATGCAATTGTAGTTGCATTCGTCGTCGCACGTCCAGCGCAGCCATCTTAAATGGACCGGCTGCCTCGAGAGAAAGACATCATCTGAAAAGAAAAGCACTCTCCTCAGGTATCACAGCTATTTTGGCAAACAACAAGTGGTCAAATGAACTCAATGCTTCGTGCCAAAACTGAACGGTTCAGAACTTTCCTGGAGAGTTCAAATTGAGGTTGCAATAGGGAAAATGCAAGTGCAGCCTCCACAGACACGTACTCTGGTGATCTGTCACAAAAATCATCAGAACAGGGAAATGATGTCAAACGCCTAAACCGAGCATCAACTCAGCGCAACCCCGCAAACAGGAGTTGACCTGGGTATGTTGACTGTGATTGAGCCTGAGTTGACAACCCTTCTTTGTCGGGCTGGACCAGGGGAAAATTCAGACTTTTTTTTTTTTTGCAAAAAGGAAGCAAATTGTTTCACAGGCACTTACCGGAGACACGTGTACAGTTCACTTGCCAACAGATGCTCGAGCATTTCTGGAAAAACCACGATGCATCACCAGCGGATGCTGAGACGACTACCACTTGGAAGAAAAGTGCAGCCAAAAACGCCACCAAATCCCTCTCAACCCTCATGATGCCTCACATGGCCTGAAAAATGTTTAACATTTGTGAAAACAATTTCGATCGTGATTCCTTTGAGGTGGTGCTTTGTACTTCTCCAGATTCAAGTCACGTCGTCCCTTCGTGTGTCGTGCGTGTGTGTGTGTGTGTGTGTGTGTGTGTGTGTGTGTGTGTGTGTTGTCGGGATGCCTTGGGGCAACACCACAGAATGTCTGGTGTGCAGTTTTTGGCTGCCTTCAGCACACAAACTTTCTGGTGGACAATTCAATGAAGACAAGGCCTTGTCGGGGCGGGGTGTCTCACCATGACGGGGATGGCGTGCAGTGATTTTGGTCAGTGTCAACAGAAGGCACGGGGTCAGTCACCACTTCAAAACGCAACACTTTGCCAGATAGCACCCCCAAGGTGGGTCGCCTCCACTTGGGTGTTGTGTTGACTCTCGTGCTGTGCGAGTCTCAGGTGAGACACTCGATGCCACACAAGTGTCTCAAACGGTGTCATTGCATTGCAATTGGAAGGGGATGCTTCTGGCCCACACACATCAAACACTAAAACACCGGTCTCTTTTGGTTCAACCTTGCCGTCTTGATCTGGCACCAATGCACTGCTCTCAATGAACAGTTCACTGGCAATGCACATGAAACACGTCGTATTAAAACGATAAATTTACCTTGACAATATGTGCCTGGTTCAAGCATGCAAGTCAATTGATTTTTTTTTTTTTTTTTTTTTTTTTTTTTCCAAAGAAATTTTTGAGCCAGAGGTAACTGGGTCAAGTTCCCGGTGCATTGTGGGATGCGCACATTTTGCAAGCGACGCTTTTATTGGTCGAATTCTGCAGCTGCTCGAATCACGAGACTCGACACAATTTCACTCGGGAAACACCCACTTCCGCTGCAATAAAAACGGAGCAAAAATTGAGGAAAATATGTTAAAATAGCAGTCTCTTGCCTCCGTGCGTTGCCAAAATTACTCATGGCGAGTTCTGCAGGATCTGAGGGACCAGTGCTGCATGTTGTTGTGGTAGGATTTCATCACAAAAAGGGATGTCAGGTGAGTTCAACGCTTCAGGGTTTGTGACGTGACCCCTTCACGTCGATTTTTCTCGAGAGAGCGCAATTTTTTGCAATGGATCGTTTTGGTTCTTGGCTTGGATCGAAATGTCTTCTTGATCTTTGCAGGTTGAATATTCCTATCCACCGCTTGTTGAAGGACAAACAGTTGACAGCCATGAAATTCCGCCGAAATGGAAGTTCCTGCCATCCCTGGCACTACCTGACGGATCTCACAATTATGAAAGTGGTTAGCGTTTGCTCGCTTTGATTGTGAATTGATCTAGATCAATCTATCATTCAGTTGTCAGTTAACTGGAGCTAGATCCAGAATATCCAGCCAAGGACTGGGAAAAATCACCAGTGAAAATGGTAATTCCGTTTACGGAAGTAAATATTCTTTGCATTGCAGATACAATCTACTTTCACTTGCCGTCAGAAGAGGACGACAAGACATCCGTGTATGGTGTCAGTTGCTACAGGCAAATGAATGCTTCGGTGAGTGCCAAAAAGTTGTCTGTGTAGATCAATGTGTATTTCGGCCTGGACGTAAAGATACCGAACAGAGCGAGATAAACGTAGTCACCAAGAGAACATCACCGTTTTTGTGCTCCTTTGTTTGTAGGATCTGCTGAAGAGAGGTTCAGATGTCACCAGAAACACAGTGCAGAAGAGTGTGTGCGTTCTTAGCCAGCTGGTAAGCAGACCTGTTGTGCGAAGAAGAAACAAACAAGAGGAAATTATTGTCACAGCAGTTTGGTTGGCACACCAGTGCGAATTCGCATCTCTTACGGACGGTAAAACAATCGCGACGCGCTGCCGGATCGCGCTCGGTGTGGCCTGGTATTGATGGTGAAGAGTTGCTGATAATGTTTGACATCTCTTTTTCCAGCCTCTGTATGGACTTATTCAGGCGAAATTAGAATTGATCACACATGCCTACTTCGACGAAAGGGATTTTTCTCACGTCGAGCTGCTTGAGGAAACACATCGGAATCTCAACGTTGGATTGAATGCGAGCCTGCTGGAAGGATCGCAAGTTTTCCTTGGTATGTATGCTTGACAAGGAGACAAATCCGTCAAGTCGTGCATTTTCGAATGCAGTGAAGACTGAATTCGATGAAAAGGACAGTGCAAGACATTGTCAAGCATTTCGGTACAACTTCTCGGGATGAAAATTTGCAACACAAGTGTCAATCATCAGTGACAGAATTTCACAATGGTTTTAGCAACATAGCTCGCCTTTTTTGCTGGTCTATTCTTGAGAATGAATACTGGACGTGAAATTCACCCTTATCTGTTCACATTTTGCCAGGTTTGCCCTGCAGAGAAGTCATTCATGTCTTCAAACACAAGGTCCTGATGCTGTTCAAGCTGATGATGCTGGAGAGAAAAGTGTTATATTTTGGTACACCGGTACAACCTGTCTGTACCACACTGCTGGCAATTTTAAGCCTTTTTCCAGGTGAGAGGCCATAAAAACGTATGTTATGTATTTTTGTGCGATGATTCCACGCATCTGAAATCAAAGAACCTGCATTCAGGAAAAGATGACCTTTTTCGTTCCAGAAATGTTGGAAAAGGGGATGAAAGAATGTTCCAAGTCATCCCCGAGAAAGCAGTTGTCACCAACTCTGAAAGTGGCCAAACTCAGCGACAGTATTGATGCGGAAGATTACCTAGAAGTGCATTACAGTAACCATTCCAGGGACCGCGACAGCAAGGTAGAAATTAAGGCCAAGCAAGCCACCAAGGTAACAGACATTCACGACATCAGTGCAATAACACAGATTGAGGGTGTTCAGACCATTGAACCAATCCAAACGGAGGACATTCTGAGCGCGTCTCCTCATTCTCAGGGAGAGGACGTTCTGGAGCATGTGGAAACCATAACGCACATTGAGCGTGTACAGAACAAACGGTCGAGCGCTGGGTCTCGCTCGTCTTATGTAGACGACAGTTTGACGCAGGAAGAAGCCCAGATGCTGGATAATGAAGCGGATTGTTTCAGCTGGGAAGACGATAAGTTCTTGTTGGAAATTAACGAAGGGTCAGAGGGAACAGGAGAACAGTCCAACAGTGATAAAGGATCTCCCTCGTTCAGGAACCATGTGGAAGACATTGGCAAAAGCCCAAAAGCTAGTGCAAAGGACAAAGGGAGCAAAAAGGGCAGCAAAGGCGAGGAGAGTACGAACGGTCAGAGCATGGTGCGATCTGATAGTGGCTCTAGCCTGACGGCTACAGCAAGTAACTTGAGTGTAAAAGCCATGGGGCTCCGGAATCGACTGGCAGAAAGTTTCAAGGGAATCAGGGCAGACAAGGAATCATCTAATTTTGACGTGGAAGATGTGAGGCCTGTAACACCAACAACTCTTCCATCAGACGATTACGGTTTCCCTCTGAACATCTTCACAAAGGTATGTTGCCGCAATCACCCATGGAAAACAGGCACTCGCAAAAAAAATATATAAATAAATAAAAACGCGCGCCCCAACTTTGAGCAGAAAAAATCTGGTCCTCTTTCCATAGACACACAGCAAAACTCGCACCCCTTAAAAAAAATGCGCAATGAAAACATGGATGTTTACGGTACTATTCAGCTGTGTCAACAGTGCTCAAACTTCAGGAGGCAACAGTTTTACAGCAGCTGATTGTATTTGCTAAGATTTCCAAGTTTTCATCTCTGAACTGAATGTGAAAAGAAAACCAAGACCTGTGTTAACCTTGCTTGTTTCAGGGAATTATTTGCCACCCGTACCTGTCGCTGCAGTACTACGACATCCTGCAGGACCCCAACGTGCGAGGCTTTGTCGTTGGAGCCAGCAACATCCTGTACAAGCAGAGGCGCAACGCTCTCGACGTGATTGTCGAGGTAAAAATCTTTTTGCGGGTGGAAAATTTCTCTGCCTTTGCACAAAAACTGATGGGACATCACCGATGGGTTGGGGCAAACACCAAGAATCATAGCGCAAGGACAGAGAGGAGAGGCCTGAGCGCCAAAATGGATGGGAATTTTAGGGCTTCAAATCAGTCGAAACAGGCACGGTGATTCTTTCTTCTAACAACAAAGATTTGTGTTTGTGACCACGAAGCATGGATACTTTCTTCAGAAGTGTTTCAGGTTTGTACTGTGGAGCACGCGTCTTGTTTCTGTTGTTTAGGTCTGTGATACGAAAATAGAAGTGCTTGATCCAGAGCTGCGCAAACAGCTGACGCTGACCACGGCCGACTTAAGATTCGCCGAGGGCCTCGTTAAGTCTGCAACGGAGAACTGCGGAGATGACCTGTTTGATGAAACAGGTAAACAATGTGAACAATCAAGAATTCCTTTCAATGTTGGTCTTGAAAGTAACGATTTCAAATGAACCAAGATCTGCATCACACTGCCGTCTCATCGTTGTCGTTATTTTTGCCCCACACCCTACTCCTACGTTTTGCCTCGCGGCAAAAAGGCAGGTGCAAGCACCCTTGTTTCTTGTGGTTTATGAGAGACTAACCCGTTGCAGGATGGGAAGGCGGCGATGAGTGGATCAGACTGCAATTCAAACTCTATCTCCAGTCGCTGTTAGCTGCTGTCAAATACGGAGGTTTGTTCCACGGTTCCTTTCATGACACTGAAATTGCTTTTCATACACTTTATCATCAATTTCTTGGCTGCTGAAAAGGAAGGGGTGAAAAACAAATGCGGCGGAATATTTGTTCAGTGCGAGTGTAAACGTTCATGGATTTCAGCTTGTGGATCCGTTGATTGAATGTAATCTACAGATCAATGAAAGGCCTGTTGATTGTGTTTTCAGATGAGAAATGTTTGGAAGACTTCAACATGAATTTTGTTCAAGCGTGGAAGACGACCAACAACTACAAGCAATGGAGAACGCTGAATCCTTCAGGATTGGTCAGCGTTTCCCCACTGTAAGAAAAGCCGCAATTTCTTTCACTGTTTCCTGAAAATTTGTGTGCACTAAACACGTGCAGGACACACTGAAAACTGTCAAACATACAATTGGGAAAGAGGCAAATGCTGTGTTTTATTGTCAATGGAAGTGTAAAGCATTTGTTCGTTTCATGCAATTGCAGACATCCGTGTCACGGCCAGCTGAGTGTGGCTGACATGAAGCTACGTCTTTCTCAGTAAGTAACACACCGAGTCAATAATGTTGGTGCTTCACCAGGTTCCAGCAGCTTTTTGGGTCAGATCGTTGTCGGAATCAAGGTTGTGGGACTTGACTCACAGTCTTCAAGTTTTCCTTTCTGGTGGTCAAAACACATCAAGCAGAGTTTTGGGGGCCCGTCCGGGTTTCCGGTGAAGTTTTGAAGTTTTACACTTGGTTCTCCAATCTTGCAGCAATCTTCAGAGTACAGAACGCGGCAAAAAAGTGAACGCGGCAATTTCCCAAACAGGGAAAGTGGTGATGCAAACCAGCAAAGCAGTTGGTAAGAGCAGTTTCTTTTTAAGCGCGCGGCATGAGCCAGTCTGGATTCAAACAGGGGGGGGGGGGTAATTGAATCCACTTACGATTCAAACTTTACCGTATGTACGGAGGGTGGGAAAGAGTTGGCTGCCCATGGCCCGCCGCGGGGGGGGCGGGGGGGG
>JAAUYG010159526.1_pt1 | contig 13932 bp, 8 predicted proteins | sample 7278091 | NCBI WGS metagenome assembly JAAUYG01 (sample SAMN14350201, study PRJNA611818) | marine sediment metagenome | isolation source: surface marine sediment (0.6m) | place: French Polynesia: Moorea | collected 2018-08
CAAAGCCTTATATCTCGTAAAGGAGCCAAGTTAGGCCCTATGTTACTGTTAGCCATCAATAGGAAACCATATATGGCGAGTCTAATGACACCATAACTTTTGACCTTGAGCGACCTTGAAAGGTCAAAGTCAAGGTCACTCAGATTTCAAAGCCTGATATCTCGTAAAGGAGCCAAGTTAGGCCCTATATCACTATTAACTATTAATAGGAAACCATATATGGCGAGTCTAATGACACCATTACTTTTGACCTTGAGTCACCCTGAAAGGTCAAAATCAAGGTCACTCTGATTTCAAAGTCTTATATCTCATAAAGGAGCCGAGATATGCCCCATGTTACTATTATCCGTCAATAGGAAACCATATATGGCGAGTCCAATGACACCATCAATTTTGACCTTGAATGACCTTGAAAGGTCATTTAGTCAAGGTCAAACGGATTTAAAAGCCTTATATCTTGTAAATGAGCCGAGTTAGGCCATATGTTACTAATTAACCATCAATATGAATTCCTATATGGCGAGTCTAATAACATCATCACTTTTGACCTTGAGCGAAAGGTCAAAATCAAACCAAGGTCACTCAGATTTAAGAGCCTTATATCATAAAGGAGCTGAGTTAGGCCCTATGTTAGTATTAACTATTAATAGGAAACCCTATGTGGCGAGTCCAATGGCACTGTCAATTAGACATTGACTGACCTTGAAAGGTCAAAGTCAAGGTCACTCAGATTTTCAGTAGTAGGATATCTGTATGGAATACCGGGTATATATATTTGCGAGCAGTACTGTTACGACCATCTGGATGTCACAAAAAGGTGTTTGTTAGTGGCGGGATTTTCCGCTGTCCAAGCAGTCTTTCTTGTTTTATATATTTTTCAGTCCAACTAGACCACTTTTGATGGACTTTGCTGTCTCACGTATGGTACCTTAAAAAGTCTCAAAAGTTTTTAAAACACTATGCTTCGGCTTCATCTAAATATAGCTATATATTTAGGGAGGAAATACAGAAGACTGAGACATTAAATTCTTAAGCATTATTAATGAATTTCCTAATTACTAAAACTGATTAAGCTACAATGTGGAAATTGTATGCGATGTGCATGTTAAATTCTAAAAGTAAAAAAGTTGCAACAACAAGCAATTTTGTAATTTACACAATTTGGTCAGACTGAACTAAACATACACCCAATGGCTGGTTGGATTAAACGTACATACTAACTGTACATGTAGCCCACTAAGCCCAGAAATGCAGATTTGCATGTTTGTGATCCTCAATGTTTCATTAATTTAATGTTAAATTGTTAATTAGTTATAATTAGTTAGGAAAAGGCATAATTAAAACTTTATGCAATGGAAATACAATTTCAAGCTTCAATTAACACTATATTGTGATAAACAATTAGAAAAAACTAACAATGCCATATCGATACCATACTACTAGTCACAAAATCTTATTTCAAACAATTTTTTTTTGCAACCAAGGGACAAAAAGTTTATATCAAAATGACAACAGACAAATATACAGTAATAATATTCACAATTGCCAACATATGTAGTTTCAGCGTCACTATTCCAGAAGTTAGTCAACGTGACTTTTATATGACCGTCCCAAACGGTTTAAAGTTTAATACGAGAATTATAAGTCAGTTGGCAGAAGCCGAAGTGCGTGTTCTCTTTTTGGGCGGCAGTTTTGCATCATTGTCACTATTGTCCGTGCATTTCTCCATACGGCTTCGAGATGCCCCTCTCCCTCGCGATTTCCCTGACGTTGCCTTCTCTTGCATTGCTGCTGCGGATTTTCTGGTTGTAGCGCCCGTGCCTTTGGTAAAGCGGTTCCCAACTTTGCTCGCTGACTTCTCAGCGCTCTTTCCCTTCTGGGCAGCTCTTTTGCTTGGCTTGTTCTTGTCGATCTTTTGTGGTGCCGTTTCTTTCGCAGCGTTTTCCGTTTTGCAGCTGTGATTCTCAGAAGCGGCGTCGCTCGTTTCGTCGGCCGACTGCAAGGTCACAGTGGCATTCGCGCTGCTGCTGCTGGTGCTTTGTGGCATCGCCATACTGTCTCGGCATCTGTTAGAGCAGCATTGCTGACAGTCGCGAAACCTGGGATTCGGGGTGCACCAGTACGGTATGATGGGCGCTGTGGGTGGCTGGTAGAAGGTCTGGAGGCATTCCGTGCTGGAAGACACGCCAGGGTAGTCTGCAGGCGCTGGACTGATGCTGTTCATGTATTGATTCCACTTGGTCAGATCCAGAGATGGGATGCTCGGATCCTGGTCTCTGGACACCATTTTCTGGTACTCAGCAGGCGGCGGAAAGTCCAGATCTATGTAGTCGTCGTACTGCTTGGGATCTGACAATATTCCCTCTCCTTGTGGGCCGTGGATGTCGCTGTACTGAGGCTCACTGCCACTGTAGTATCCGTCCGCCATGATGAGTGACACGGATGGAAATGGCTTCGACTCCGCGTTCTCTTTCTCTGCAACCTTTCTGTAGTATTGATCCAGAGGGTAGGGGCTGAACGGGAAAGGCCAGTATTCGGGACCCATGAGGGAATCGCTCTTCGGGACATAGGGGTTGACGTAACTTCTAGAGTGCTGCACTGACGATTCAGAAGAGACCGTGCTGACGCTGGGGCAGGCGGGGATGTAGTTGACTCCTCCAGGCTCTGTGTTGATGCCGGAGTGGGTAGAGGAGCTTGATCCCGATTCTGTCGGCCTCATTGGCTGGGGACAGAAGGCAGCATATTGACCTGGCCTCTGTTGGTTGATGGTGGTTTGCGAGGTATTAGTAGAGATGCTGACAGGCGGCTGCTGTTGGCTCAAATAATCCGTAGGTGGCTGCCTTGTTTGTGGTTGTGTCAATGCCTGTGGATGGCTCAGTATGAATGCTGGCGTGGGTTCCCTGTTATTTCTTTCCAGGTTCGTATGTGAGACTCTCGTAGATGGAGGCTGATTCGCCGCTGGTGTGGCTGCCCTGAAGATCTCCTTCACTTCCCAGTTTAGCTGGTTTTCTGGGGGACGAGGTGCACTAATACTGGGGCCAGGTAAATGATGCTGCGGGATACTCGGGGTCGTCGCTACTGGAGCCGACGGGTAGACAGCACTGGCACTGGCACCTGCTGGTCGAGCGAGCACTGCCGTGGGGATCTGTATGACTCTGACAGTGTTACTGGGCAGTGGTGGCACTGGCGTATCTCCTGGAATTCCAGTTCCCTTGGCTATGATGGGACGGGGTTGCTGCTGGAGACCGGCAGTATGGCTAAGGTCTCCACCACCGGCAGACACCAACTGCAGATGAGTCTGGGGCATGTAACGCGCCCACAGAGGGTTGGGGTGAGAATCCAGTCTCCTGCGTCTGGGCTGCGGTTTGTACACCCATCCAGGATAATCCTTCTTGTGCTGAGATTTAATCTTATCCGACTCGTCGTAGAAAGGCTTCTTCTCGCTCTCAGACATATCGTTCCACAGCTGACCCAGGCGAATGGAGATCTCTGAGTTGTTGGCGTTGGGGTACTGCGCTGCCAGAAAAGGTCGGTATTTTCTGGCCCAAACCATGAATGCATTCATAGGGCGTTTAATGTTCCCGTTTCGGTTGACATTCTGGGCGCCTGGAGTTCTGTACGTAGACTTTGTGCCAGGCAGAAGACATTTCTCTTCTGTTGGACTCTGCACGTTGCATGCGTTGGCCCCGTCTTGGACGATTCCGATTGGGCCCGCGTTTGGGACATCATTTTCCAAAGTAAGCAGAGGAGGGGTTATCTCTGGCGGTTTCTCTCCTGCCGTTGGCTTGGACAGATGCTGCACGCGAAGTGTGATGACTGGCCGTGGAGATGAGAGGGTCACAGAGTGGCTGCCGCTTGCGCTGGTTCCAGTGACAACACCAGCTCCTGCCCCTTGGTAAACTGCAAACGAATGCCTTGGTGCTGCTGCTTTTGGCGTCTTCCCGTCGTTGCCTAAAACAATGTGCTGCTTCAACAGTTTCGTCAGAGTTTCAGAAGCATTGTTGATCACGGTAGGTATGTTACGCGGATCGTCGGGCTTCTCAACCTCGGCCAGTTTAGTGGAACCAGTTTTGCTGGGCGAAGACGTCAAAATGAAGATTTTCTTCTGCCGCTGTGGCTCTTTCGAAGGTGCAGGTGATTTTTCTTTCTCTGTTGCAGACTTGGCCTGCTCGGTTAGCACGGCATGATCCGCTGCCTGCTGCTTCGATGGTGACTCCTCTTCTGCGAGAGGCTCTTTTGATTCCAGAGAAGTCATGTTACAAGGTGATTTGCTGTTATCCATTTTCCTTTATTCTGAGATTTAAAACAATGGAGCAACGCTAAATTATACAATGCTCAGATTAATGTAACTAAGCAGCGCATCGTCATAATATACGACCCTGTTGCCATAACGGTGTTGCCAACAAAAACGATCATTGACAACTTGTAGAATCCGCTTGTTCGCTCTGCTCTTGCAAGCTCTTTCGCAGCGTACGTTCTGATTTACCTCCAAGATGATCACGCTAGCTGTGGCTGTGTACACCGTGGGTACATTTCTGCACAACAGGGCCTTCCCTGTGCTAAAGAAAACTTTTAAGTGGCCAAACAACACCCGGGATGATATCGTGGACCTGAAACAAGAAGAAGAAGAAGAAAGTACTTTGTCTCTTGGAAGCTCTACTGATCCCGATCCCAGGGTAATGAAACCAGCTTCTGTGGAAATGTCGCTTCAGACATCCGGATCACAGACTGATGCTCAAGCGGAGATCCAGGTCTCAAACTCAGCAACACAAACCACAGGATCGGAAGGAACCTTTGTGACATGCATGTGTTCCTGTGGTCGAGGCCAGACGATCGTGTTGACTAACGGCAGACCAGTTGTTATGCAACAACACTTCATCCCCACTCCTACGACCACTGGCGAAGAAGTTGAAGACATTTCTGCTTCACTGTCCAGAGTAAGAATATAGCTAAAACATGCGTGATATATATGTGATTTTAATCACTTTTCAGACTAGTTCGCTGTTCGATAATGCCTGGATATGTGCCTCGATCCACTCGCACACATGTTTTTACCAGGCCATAATTAGGCTTTCCAATGTAGATCTAGTAGTTTTAGTACAAAATTTATTAACAATTGAAACATTGCGTGCATCTGCTATCTCTTGTAAATCAGGAAATGTGAACCTTAATTTTACACTTCGGTAATCCTTGATGCAAGAAGTACACCAAGGACGACATATACTTTATATTATATCTACATAGTGGACCTTATGGAACCTTTTGATTGCGACATTACCATAAAGTAAAATAATGTCAGCATGCTTTAGTAAATTCACAGATATTTTGTTTTAATTACAGATGTCCATCGAGCCGAACTAGAACCAGGCGCACAGCTGATCGATTAAAGTAAGGATTAAATTGTGTAAGTGGCTAGTGTTTTGGTTATAAAAGAGGTTTTGAGATTGAACATCACAGCTGAAGTAAAGAAAGAATATATCACACATATCCCATTGCTTATATGCAGTTAAAAATTAACACGCTTCTCAGCTAAACAAAAATTCACGACTGAAAATGTGTAAATACTAAACACATTATCGTAGACTCGAAGAGCAGTCAAACAGTTTTTACATTCTTTGGAGTGCTCAGTCTAAATGAAAGACGGCATATTGATGGTCTACTCTTCTCCCGCTTCAGGTCGGCATGGTTTCCGACTGTGACGTCACGCAGGGGCAAAGGTCACGCATTGCGTAACTGTATCAGTGTGCATTGGCGATATACTTTACCTTGGGTGCTGTGCCATCGAACAGAACTTCGGCCCAGAATCGCTTTTCCCGCATGGAAGATCCTATAGAGACCCAGCTAAGAGTCAAACACCTCGTCATGAGCGCCGAGTTGGATGTCTTGACAAACTGTGCTTTGTGCAGGATGTGTACAAAGTCAATGTCAAACATTTCCTAGGATTGCCTGTTAATGCAGACACCTTAAAGAGTCTATGTCATGAATTATTAATTTTTGTTGATGCCTAATTTGATATTTTTTCTTCCGAGTTCTCTTCACAATTAGGACACGCATCACATGCGACGGTCGACTGAAGTGAAGGGGAATATACTTTTGAATTTTCATATCAGTCAGCGAGTGTTCAAGGGAAATTTGAGTTATGAAGTCCAATAAAAAAAAATGTAAAAGGTTAATTGGTCGCGAACATTGTACGGTACTGCAGACACATTTGCTATTGACAGAATGGTATGAAAACATATTAAGCTATAGATGAGACTGTAGCTATTATACACTTTTAGCAGAACAAAATATTACACAAACACAATTTGACACCGCTTTAGAATACAAATTATTCTGCCACTCTGTTTTTCATTCAAAACGAACTAATTTGTTATTGGATGTAAGTAGAGACAGTCCTAGAATATGTAGTCCACGAAATAGACATTCAATCAATCATCATCATCATCATCATGTGCCGTCGTCTACGTCATCATTGTCCTATATGTACATGAAGTCACACAAAAGAGTAGCGTAATGTGTTACATGTTGAAAAAGAGGATGTAATGAATATATGGACAATACAAATCCACAACCATTTCTCGTTTATTACAGAAAATATCGGCATGGTCTAAACGTTCAAAATACATTACGTTGGTTGTCCTCGACCACTTGACAAACTGATAACAAAATATCCATAAAACGTGGTGTTCTAAACGTTACTCAACAAACTTAAGTTATAACTCCACATTTCAATAGCCCTTGCCGAAATGTAAGACTGTGCGAAAAATAATGCTCTTCTACAGCATTTAATTAACCCAAGGAAAATGAAAGCATTTTTTTATCAGTAGCCAACTCAGTTCTGCTTCAGTGGCGGTGCGAATAGAGGTGGCTAGATTTCCGTGCATGGAATAATAAGTGGTCCCTACATTCGGCCAGAAAATATAGGATCTTAAATTAAATCTGATCTCACATAGGCATGAGGGAGGGGGGAAGGGACATTTAAATTTTATTTAAGTAGCACTACCGAGCTGATAGGTGGTCTCTAAATAAAGGGCTTTATAATGAAGGGGCCTTAAACTGCAGGGCTATTTAGTTTTTACCCAACTTTGAACTTTTTTCTTTAAGAAAAGGCTTGTACATGTAATAGTGGGCACTTTACCTCCAAGTACATGTGTATGTTTTATATTAGTTCAGTTCTTAGGAAATATGCGATCTCACTGTGTGATGTGTTATGCATGTCTAACTGATCTGGTTACTATACTTGAAAATAAGCGCGCCCCTGTGCGTTGAGTCAGGATGTCTAAATGTAATATAGTCATTGGAAAATTTATGAACACCGACAGCAGGCTTTTATCTCTTTCTTGGAATTAATATCTCGAGTACTACTGCTGCTGCTACTGCTACTAGTATTGCTGCTGCTGCTACTGCTACTACCGCTACTTGAAGCTTGACGTTATAGGCTTTCGGTTTTGTCCTCATACTACGTTTTTATCCCATGCTTTAATACAGTTGTCCAATTTTATACTGGACGCAAATGCGTAATACAGGAACTTGACCCCCAGATATGCTCAGTCCACGACGGAAGAAATCGCCCAATTGCTTTTATGAATATCATGCCTACGTTTTGCTCTTTTCAAATACAGAAATGCTACACCGGTCGCAACCTGGCAATTAGTTACGTATTTCTACTAATTTTAATGCTAGCGTAGTGTTCACAGAATACACCTTTTGACCCAGTACGCTGCATGACGCATGTCCAATTGGGTTTCGATTTGGCTGAACGCTTTTGAATCACGAGGCAGGTACAATCGAGGTATGCGGTTCACTGCCGATATTTAATTAGTTGTATTGACGCACTTTGCCGAAAAAGGCCGACTATGCATATGTCACCCTTGTACCTCGCCGCTCGATTGGTGGGCGCAGGCATGACTGCTCCGGGGGTGTACGTTCCTTTTATATGCATGAACGCAATGCTTATCTACTCAATAAATATAATTCAAGAGGGAATTCACGTTTTATGGCTGGTAATAAAATGCGAATCTGAATCGCGGTAAGGCGTGTGCAGGATACTGCATGTGCATATATTTGCAAATGCTGATTTTGGGCAGTACAGTGGGTTTTAATACGGCTTTTGGGCATCTTAAAACTCAAGAGGGCTAACAGGAAAAAGCAGAAATCGTATGCTTGATCAAGACCTATTTCAAAGAACACAATCACGCGCCTTAATTAAAGGCAGAAATATTTTATATTTATTGATATCGTTACGTTTCATGCAACAAGTACGTACGTACCCGATTAGTAGATATATATATAGCACTACGAATTCCGGGTACCGATTTTCATCATATTAATTTCCAGGAGCATTTAAACCAATCAGTTTTTATTATAGGATTTCTATCCAAACGGCACATGCAGCAGGATCGGGCACATATATGCGAGGGTGACTCAGCAAATATATTGACATTTTTTTTAGCACGATGGAAACCCGTGTCGGGGGTGTTTCATTGTACGGCAATTCAAATGACAGACGCGGTTGAACTGTTTTGAGAAAATGTTTTGACAAAAACCGGTGTGAAACGTGGGTCACGGTTATGTCACGAGTTCGGGTGCAGTGTCTACGCCGCATCAGCCGTACCAGGATGTGGACTCGGGTTTATGTACAGTAGGATATGCATACCGGTATATATGTTGACAGCCGCCTTCATTTGATCGCCAGTTTAGCAATGTTCGCTTGGATATAACCTACACGTGAACCAGGATACGGATATCAACGAGAACTGACACGGAGCTTTGGAAAACAAATAAACGCTCGATCTTTTAAACCCGGGTTACTCGGAAAGCGAATTTGAACACTACATATCGATTCGTCGTACCCGGCTTGGTGGTGGATGCACCCAGGGTTAGGGCGGTGCTCACCTATAGGCCTCAATATCTTTACTTGTGCAAATGACAGCGCGCCATATGGTCTTTAACCAGCCCGCCGGTATCGACAATACTGAATCGCAAGGGGGAATATGAATTTCTGCTTGCCTGGTGTCACGAACTGACAATAAAATAACAGGACTAAATTAAAATGAGTCGAAAACGCAAGGACGTTAGACGAAAGTTTGGATTAGAAACTTTGCAAATGACAGAAGCCTGAATCGGAGGATTTAGTGTTCGGTGCTATGATTTCGGGATGATGGAAACACGTCCTACATTCGGGATGGGGTTGCTTCTGGCGGTCGTGGCCGCTAATCTTGCCCCTATTGTGTTCGGTGAGGGCTCGAACTGCACAACGGGACAGCCCACTGGGATTCCTTTCACTACGTCGACGTCGCTACCAGCAGAATCTCCAGAGATGCTCGAACCTCTGCAGAAAGGCATGCTTCCCGTTTATGAAATGACAAATTACTTTCTGGAGACTGTGTTACAGCCAAGCTCCATCGTGGACCTGGATAGAGAACTGGATCTGTCAGATTTTCAAGCCGTTGAAGAGTCATTGAAAAGCGATTGGCAGTTCTGGATCAAACACTATTATCAATACGCCATCTGTTGGTGTTTGGCTGTTGTGTATATTATCGCCGTCCCTCTTAGCGCCTGTATCGTCTGCTGCTGCAGGTCACGTGGTCGATGCGGCGGGAAGACAATTTCGAGAGATCGAAAGGACACAAACTGCAATCGGCGATGCTGTAGCTTTTTGCTGATTGTGATCACCGTTCTGATGCTTTTCGGTGTTGTCTGCATGTTCATATCAAACGAACTCATTTATGAAATGACAGAACCCTCGGGAATACCGGAAACATTGTCAACAACCGTGTCGAGCGTTGACAATTTCAGGTTAGCCAGCATGACGAGCTTAAGAAATGAAATCAGAATCCGTCTGGAAAATGAACTACGCTCAATCTCGTCTGCCCTGGTGTCGTTGCCAGGAAACGCGCAAGAAGTGGTGGGCGATATTACGGGCACCGGGGTTTTATTTTGGTCAATGCAGGCCTACGTTAACGGCCTGAATATGAGCAGGAATGCTCTTTTGTCTATAGACACCCATACGTCCGCCATTACCGCTCAGCTGGGCTTGCTGCAGAGCGAGGTATCCGAGTTCAAGGAAAATATGACTAACGGTTTGGCGTTCTGTGAAAATTCAAATCAGGATTGTTCCCGCGCCATTCAGAGCATATCACGTATAATCGTACCGTCCAATTCGACTCCAGACTCATTCCAGGACACAGCGGTCGCTCTGGATTCAGCATTGGGACTACACACCAATCTCTGGATCGAGTCCGAACGGTCGCGTCAGGAATACGACTCAATTCAAGACTCCATACGAAACTCATCAGAGTCGATTACCGCAGAGATCAGCTCACAAAATGCTCAGATTACCACCAAAGCCACTGACTTTATAAACACCACGTCTGCATTTCTTGACCAGTTTTCTACCAATGAAGCCAAATCGTTTGTGAATGAAACGATTAACCCCTGGATCGTCGATATTGGACGATACAGGTATTTCGCAGGGATAGGTTTGAGTACGATGACCCTGTTGATAGTAACCCTCTGCGTGTTGGGCATTCTGTACGGAGTCTGTGGAGACAGGGCCACTGCGCATGCGCAGTGTTGTAATCGGAGGAATGCGGCTAAATTCCTGCGTGCCTCTTTGGTGTTCATCTACGTCTTTTGCATCATTCTCATGCTGGTGACATCTCTACTCCTGGTCCTCGGAGGAATACCTCACAACGATGCCTGCAGACATTTGGTCAAAATGAGCGACGACCCCGCGCTTGACGTCATAGACCGGATCCTGAACAAAGTGCTCAACGTCTCAGTTGAAATTCTGGATCTCTACAGGAACTGCGCAGACGACGAAGCCCTTTACACAGCTGCCAGGATCGCTGAGCTGGGACCAGGATATGACGTATCTGCTCTTCTGAATATTTCCCAGTACGACATACCAGAGCATCTGGATGCCCTGAGCACCCAGACGTATCACCTGGGACCTCTTCAGTTGTTGAGCGACGACCTAGAAGTAGCGCTCCGTGACATCTCCTCCGTGTGGGAAACTGTGGATTTGTCGCCACATACCCAGTTCCTGGATGCTATCAGTGCTGTGCGTCAGGATTTAAAGGAGCTAGTTGGATTTCTGAGCGATGCTGCTGCCAGGAGTAGCTCCACAGAAGCCATATCCTCTCTCTTCAGTGCCTACAGCAGCCAAGTTGAAAGGTTGGAGCAAACACATTTTTCAGAGCTGAGCATTGAAACGGATCTTCTCAGCGAGGCGTTGTCGCTGGCGAAGGATAACGTGGATTTCAAGGCCGAGGATTTTATTTCCGGTATCACTGCCGCCCAGGGGGGAATAAATCCTTCAGTCCTCCAAGAGGCTGTCTCGGAGTCTGCGAGTTCCATTCTTATTTTGTACAGCGACATGGTTACCGAAGTAGTAGCCGCCATCACCCAAGACGTCGCCCGGTGTGGATCTTTGTATGACGTCACATCTGAGTTGGTGAATGACGTCTGCTTCCACTTCCTGTACCCATTCAACGCGTTCTGGTTCAGTGTCGGCTGGGGTCTGTTCTTCTACATATTGCTTATCCCTGTCGCCATGAAACTGGCTGATTATTACGTCATAGCTCATGAATACGACCCGGAAGCGGAAATCCTTGAGGTCCCTTTCGAGCAAGAAGCTGAAGAATTCGAACCGCCAGACACGGTCCAGAACAGGAATTCACGAGATTGGCGGTGGAACGACATCCCGGAAGCCTCCGTGAGTGCCCGCCAGTGGCAGGATGACGCTAGATCGAGGCATTCGCCAGATGGCGCTGGGAACGGTCGTAACTTGGACGTCACGTCGGTGTCGCTGAATGGATGGCAACCTGATACCGGCGCATCCAATTCCGTCCCTTACGTCACCACAGATATTGATAACGTCATATTTCACGCCCCCGACAAGTCTCCTCCATTACTCAGTGAATTGGATTATCCTCTAGCCAGTCAACAAAGTCAGTTCCTTGATCCATATAGCCAAGATTTACCTGGCCTTAGAAGCAGATCTGACTATGATAGATACGCTTATGACAACACAGGCTATTTTTAAACAAAGAAGCCCTAAATAACTTTGCAAGCGAGAGACCGCTACATAATTTGTACTGCACATTATATAACCTGCAAATGCATTAATTCCACCCGTATTTTATGTAGCCTGCTTCGTTTTATGCAGCACCTTGCTGAAATGGGCACTTTTAAAATATAGGTCGAATTTTCGCAGTATTTTGTAATTTTGCTATTTTAATAGATACATCAACATATTTGACATACCTGTGTGTTTGTAATGATGACTTGCTATATAGAGCTCAGGTCAAGAAGCTTCTTCTGTGATTGTATCCACGCAGTGTCTTCGTTTGCACGCAACATGTGCATATTCAAGATACATATATTTTGTAATCGGTTACACATATATTCCAGGTCTGAATTTCACTGGAAAATTCGCTGCATTAATTTAGCTAATAAAATTTCACACAGCATTTGTGTCGGAAACATCGTGAATATTATGAACTATATAATCATGAAGATTCTGTTACTTTTATACAGCATGTAGACATAAAGTAGATTAAGTTAGCACACATTTGGGGAACAGCAGGAAATTAAAGACTGTTGAAGAGACCTACTACATCATGTAGTAGGTCTCTTCAACTGTCTTTAATTTCCTGTTGTTCCCCTGTTCCCCAAATGTGTGCTAACTTAATCTACTTTATGTATAATCTGCTTTATGTGGGGTCACCTCTGTTCCTAAAACAAAAGTTTACCAGTTGAATTCATTTTAGGCCCAACGTTAAAAGTTAAAAGGGCCCCAACGTTAAACGTTAAAAGTCACTCCTATTTCAAGCCTTAATTATAGGCCATATGTTACCATTGAACGTTAACAGGAAGCCATATATCTCACCCTCGGATTTAATCTTTAGTGACACTGAAATGTCAAGCTGAGCTGCTCAGGGTCACTCACATTTTAGTATTTTAAGCTCTTATATCCGAGCAACAGGTAGAAGTACAACGTGTGTTGCTGTTGAACACTGTTTGGAACTTGTATATGAATATGTCAACTGGAGTTGACCTCGAGTGACTTTGACAGATCAAGTTTTAGGCTCACTCATCTTTCTAGCATCATGACTAAAATATTAAAGGAGCAGCGCTGGGGCATATGTTACTGCTGAATGCAATAGGAGTAATGAAAGTTCAGCCGTACCTTTTAACTTAACCTTAAGTTGGCCCTAAATTGCCAAATTCAGTAGGTCACAGCATATGCATGTTGCCAGGACAAAGACACAAAATAGAAAACAAACCAGAAAGATTGCTGGGACAGGAAATTCCGCCCAGCCCCAAATATTACATTTGCTTAGTACGTAGAGGGAATTTCGTTCAAGCTTACCCTGGAGTGACCACTAAGATATACCCTCGCAGCATGGATAAGGATAGAACTAAACGTATGCGCTGTGCTAAGTTTTTTAACATATATCGTCTTTTTTAGTTTCAAAATTCCCAACCGTACAGTACCATAAAATACACACACAGCAATATGGAAGCATTTTTTTTTAAAAATATACATGTAATACCCAGACAAATTAATATTAAAATTAATTAAATTTTCAAATGGATTTTTGTTTGGTTGGATTATTCGGTTATTGCATTAGTCATGTTTAGAATTGTCTTAGAAAAAGAACCTACATCTACCTGCAATATCAGGGACCAACGATATGGATGGCTCTACATTGGTCCAAATAATTTATCCTGTGTCACACCTCACTTTTTATTGTGTTTTTTTCTGTGTTCCATGTCACTTTTTATAAGAATTTTACGTCACGTCAAGTTTTATAAATATTTTACATATATATATTTGTAACATAATTTACATTTTATAAGACTTTCCTGTCAATCTTCGTTTCCTATAAAATTTCAAAGTCTATTCTACATTTTTAGCTCTGC
>JAAUYG010114238.1_pt1:0-12500 | contig 13929 bp, 11 predicted proteins | sample 7278091 | NCBI WGS metagenome assembly JAAUYG01 (sample SAMN14350201, study PRJNA611818) | marine sediment metagenome | isolation source: surface marine sediment (0.6m) | place: French Polynesia: Moorea | collected 2018-08
TCTACAGTATATAGCCTAAATCTTCGTGGTTTGTCATTGCAAAATGTCGCCTCCATCTTGTCTACAGTATATAGCCTAAATCTTCGTGGTTTGTCATTGCAAAATGTCGCATAGTCTAAATCTTCGTGGTTTGTCGTTTTCTCTATTCCATCAAATTTCAGTGTATAGGAATCAGCACACCATAATCGCACTCATTTCATAATTCAAGAATAACTAAGCCAACACATACATAAAGGGGGGGACAGGCTTTATTCAAAGGGCTATTATGTAAAGTTTGCCGAAAGAGTCATTTTTGTCAAAAAAGCCGAAAGTGACCGTTTATGTTTGAGTACGCATATATACATGGCAATACATCAAAGCATAACAAACAGAAAGTTATAGGAGTGGCCCAGGAAAGGCGTATCCGCGGCGAAAGCGAATACCTCATCCCTGCACTGACCGTGATCACCAAACTGTAGAGTACACATTCAAATCACATATCACATTTAAAATCCATATAGCAGGCTCGTCGGATGCGTGTTGGGTATGGGGATCACTTCGGGTCTCTCCATAACTTAACCAATTAAAATTTTCTGTTCTGCTCGAGATGCTTATATGTCTGTAAATTCTGCATTATCAAACTCATTTCTTTTTGGCCATATCCCTCACTCCCTATCTCCCATCTGGCTGAATGCCCAGGTATGTCAGTCTGATTGACTAATGACAGGGAACAATGTACTGGTCAGTGAACCATGACCGCTATGTTCTGTATAAGCTGCCTTTGGCTTAAGATTTTAATCTGTCTGTGGATTCTTATTACTGTGGTGTACGTATTGCATTATATCCCATATTCTGTTTTCCTACTTGTAATAAACTATGCGTATTGGAAACATTCATCTACCCTAATACCCCCAACCCATCTTAATTCAGCAAATCCACATGCTGAAAATAACTTGGATTGTTTGAGGCAATACGGGTGAGGAATAGGAATGGGTGAGAAATAGGAAAGGGGGGGGGGATTTATTTGAGCTATGCATTCTTTGTGATTACATCTTTGGGAAAATCTTCATGCAAACCATACTTTAAAATGTTTGGCTCATGTATACGAAAGAAAAACACTCGTCATTCCATACAATCATATATACAGCATATATACAACGGCAGAAAATTGCGTTAACTAAAATGTCACACATTGCGGTTATGTATGTCCATGCAGTTTGGACATAGATTGACTGACGCTGCTCCCGAGTTTGACGTGTTTATATTACTATGGTCTGATGTCCATTGCTGATTTAAAGTGTTGGTCAACAGATTACGCACATGTTGGAGACTTTCATATGCTTTACACAGATTTGCAAAGTGTCAGGAATATGTACAGATCTGCGGGGAAATAGCACGTTTCGTATTCTGGCAGGAAACAACCATAGCCAATTTCATTGTGCATGTCCTCCACATTACTTCCCAAGCATATTAGGATGATACTGTCACAATATATACAACGTCTTATCAGATACTGAAAGAAGCAAAATAAATCATTTAAAACTAAAAAATGGAGACACATCTATTACTGTTTCTTTGGCAAACATCTATATATATATATACAGGCACTGTATGCAATAAAACATATTTTAGTTCATTTATGCATACATCATTCTTATTCACAACGGATACAATCACAAACTTCAGCATCTATGTATTGGCGGAACTTGAACGAAAAAAAATGTTAAAAGTAACTCAACATACACGTCCATCTGTCTCACAGAATACATCGTTTTAAAAGAATGTTATGGTTTCTTCAATGGAATTTAGGTTTTAGAAACTGCCAGAAATCCTGCAACTGGACACAAAAACCATGTAGGAAAAAAGTGTAACGGAACACAGTGCAAGCCCTAGTCCGTCCCCGGGGTCTGACAGCTTTTACAGTGGCCACTATGACATTACAAATTGATATTTCATTATACTATTATCAGAAGACAGAGAGACAGTGCATGCGTACTTATTTCATTGAATAAATATTGCACTATTGGATTCGAACAAGAATAGCCCAACATTGCAACTATTCTCAACACTGGAGCTTTTGGTGACAGCCGATGGTGTATCGTGTCATAGGACGGAATGATGGTGGGGGCTGCAGATGTAGTCTAGCCCTCTTATGCTTGGTTTCTGGAACACAGAAAAAACTCACAGCAGCAAGTGTGTCAACCTCATACGATTATGAAAGTTTCAGGCGGCGTACATGTACCCTTTTTTGTATGTAGACATATTACAATTGTGTGTATAGCAACTATATTGATCAGATCACGCATAGGTCGAATTATGTCGCTCATTGCTTAAATTGATAGATCTACATTCACTATTTGCAATGACATAGTATACTGTCGTATATAGTGTTTGTCTGTCAGCAGCAAAGCGGGAATGGTTTATGTGGAATATATTAATGCGGCGCCTCAACGTGCGTCCAGTATTTACTTGTCGTAGTGAAAGAGTGTGGGAGGAACAGAAATAACTGATTTAGAATGGAGCACCAGATATTTTCTGAATCAGTATCTTTTGATGAAGCAATGCGTACTTGATTTTGCCAAATACGCAATGGCTCCTACTATATGGTTAGTCCTATACTTTTCATGTCGTTTATATGATTGCATCATTTACGGGTGTAATCCAGAATGCTCTTGCGGGCTATTTTACCGGCACTATTTAATGTTCATGCTATTTCCTGTAGCGTTGCACAACATTACCATCCTAGCTTTGTATGCAACTCTTGAGTGATGCCAGCAACTTAAAGACGACAAAACATTAGACGAATGCAAACGTTTGTACATCTATAAACCCTATATCTAAACAATATACACTGGAAAGTAAGCTGATATGCTTAACTTTTACTCCCGTGGACGGATGTGGATCAGACGGGATCAAGGCGACAATAGATCCACGGCAGGTGCGGTCCACAGCCAGTCTTATCCAACGCCAATCCAATCCACAGCTAATCCACTTCACCGTAAATCGAATGAACAGCCAGTTTTATCCTAAGCCACTCTGACCCACAGCCATTCTCATCCCAAGTTGAGGCGCGGATCGATTTTTTTGTAGCTAATCTGTCGAAAGATCAGTTAATACTGCTTGTCACTAATGTTGATTGTTTTACTTTATATACTTATTACTTAATCTTATCTACATTTGTGGCACCAAACCGGTACAGGATGGTGGAGTCAAAGTGACGATTTTGTCTGGTGTATATTCCATGCTTGCAATCTTCTAATGGAACAACCAAATAATGGCCCTTTAAGTTATTAATAAGTAATACTCTGGTTAACCAGTGACTTGTACGGTTCCGATAAGATGCACGCATATCCTTAGAACAAAAACAATGACCAATACAAACTGATTGGAAACTGGCATATATACCTGACATTCCCATCTGCATATCTGCCACCCTGCGATCAGCCTTGGCTTTGTTCAATCGGCGTTCATTCATGACTTTATTACGAACAACCTCCCTGGAGTGTCGTATATCTGGATGAGCATCCAGGAAGGCTGTAATCTGGCTTTGGTCTGCAACACATAAAAATATTGCATCCTTGGTATACTCTGCATCAGTGTATCACTAAAAGTAAAATATTAGTATAAATCAACAGTTATACATGCAGATACCTCCAGCAGCAGCAGTAGCAACATCAGTAGCACCAAGAGTAGCAGTAGTAATAGCGGTAACAGCAGCCGTGACAGAATTATTATTAGTGGTACTATTATATAATTCATAGTTACCTGGTACGGCCCTTGTCGCCAAAGCTCCTTCGATATAGGGACGAAAGAATACCCTCAGGTTGTTGGTCTCAAGTGCAGTCCAGCGAGTCCAAGATTCTGGAAGATATGAGAGTTTTGTTCCAGATTAAATTTCCAACATAGTAGTAGTAGCTGTAGTAGGTTTATTGTCCGAAGTATAAAATATACCAGGACCAAGCAGATAACAGTTTGTATGTAACAACGGTGGAAACTAAGCATTATATAATGTCAAAAAGTCAGAAACATATTTACACATCTCTGCACATCACAGTCCATATCGAACAAACCAGGCAGGTCTGTGACCGCAAGGCTGTGTTTGACTCTAATGTGGTCCGACAGAATGCATCGGAATAGTACGTGTTCTTCATCCTGTATGGCTTCACTACAATTACGCAATCGCTGTTCCTGCGGAGTGATTGGTCGCGTCCAACGGCCTGTCTCCACTTTGAGTCGGTGAGATGACAAACGGAGGCGAGTGGCTTTCATCCGCAACGAATCTGGGATTGTGGAGTCATAAATTGTATGCACTGTCAACTCTGGGTTCATTCGCAGATATGTTTGGAACCACGTTCTGGATGCAGCCTTTAATCTTATGGTGGTGTAGATATCCGTCGCCGTCTGGCGTGTATATCCCTGAAAGGTACGAAATTGGGATGAGGAAATACCATTAATAGGTCGCCAGGCGATTTGTAATGGAGAATGCGGGTCGGTAGCGTCAGAATTTTTTTTGTCTATCAGCCTACGCCGGCTGTCTAGAATCAAATGCTTCAAGCGTGGCAAGGCAGTCAGAACAGAGATCTCGCCACATACGACCGGAACCATTCAAAGTGCTACCCAGTGACTGGGTGTATACTTGGGCTGAAGTCAGATCGTTTAGATCGTTTGCGTCTCCTGCTAGGACCACATATTTCCCTGTGAATGTGGTCAGAAGTCTCGTTTGGAGGATAGCGAATAAGTCGTCCGTATAATAAGGAGTCCTGGGGCGGAATATACAAGCCTGCAAAAACGACAAAGTGTTTATAGCCGTTTAAGAGCAGGTCACGATCGTTCTTAATTTCTGACAGAAACACAATGTCGTTCTTGATTAGTGCATCACTGAATAACAGTTTGTTGTTGTAGTTTGTCCTTGGCACCGGCAATGTTCCAATAGCACAAGGACAACGCCGTGTTCTGCTTGCTTTCACTGACGAAAACTCAAGAGACCTGGCTTCCGGAATTCGTCAATGACGTCACCATTTACGAGGACCCTCCCGTCTTTGATGACAACTTCCTTGTCGGCGTTCTCAGCAGCATCCTTGGCTTCCTTCAGAACTCTGTTGACGCGCTGCCACTCTTTTCGTATTAATGGATGGGTGTCTTACTTTACAACTATCTTAGCGGTATTCTGATCCTGTTTCAGCTGTTGTTTTTTTATCGAGGACAGTCTGGCGGGTTTCGGGTAGTTTAAACGTAAGTAGCAATGGGCGAGGCCTGTCTCCTTGTCGCTGTCCCTGCCTCCGCATAGACACGCCCGAATCTTTAATACCACAACTTGAATGGCAGAGGACTTCCGCCACCTTGGCGTTGTCATCTGTTTACTTTCCAGGAAGCGCTCATCTTCAGGGACACCGAACATCACCAGATTGTTGCTTCTTTTCTTAGCGCCCAGAACGTTGAGGAACCGTTGCTGCTCCTGGATCACAGTGGTCTGTTTATCCACCACGGACTTCAGCTTATAAAGATCTTTTCTTAAGGCTTTGTTTTCGTCTTGCAGAGCATTGACAACTTTTAATTTCTCATCGATGGACTTGATAATGTCAGACTTAACGCTCAACGCTCTCTACCATTGATTCAATGTCAGCCTTACGCAAGGTCTCTGTTGTATCCTGTTGTGATGCCATCAGAACATTCTCCACCTTTTTTAAGCCGTCATTTTTTTTTCAGTTTTTCTACGTCCGCCGCAGATAATGTTCGTGCGACGTCAATATCGGAGTAGTTTGTACTGGACATCTCTGAGTAAAAAGAGTCCTTTACATCAGGCCAGTCTAGCGATAGATAACGGGGCGTACCTTACAGGGCGCATATATGCGCAAGACACGCGAAAGGAAATTATATAACAAGGTATAAATTGTGGCAGTTAACGTGCGTTTGTACTTTCAAGTTCATGAAAAAAATTCTACCTTTGTTTTTATGAGACTTGGCGTGATCAAAGCCGCCCACGGATACCACCGTCTCACTTCCTGGAATAAAGAAGAACAAATCTGCTGGTAAGACTAACTTCCACATTGCACACAATATTAAACTGTCAGGTTGCATTCGCTTTACCTCAATGTCTTACAAACTTCTGTTGCTCAGGCTTTTAAGAACTTAACCTAATACCAGAAAATGTGTGACTAATGATGTGCATACAATAGCAATAGCACCAGAGTACTAAATTCTGCTACTGAATTGATTTATATTTACTATGGTTAAATATGTAGTAGACGTTCATTATATTTAGCTTTCCTTCACAGCTTTTCTCTATTTTCAGTGTCAGGTGCTAAAAAGAATATATCTTGATGTAAAATAATATTCGGTACAGTTGCTTTATGCATCAATCTTCAATCTTTCCTTTAATCTTAGCGACATACCGTTCACAGTAGCCGTCGCGGAAGGCGCAGTCTGTCTCTTCCCTACCTTCGCCTGCGCACCACCTAAAATAATGTCACAAATCATCCAGGACTCATCTTAATTGTCTGTCGGAATATAGACTGGTACCACCCTCCCCCTTGACTACCTAATACGCCATTTTATTTACTTCGTAACCCATTGAACACATGGGTCGTCCTTCCATTGAGGATCTTCAAACAAAGTGCTTGAAAAGCACATATAAAAATTCACCAAAAATGCATATAATATCCCAGCACACATTACCAGTATTACATTTGACAAATGTAATCTTTAAAGCTGTTGGGCCCTGCCTATATCAACCATTCGGCCACACACTTTAGCATGTTTTCAACACTACAGTTTAAAGCAGGTTAAATATGTAGTAGATGTTCAATATATTTAGCTTTCCTTCACAGATTTTCCCTATTTTCAGTGGCCTGTCATGTGCTAAAAAGAATATATCTTGATGTAAAGTAATATTCGGTACTGTTGCTTTATGCATCAATTTTCAATCTTTCCTTCTTTCCCTTAATCTTAGCGACATACCGTTCACAGTAGCCGTCGCGGAAGGCGCAGTCTGTCTCTTCCCTACCTTCGCCTGCGCACCACCTAAAATAATGTCACAAACCATCCAGGACTCATCTTAATTGCCTGTCGGAATATAGACTGGTACCACCCTCCCCCTTGACTACCTAATACGCCACTTTATTTACTTCGTAACCCACTGAACACATGGGTCGTCCTTCCATTGAAGATCTTCAAACAAAGTGCTTGAAAAGCACATATAAAAATTCACCAAAAATGCATATAATATCCCAGCACACATTACCAGTATTACATTTGACAAATGTAATTTTTAAGCTGTTGGGCCCTGCCTATATCAACCATTCGGCCACACACGTTAACATGTTTTTAACACTACAGTTCAAAATATGGTACATCTCAAAACATACCGTTGCCAACTGCCGTTTTAGGCGTTGAACATGAAGCAGTCTTCTTCGGACCCACGTGTGCCTTTAACTGGGCGCGACCTATTAAAGAGGATTAATCCGATAATACAACATACATGCACAGTGTTCTCTATATTTTAAGACACCCGTGTGATCGAAAATGTTGTCTTGTATTACAGGCAGTCTTATATAGAAGGCAATAGACAAGCAAGCAGTTTGGGGCCAAATGAAATGGGGTGTTCTTATAATCAAGGTTGGTATTAACGTTACAGTTGTAAAATAGGACTACTGTGCACCATTTCCTAATTTATCACAGAATGAGAGAAGCGAACCATTACACATATCCTATAGGTATTCTCCAATACTGTATCTTACCGAACAGTCAGATAATTGAAAATAATAATCTATAATATAAACCACAACTGTCAATGGTGTACGAGGATGTAATTGTTAGAAAATATTAAAGCTGCTTATGTTAAGTACTTAACAAAAGTACGATTGTGTATTTTCTCAAGATAAGAGAATGTGAAAAACAAACATGATGGAACAACTAACCAAGATCTATATCCTGTAAGTTTGTTGCCACAGTTACAACTCCCTCAAGCGCTTCCGGTACTTGGTATCGGGTTTCATTCATTTGTTTTGAGTGTCCAAGGCCTTTAAAAAAGAGCTCTCTGCTACTGTCGTCAACATCTAATGCGGCGTATAAAGTTGAAATGCGGTGTCTGTTTTGTGTAAAGGTGAATATATCGTCGGTTGTCAACTCAGCTGAGCGGCAAACATGGTCGAGCGCGTTCCCCCCACATACATGTTCCAGGTCGGCGGTTTTTCTCGTGCTGGGGAATAGGAATGGGTTCTTGGCGTTGACGTTTCCGATTGTCCTAAACTCAGGAGAAGCCATCAGGTTACAGCCTTCCATGGTGTCTTTTGGAAAGTAGACTGGTACCAGCTTGCCCCCCTTGACTACCTGATAGGCGACTTTAATTTGTTGCGTAATCCATTGAATATATGGGTCGTCCTTCCATCGAGGATCGTCCTTTTGGATCCATTCATTTCTAACACATTCTTGATACTGCGCCAAGGTTAGACGAGCGGGCTCGCCTCCCCGTTTTCCGTTGAAGAGAGTTAGACGCGTTACCAATGCGTTTCGCAGGGAAACAAAGCTGTGAACATCGCGGAGGTGGTACTGATCACTTACGACCGTATTGATACGCTTCAGAGATTCATCTCTTACTTTTTGCACGGCGGCGTTCGACGGCAGGGCACCTGGCATTCGTAGCTTCCGCTGTGAGTCGACCCCCAGTTGGTATATGGCGTCCCCAAACATGATGTTACGTTCACCACTAAAAACTTCCACCCATTTCCTGATGTCCTCAGCTTCTTCGTCCTTCTCCTCCTTATACATTTTCGCTTTTAACGCGTCTGCCGCTCGCTTCAATAGAAATTGGATTGCATATTTTAAGCCGGCTTTAATTGAACCTGATTCTTCTCCCCGACAGAAATTTTCAATCGCATCTTTCAGTTCGTCTAAATACTTTCGCCTGAACATGTCTCTTGTGTCTATATGACATCCCACAATGCTTTCCAGTTCTTCTTTAATTCCTGCAATTCTTCTCATATCTGTTCTGACCGTTTTCGCGCAGTCGTTTATCTGTGTAGGCCCCTTCCGGTTTGCTTTGAAAAAGAATCGCAGTCCGATAGCTTTCAGAGTGGCGTCGTTACGGCATTTATTTCCCAAGGTGTCATTGGCCAATTTCCCCAGTACCTTCTCTTTGAAATCATCGGAATATTGCTCGTCGTTCTTGAAAGTATCGAGTCGTAACGGTGTTGTGCTTTCGTGGCAGCTTTTTTGGTGATAACAGAAATATTTGCGAGAGTACATGCCATTGCAGATCTTGCACATGACTGGCATATCTTCATTCTTATTTCTTCTTTCTCGCTGATATAGTGGATTGGCCTTCTTAACTTCTTCCATGTTTTGCTTAAGTATTGCATCTTTGCGCAATTGTTCGAATATAAAATCAGCTTCTTTGACACGGTTAGACCCTTCCAATCGCATGGCTTCACGCACTCGTGGGTCTTCCTTGTGTTTCCGCTTCTGGTGTCGTCTTAACTTTGACCCCGCGATCTCCTTTAAGCATATTACACACTGTCTCCTAGGTCTTGGCTGAAAGTATATATGCACATTAAATCAAAGAGATAAATTGACATTGGTGCTCTGTTTGATAACTGCAGGTGGTGATTCATTGGCTTTCTAGTTTCGTTATGATAAAATAAGCAGTTGCTAATATTGTGTAGTTTATTTTAAGTTTTATAACTCTAAAATCTCACCTTAGATTTTTCTCCCCCATTGTTGTCGGAATCACTACTGTTTCCTTCCTTGGTGGGTTGCTTGTTAGATGTTTGCCCTCTGGACTTGCCTGAAATAATTTATGATTTTGATCTTGCTTTATACCGGTAATAGACAAATTAGATGCGTTACATGCTAGCTGGGTGCACAATGGCATTAAGCGGACATCATATTTTTAGAACACTAGTTAGCTACTGATAATTATCCTCTCTTAAGGCAATAAGGTCAAAACGTATTTTGCAATTGAAACCACAATATTTGTCGTCACTATGTTTTGGTTATTATGCTTCTTGAAAATCGTCCGTCTTTCTATAATACCCAAAGGGGAGGTAGACTCATCATAAAACTACCAAAAAAACTGAGATAAGTTTTATCGTTTAATTGTAAGTTTATGCACACTTCAAGGTGTAATACGGGTAAACAGTAATAACATTAATAAAGAGTGGGTACGTGAGGTGCAATTTCTCTCAATTTGCACACCACACTGTATTAACTATTGCCAACCATAACAATTTTCAATATTTAAACCCCGCCAGGCGTTTATTGCGATGGTCTTATGTGTGTGTTTGTTTGTGTGTGTGTGTGCGTGCGTGCACACATGCGTGCATGCGTCTGTCTATCTGTTAACAAAATATTCCAAAAGCATTTTAATCAATCAACGTCATTTTTTGTCGAAACCACAAGGATGAGAAAAATCGCCCCATAGTAAGGGAGGGTGTGTGGGCCAAGATTTTTTTCCTAATGCATTTAATGACAAGATAGGACAATAAATTTTGAACGACTATAACAGCTAAACTGTGAGGGATGAACATGTGGTTGCTATTATGCTCCAATAGGAAATCATATATGGGAACTCTAACTACGCCATTGTATTTGATCTTGAGTGATTGTGAAAGGTCAAAAAGTCACGGTCAATCAGACTTCTCATAAAGGGACCTGGTTAGGTGATATGTTATTATTAATAATAGGGAACCATATATGGGAACTCCAATGGCCCTGTCACATTTGACCTCGAGTGATTTTGAAAGGTCACTGTCTTCAGATTTCGACGCCTTATAACTCTAAAAGGAGACTTGTTAGGCACTATTTTACTAGGAATCATTATTAGGAAACCATGGCACTGTTAAAAATGACCTTGAGTGACCTTGACAAAATGTAGTCAAGATCAACCACCTTGACAAGTCGTAGTCAAGGTCACACAGGTTTCGACGACTTATATCTCTTAAACAGTTAAAGGAGCTTAATTAGACCCTATCCATTAATAGGATATCATAATCCATTAATAGGATATCATATCTCCATTAATAGCATATCATATATGGGGAGTCCAATGTTACTGTTAAATTTGACCTTGAGTGACAAGGAAAGGTCATTTTCAAAGTCATTCACATTTTCAGCAGCTATATCTCGTAAAGGGGCTATGTCAGGCCATATATTACTGCCGGTATTAAACATTAACAGGCATCCATATAAGTGGAGTCTAATGCCACCATCACAGTTTACCTTGAGAGATCAAAGTCAAGGTCGCTCAGATTTCGGTGTGGTAGGAGATATCTATGGTATACATATCTTTGCCAGCAGTTTAGTACCACTTTCATTTGGATATCACAAAAGAGAGTTTGTTGTTGAGCGGGGTTTTCACCTGCCAGAGTTGTCTTTCTGTCTGTTTTAAAGTTGGACTGTGTTTCTTTTTGTGCTTGCGTTAATAAGTAGGTTAGCACCTTATTATTATTTATAATTTCGCCATTTAAATACCCTTCGTTCGTTTCCCCACGTTTTTCTCACTGCAGGATGCTGTGGCTTCAGCTGGTGTCATAGCACGTTGTGTGTCTACAAAAGAAATAAGACATGCCATATTCATTGTATAGAAGACGGGGACTTCTAGATTTAGATGTACTATAACTTAAGTCAATTGATATTTTTATATTTTTACAGGAATTGGTCAATGCATTTACATTGTAGTTACTGTAGTTTATAATAACTTTTTAATATAACACTAAACGTATAAAGCATGGTATAGATAGTGGCAGCATTACTAAAAATATTTTTCAACTTAATGTTGTTATTTGTTCTAAAGAAAAGTATGCCAGATACCAATGTATATATCAGAAAGTTAAATTACTGTAAGTACATGTCTCCCCACCTTCCCTGACAGCACTTTCATCAATGACGAAATTGTGTGCCTCAATATCGGACGCTAGCATACTGCAGGTGGCGCCAGCCTCTGTAAAATAAAATACATGCTCCCACACATAAATACATAGACACACGTGAGCCTGTTTGGCATCTAAGTAAGGCATGAAACACCATGAGGCAGTTTACATAGAAAAAAAAACATTTCTGGTGGTGGTTCTAGAAAAGTATAAAACTTACCAGTGAAACATTTTGTGGTGACAATTAAAGTTGATGATGGCAGGGATGAACCGTGCATGTTTGCTGCAGTGACGCATATCTCATAAACAGCATCAGGAATTTGTTCCGTAAATGTCACAATTGGTAAGTTGCCAATAGCTGCTGATGCAGTTTCAGAGTTGTTCACACTAAAAGATACGATGTAGGTATCGACTGGAACCACTCCTTCGTCTGTAGGTGGATCCCAGCGAACAGTGAACGACGTTGTTCCAACGTCTGAGGCTACGAGGTTTTGTGGCTGATTTGGAGGTCCTTTAAAAAAGAAAATCAATTTTTCTTCAAACTGTAAAATCAAGGGAAATTGATTGTTATTGTTATATAGTCTCTCTCCCTCTCTCTCTCTCTCTCTCTCTCTCTCTCTCTCTCTCTCTCTCTCTCTCTCTCTCTCTCTCTCTCTC
>JAAUYG010154412.1_pt1 | contig 13929 bp, 4 predicted proteins | sample 7278091 | NCBI WGS metagenome assembly JAAUYG01 (sample SAMN14350201, study PRJNA611818) | marine sediment metagenome | isolation source: surface marine sediment (0.6m) | place: French Polynesia: Moorea | collected 2018-08
CATGCATACCCCTAAGAAGGGTCTCTACCAAAGTTATATAAAGAATTGTGAATTTTTTGGCATTTTTTGTTGTTGTTGTTGTTCTTTTTTGGGACGTTTAACATGGGAGTCAACGCGGAATGATAAAATGTGCGATATCTTGGAAACCGCTGGTCGTAGAGCGAAACGGACCAAAATTTGGACCTCAGGTGTATAAGTATTTAGTTGACTGTTAAGTATTCAAGTTCAGTTTGGGGTCACTCGGTGCATTTCCGATTTTTGATGACCTTGTGTCTCGGAAAGGGCTAGTCGTAGAACGAAACCGACGAAAATTTGGACCTCAGAGGTAAATCTTTAGTGTATATAGTACTTTTGACTGTTATAAGTGTTCAAGGTCAGTTTGGGGTCATTCGGTGCATTTCCGATTTTTGCCTGTAACTGTCCAGACAAACGTTAGTTGTTTCAATTAGAATTTTTTTAAATACAAACTGCAATTTAATATTGTGACCAATGGGAAAACAAAAAAGATGTAATTATTTGTAAAATGCGTAATCGTAGAACGAAACATCTGGTATCTAGGGTGAGTAGCTCTCGTATGTGAGGTGCTTTAGACCTGTGCCGCTTCATGTTGTTTTGGGGGTCATACGGTGCATTGCCTCAAAATGGCCTGGCTTGAAAATGGCTGACGATTGTAGTGAAACTGGATGAAATTGGACTTGGTGACACTAGTAATGCACACCTTTGATATTGTAGTGTTCAAGGTAATTTTGGGTCATTCGGTGCATTTGTCTTAAAATAAGTTGTAACTTTAACATAGTTGGCTGTAACTTTAAAATAGTTGGCTATAGAGCGAAATAGGGTGCTACGGTGGGCGTCGGGATACTTATATGTCCCACAAATACGAAACTTATAATGATGAATTTTATGGGTACCTTTCACATTGTAGTGTTCAATGTCATTTGTGGGTTATTCACTGCTTGTCTCAAAAAGGCTGAAAATGGCTGGTCGTAGAGTGAAACTAACAGAAATTTGTGACCCTGGGACACTACCAACACTGCACATAGAGTACCTTTGATCTTGTGGTGTTCAACTTCATTTCGAGGTCATTTGGGGATGGTAGTGTATAACATACATTCACTGACAGCCAAAAAGGAATCAAACTGATTCCTATGAGGAATCCTACCACGGTGCCGAAAGTGATTCCTCTACAGAATCAGTCAGATTCTTTGGTGGAATCAGAAGCATGCTGATTCTCATACAGAATCACGATATGATTCTCTTTCAGAATCATGGTGATTCCCTAATGGAATCAGGTAAATATTCACCTAGAATTACTTTTATAAATATATTTATCTCAGATCATCGGTGATTCTTCTTAAATTCATTTTCAGAATCCATATCATTCTTTTTACTTTTATCCTGGAAAACGAGAGAGTTCTGATTAGTGATTTATTCCTTCTGTGAATTCTTTTTTGATATTGGCAAGAATCCTGGATGTCTGGCGTTCATAGTACTCCTTTAAGAATCTGGTTCCTCGAACTCTTATATTTTCTCATACTCGGTATGTAATGTGACAGACCATATATCCTACACTCACTGCCTTTGGGAGTGCAAGTTTACGTATACAGGGTCCTTGAGAAAAACTCAAATAAATGCATGTGTATTGGCAGGTTACCAGTGGTAACTGCCGGTTACTAGTGGTAACCACATTATAATGTTCACAGCCGTGATTCTTAAAGTGAATCACAGTGATTCCTCAGGTGAATCAGTGAATAATTTAAATATTTACGCATGCGCGTTATATATAAATTCAACAAGTTGATTCGCCAAGAGAATCACTGTGATTCTTTGAAAGAAAAATGCTTACAGGATTCTTGGGAAGAATCAGTTTTCCATCAACTTGATTCCCCATAAAAATCAGCATGATTCTCCGAAAGAATAATGGTTGCAGGATTCTTTTAAAGATTCAGCTTGATTCTTTTTTGGCTCTCAGTTATCTTTGGGCATGGAACTTGGCCATTGGCCAAACTTCCAGAAGTTGCACATATACTTCCTAAACTACCCCGAGTCCCAAATTTTACTCCGTTTTGCTCGACGACTGCCCATTTCAAAGATATTGGTAATTTTTCATTTTCTCATTGGCCACAATATTAAATTTCAATTTTTTTAAAAATTAAACTTGAAATTTCAAAATTCCTGTAGGTAACTTTTGTGAGGACTGTCAAAAGGAACATTCAGAAAAAGTTTGGTTCAAAAAGAACAATAGCTGTAGGAGGAGTAGCGTTTTAAAATTTCTACTCCCATAGGGGCCCAGGTTAACGAAAATTTCAATCTTTTTTAAAAACTTTAAAATTTCAAAATTCCTATAGGCTATTTTTGTGAGGACTGTCCCAGGGAATTGTCAGAAAAAGTTTGGTTGAAAAAATATATAACTGGGAGGAGTAGTGTTTTGAAATTTTTACTCCCATAGGGTCCCATGTTAACGAAAACGTAAACAAAATTGTTAAAATTAAAAAATCCAAAATTTTGAAAAAAGGAAAAAAGAAATGGTCTGGAGATATAAGGCGGATAGCTAGATTTCCACAAAATTTGGCATTGATTTGACATTTGGTTCGTGGTTTCTGAGAAAACGCGTTTTACGAACGACGATGGGCGTGAAACGCCCTTGCCACGGCATTAGCTCTGCTGACACAGTCAAGCAGAGCTACATGTAACAAAACCAGGCCATAGTATCTGGTCTGTCGTATGGGCGGCACTCAGTGCTGAATCCTCAGGGGATCAGTTTTCTGGATCTCGCCGCAGCCCATCACGGTTTATCCCAGTACAGATAACCTCACACCGTCTGGTGTCTAGTGGGACCAAAAAACTAAACAGAACATAAGCCTTCAAAGTCTCTAGATCTAGGCTTGACTTTGATCTTACAACTTGGTCACCCAATGTCAAATGTGATGGTGCTGTTGCACTCTCCATATATGTGATGTCGTCTTGGTGTCTAATAGTAACACATGGCCTTACTCAGCTCCTTTACAAGATACAAGTCTTCGAAATCGGAGTGACCTTGGCAGTGACTCAAGTTTACGAAATTCAAATGCAATCGCACCAATGCACTTCCCATACACACTTTCCCATTACTGTTTAAAAGTAACATATGGCCTATCTTGGCTCCTTTACGAGATATAGGCTTTCAGAATCCAAGTGGCTTTGACATTGATCTTTCAAGGTCACTAACTTAAAGGTCAAATTTAATTGCACGAATGGACTCCCACATTATGCTTTCCTATTAATGGTAAATGGTAACATATGGACTAACATTGCTCCTTTATGATATATAATGCTTCAAAATCTGAGTGAAAATGACTTTGAAATTTCAATGTCACTCAAGGTCAAATGTTAGTGTCTTTGGACTCCACATATATGGTTTTCTATAAATGTTTATTAGTAACATATGGCCTAACTCAGCTCCTTTATGAGATATAAGGTCTCAAACTCTGAGTAACCTTGGCATGAACCTTTGAAGGTCACTATTTAAAGTCAAATGCAATCGTATCAATAGACTCCCCATATATGCTTTCCTAGCTATTTATGTTTAATAGTAACATATGGTCTAACTGCTCCTTTACAAGATATAAGGCTTTGACCTTCAAGTTCGCTCATTGGCAAATGTGATGGTGTCATTTGACTCTCCATATATAATAATATCTTTATTCGTACTCAAAGTGCACTAACAACATTGTAATATCAAATATGCATCGTATTAGATATGGTTTCCTATTGATATATATAGTAACTACATGTCTATCTCTCACCTTTCAGTTTATCCATCCTTTCAGGGCCCATCGGGTACAATTGTGAACTTTCGAAAAAAAAAATTGTTAAAAACATGAACTCGAAATTTCGAAAATTCCAAACAGTACTTTTGCGAGGACCACAGAAAAGAATTTCAGGAGAGAATCCAAAAGTAATTTGGGGGAAGAGTAGCGTTTGAAGTTTTTGCTCCCATGTTGACGAAAACGAACAAGCAGGGGTAAAAATATGGGATCATGAAATTGTGGGGAATTAAGGAAATCGGTACATACTCTGACAGGTATATGGCTCAATCTATTGTAACCACGCTTTTCAAAGGTTGTTCATGACAGTCCACAAAACACAATCTTGAAATTTAGATCAGTCCATCATGCCGACATCGAGTTTGTAAGCCCGCGTCGCCACCGGCCAGAGCTTCTATTTTATTATTAGAGAATAGCCAAGGATATATTGTAATATTTGACAGCTTGATGAACTCCTAAATCAGGAATATAAATTTGTGAAGCGGTTTCATTGCTATTATAAAGATATTGTAATAGTATCATATGCTTGGTCTCAACTGATTCGGCGACATCAAATATGGTTTAATATCTCCGTCAGTCAATTCGAGGTATTCAGCGAATTTGCGGATACCCTAGACGTTCCCGTATTGAGCCCAAAATTTACAATTGACATATAAACATGCGGTGCACTAGCTGAACCCTTATCTTAGTGAGATTATCCCGCCGTCGTTTTAATTGCGCGATGAATAAGGGGCAAAGTAAACGCCTAACGAATGACTGATGTTCGACATGACGTCGACAGCATGTTTTCTTCCCCAATTTCCAATGTTTTGACCGCGTGGGGGATCCATGTACATTCATCCAGATATGGACTGTGACCATGCATAGTTTGGACAGCGTTTGAGTGCGACATTGTAATGATATTTAAATGTATATATATGTACCAAAATGACTAGTTCGTGATAGTGTAGTGGCCATACGCAATACAGCTGCAGAGAAACCATTGACGTGCGTAGTAATCTGTGGCATGGAAATCGTACTATGGCATGAGCTGGGTAAACCTATGAAGTCTCCTAATTCGTGAAAAATTGTTTTCGAACAGCTTATCAGAGTGGTTAAGGTTTGTCATTCCACAAACTTCTACAGCTGTGTATGTAGCCTCATCTAGTAATAATCAGTGTCAAAGACTGAAATTTGGTGCATTCAATAACTGGTAGAGCTAAAACGATGGGCAGTTCAAAGTTTTCTCGAAAATATGTCCCGAAATGCGAGTGTGGGTATAGGGCCAGCAGATCGAGTGCAAGATTTTCTGGAGGAGGACAGTATGCAGCATAAGCCCAACAACTAAATACTACAGACACCAGTTTATTTAAAAGCACAATGCAATATAGAAATCAGACGTATCCCGCAAGAACTCATACTCTTTTTACTAACTTACGTAGTTAATACTATTACAAAGGACACCTAAGAACAGTCGTCGCCTACGTCGGATTAGTGTATTTTATACATATGCATGCTGAAGAAAACATAGCTATAAAATACAAAGGTTTAGTTTACGAAGTGATACAACCCGTAACATGTGATTAGTGATGTTCCATGAAAACGTATATCGTATACACATATATGTACCTTACTGTTGGGTTAGCGAAAATGTGACATCACCACATAAAGCCGGCAGTCGATCAATACCATCGAATATACGGCTAAATAGTATAGGTTCTACTTTCTAAGAACACAATGCCCAGATTAGACAAAGAATCGTATTAAAATGTTAACAATTAACGTTTCTTTTGCTCTACAGAACAATCAGATGCACGATATGCAAGGTATAAAAGCTACTTACAATGTATATATTAAATAAATATTATTTTAAATTAGGTGCAGCTTATGTAACTCAGGGATTCGCTTAGCCTGGAGTAATAAAATTAGTGACAACAGAATCAACCATGATTTGTGTAATAAAACTTAGAAAATGTTAACAGATACAGCACAGGCTGGGTTTTCCAGCTGATTCACTGAGGCGTGTATGACTTCAGTCTTTGCAAAGTGGTCTTTCTCTTGACAATTTCAAAATTGTTGCACTGAAAAACCCTCAACTGTCCGATATGATTAGCACCCATGATGAAGTTTCCTTTGGCCGACACACGCAAAGCCTTCCTGGAACCCCGCCTCTCGAGCTTATCCTGAAGTGGAAGCAGTGCCACCGTCGAGCCGGAACCAACGTCGACAACCACCAAGCGACTGTCGTAGAAGATTACGTGCGTATTGGTGGGCATACCAACAATCTCCGCCGGTCCCCTGAACCAAACCCCAAGCTGCTTGAGGAGCTCCCCGTTGCCTGCATTCCAGACGGCGCAGTGATTTATGACCTGAGACACGGAGATCAATGTGGTTCCGTCCGAGGAGAAGTCCACGTCACTGTCCCCAGGAGCAGAAGGCCAGCTGTCCCTGATAAGGTAGTTGCTGAACTTAGCGTCGCTGTTTCGCAGCAGCAAATCCCCTTCCTCCCCCATGTCAAAGCCAAGGCTTATTACCATCCTATCTGAGGCAGGAGACATCTTGGCATAGGCCAATGGCAAGTTGTGGGTCTGGCTGACTAGCGCCCCGGATCTCTGGTTCCACACCGCCAGAGTGCGATCGCCATCCTGGTGGTGGGATAGGACGTAGCCGGTTGACGGGTGGAAGGCGAAGTCCGACACATCAACATTGGCGCCCGGGAGCTCGAGCTTCCTCAGGAGACGCTTGCTGGGAAGATCAAACAGGTGGATGCGGAATGGAATCTGTGGGTATACTAGACCGGCAATGTTGTCTTTCGACGACAGTGTACAGAGAATGGGTTTCTTGTGGTGCTCGGGTCGTTCCTTGTTGGCAATTTCGGCATAGGTTGGTAGCATGTAAGACGAACCACTTGACCGGTTTAGTATCTTCACACCCTCCCCGGTATTGAAACTTAACACCGACCCGTCTTGGTTGCTGTTGCAGATATCTAAGGTAGACCTCTGAGCCGGAAAACATCCCCTAGACATAGCAGATGCACAGATATCTTCCTCTGTCAACAAAGAGTCCTTCAGCACAGCTTCTTCTGCTTGAACGGTCATTCTGCTGACCGTGCCGATTTTGGTTGCAGATTCCCACGGTTTTCTGTGAACCGCGATTCCCTCCTCTACTTTTGGAAGAAAGGTAACGCTCTCGAACATCTGCCCTTCTATTCTGTCTGCTCCTTCTCCAGGAAGATATCGCCTCAACTCCTCGATGTTGAACGTGGTTAACTCGCTATTCTGTACGGCAATCACATGGCGTGTGGTTAGTGCCAGATCAGATATTTCGTCAGCTCCACGAACTGGGCAGTCTTTAATTACAGGCTTACCAAAATCTGGATTGCTCCAGACACTCATGGAGACATAGCCATGAGTTGCAAACCAGCGTAGAACAGCCAACCCTGGGCCACACGTACTGAAGACAGAACACACTTCTCGCTCATCCAGTGCCTCAGGAGGCAGCCCGCTTTTGGGTTTCCAGATAACCGATTTCATTTTTGTGGACATGTCTGGTGAGGTGCCTAGCTCGGATTTGCTGCCGCTTCCAAAGATAATCTGGCTGTCGCCAAAGAAGATACAGCGGGATACCAGATCGCTTTCAATATCCACAGATGTGATGGCATTCCACTTGGATGTAGACCAAATTGTGGCTTTCACGACCGCTTTTGTGCTTTCCTTAACCACTGTGCACACCATGCTTTCATCGTGAGACAATGAGCAACAACGCACGCCGAACTGTGCACTTCCACCGAAGCGAAACTTGAGCAGTTCTACGGTTTTGGTACATTTCTTGGACTTGACCTCGAATGCCGTCATGTGGAGTGAGCGCCCACCCCAGGGAAAGGTAGTGAGCCCGCAAACTAGAAAGCGTCGTCCCACGTCACAACATTCGATGGAAAACTTTTCCTTGAGCTGTACGGATTTCTCCTCAAAGCCAGAATTTACAACCTTGCCCCTGACATTTATGAAACTCGTCAACGACCCAACGAATATGGTTGTGTTGTCTGGCATGAATGTTGCAAACACTCCTACGCGGTCTTTCAGATTTTTGATGTCGATTGGTTCCACCCTTTGCTCACACGTTGCCACATTGACGATATACAGAAGAAGTGTGTAATCTTCATCTTTCGTTACGACTGCTACATTGGCACCATCACTGGACGCACCAACAGCCACAATGTCCCCTTTGAAAGACATCTTGCCGCCCGGTGTATCGGGTAGAGACGTGAGGTCTTGCAGCCATGGTCTTCTCTCTAACTCGCACCTCGCATTGGTTTTGATCCGCTCTCCGTTGGCATAGTTTGCGGCTACATGCAGCGTGAAATCTGACGACTCCTCGAGGTCTTGTCCCCTCTGTTTGATGAACTTGTGATACATTTTGATTTGCTCCATGTGCTGTGGTTGTTTCTTCATGTAGTCAGAGATGTTCACAGTTTTTGGCTGCTCTAGGAATGCCTGCTGGTGTGAATGGTTATAGTCACCACTCAAGTGCCGAAGTCGGCAGCTGGCAAGCTTCAACTTCTCTTGTATATATTGCAGACTGCACAGGACCTTTGCGATCATATCCTGTTGTTTTGAAACATCTAGCAGGTGGTAAACCCCATGCTTCACAGCATACTGTCTCAGTTGGCGATGTGTGTCGTTGCCTGCAGTCTCACCCACCACAGAATTTAACCACTTGGTGCAAAGCTCAGCAACCTTCTGACGACTTGGGCCATGTTTGACGGCATATTCTCCGGCGTCAGCTTCATTCAGTAGCCACTCAGCAGACTGGCGGTGGTGAAAACGGATACATTCCATATCCACTCGCAGCAAGACTAAAATGCAGTTCAATAAGGAGTGCTGGTCAGTAATCCCTACCTCCTCTAGATACGACTGGTGTACGGGTTCCCTAGCATGTATTAGCATACCAAGAATTTCTTGGTACATTTGTTCGGCCATTGGTTGAGAAAGCGACTGACACAGGTACTCCTTTAACGACCTGTAAGTCTTCTGATAGACTCCAGTGACTCCAGTTGGAAACAGAACCTCAATCTCCCGGAGGGCAATTTTACGGTTGGGTCCCATATCCTGTAGAATTTTCCTAAAGAAGTGCGCACAGAGAAAGCTTCCTTGGGTCTTCTTTGCAAGCTGTGTAAGCCCACCGTCCAGGCTAATCCTATCCATATAGGGGCTCATGGGTTCCTTCAAGAACCGTTTAATATCCATCAAATTATCGGGGGAATTCTTCAGTTCAAAAGCCTGAAGATTGGGGCACTGCGAAAGAAGCTGGTTTTCATTTCGCAACGTGATGAGAAGAAACATCCAATCCGGGGTGGCTTCGTTGAAAGCGTTGACCAATTCCAGGATGTGCCTCTGTGTCTCTTGATCACATTCATCCAGGGCATCGATGACAACGAGCATATGCCGGTCTTCTTCGTGGTTCAAGCCATCAGCAAACAATGGCTGGCAGACCAAGCTATTGAAGAGGTCACCAACGCTGGAGGTCAGCAAGGCAGTCAATTTGTCTTTCTGTGGCAGCACACTTGCAAAATTTGGGAAGGCTGTACACATCTGATAGACAACTGACTGAATGACGTACTCTGCTTGATTCAGGTCCAAATTTGGCTGGGTGTAATTGAAGAAATGCTGCCCCGCCAAACTGTCTTTGTATCTTTTGCAGATTTCAGAGGCAAGGCATGTCTTCCCCATGCCCACTCCTCCGGTTACTGCCATCGTCCTCTGGAAATTGCCATCTTTCTCTTTCGTTTTGAACCACTTATCTATTGCCTGTATTGCCTTGGCCCGGGTACCTGTACAGAGAACATGTTCTGCCATGACCTCTTTGTTTTCCTTCTCAAAGTTCACAAGCATGCTCTGAATTTCTTGCTTCCTCTTCTCCTTATGCGATGGCTGCATGCGAATTTCTGACTCTTGCATGGTCCCATTACTGGCCATGGTTTCTTTGATGGGGCTGCTGCCTCTTGCTGCAGATGTTGTTCCAGGCGATGGCATCTCCGAGCGCACTACTTGGGAAACCTTAACCTCTTCTCTTTCCTTTATCTTGAGGGGTGTAGCTATGGTTTTCTTTGCAGACGACGTAGGCGACAACTGTTTAGGCATTCTGGACTGTGTAGGTGAAAGCTGCCTTGGCACCGGAATCCCTCGTGGCACTGAGGGTTCTTCCTTTTTAACTGGGGACAAATTTTCACTCTGCAAATAAACAGATTGAAATATGTTCAATACATCCGTGATCCATCATTTGTACGATTCATCATGTCACCTGCATAAGCTAGAGCCCGACAGTAAGAACAATCGTGCGCATCTTTTTACATGTACATCAAGCTCGTTACCCCCCCCCCCCCCCCGCCTCCCGGTAGAGAATATGACATAATGTCCACAGAATATCAAGGGTCATTTAGATGTATATATGCATTTAGAAGTTTATAGATCATTCGTGCATACTTGTGAGATGCTCTTTGATATAATACAGTACAAATGTACCGTTTTACTTTTATTCTAACCTTGACTGTCTTTTGCCCCAAACCATCTTTTTCAGGACTTGATACTATTTCACGTCGCCTTCTATCTGAAAATAACCCATAATATAGTGCATGTATGACCACGTGTCTCATCATTTGACACGGACTTCAAACATATACCAACGCACACTGGTGAGTATAATGTAATCACGCTGCTAAATCAATAATCGAGAACTATAACTGTTAATATAATTTATAAGATATTTTTCGGTAACTAGTGCCGAACACAAGTGCACGCCATCCGCTAAATGTATCTTGGGTGAATAGGAGAGCATCCCACAATATTTCTCTCTCCATTTGGTCATGGCACTGTACCTGGCGATGCTGCCTTTGCTGGGCTTCCAGTTGCTGCCATTGGTTCCTCGTGGCCGTTCATGGCACTGGACTCTGTGGTGCTTTCCTTCGAAACCATCTCCTCTTGTACAGCCACATTGGGACCATCAGATACCGAGGACGTCTTCACGGAATGAACAACATAGGACTGTGACGAGTGGCTTGAAGTGTGGATGGACTCCTGGACAACCCCATCTTTGTTGTCCAGGCCATCTGCCGTGTCGCGGAGCATTTTCAGGGCCCCAAACAGAGCCATCTCGTCCTTGCTACCTGGGCTGCTGATCGGCTCTTTCTGGTCACCTGACGTGACGAGAACATGCCCTCCTTCCTCCTTCTGGATCTCCGTCTGTGGAGACTCGAACGTGTATGTCTTGGACGAGGATGTGGTCTGAACATCGGCTTTACTTTCATCGTCAGCAGACGGCAAGTATGTCGTCTCCTTGGTCTGGATATTGACTGTCTCCTTCCCGCTCTCATCAACCTTCTTCACAACGGTCGTCACCTTGCTGTGTGACGTCACTGTGATGTCAGAGCTCGTAGTCTTTGACTTAATGTTGCTGATTATACTCTCTGGATCCAGGGGTTCCCCGGAGCTCGGGATCTCCATTTTCTCCAGCTCACCATCCTTGGCTTCCTTTGTGATGGTCTTGCTCTGCACTGTGACGGTGACTGCGGGCTCGGGTTTCTCTGGGCTGCTTGCTGCTGCCGCTTTCACATCGTCAGCCACCTTCACCGCTATGTCCTCCTCCTTCACCGGGTCGGCGTCAGCCAGAGGGATGTCATCCACGTTGACGGAAGCCTCTGTAACCGGAGCAGCCTCGGCTTCCTGGATCAAAAATGCAGAAATAAATGTTAGTTGATTACGACTTGGTTAAAGTTGAATTAAGCTGATACATGCATGTGTATTATAAAGCCTCAGCAAACACAATTATTACCAAACACTATTCATATATCTACAGCCTTTGCGATGTCCAAACACAGATTCACACGGGAACACTACTGTTTCCTGTTCAAACACACTAAATGTCTTAATGAGACACCAATAACATTTACTCAGCACAGGATTCTTTTTCCCGTCATTTAGGTCAAGTAGTTTTTGTCTTTATTAACATACTATAAATTCATTAATGTTTGCGCGTGATTTATTTGGCGAAATTCGCGACCATTTTTAAATTGCAAAAATAAATACCCGCAAACATAATTCATGTACCTAGGTAATTGACAAGACATGAGCTAACCGCAAATACTAATCCCTGCAAACATGTTTTTGTCTCAACAAGCAAACATTAATCCCCGCGAACATTAATGAATTACAGTATTCCTTAATGTTATCATAGGGTACATGTAGTTGGGTACTCGAATTCTTGGATATATGTTGTGTAAGTGTTTAAAATAAATGATACACAAAGCGATATTTATTAACTATTAGTTGCCAATGCATGCTTTAAAGTTAGTGCCTTCTTTCAACGCGAGGCCATAAGTGAGACGGCGCCGCTGGTCGGCCGCATGTGGCCCAAACAACAAGTGCCCGTTCGTCTGCTTGTATTTTTGCCCTGATAAGGGCACGTGCTCGACGGGGGTATTGACGTTACGTTTGCTGCACGACTTGGCATGGCCGCCCCAGACGCAACGGATGGTACAGCAGCAGTTCGACGCTTGAAGCCAAGTTTACAGAACTATCGAGCGGATTTTCCTCTGGCGAACGTGGCAGATGGCTCGCCTAGGTGACGCATTGTCTGTTCGGACCAACAAATCATAATGCGACATTATCACACCCACGGCGAACGTGAACAGAAAAATGTGGCGTGTACCAAAGTTTTTGTGCAATATTTCACGCGGCTCAGGCATGCCTGTTATTGTCCACACAACTCGACAGACACCTGGTAAAAAAAAAAAAAAAAAAAAAACGCAACTGGGTTCCGACAATATTGTGTCCCAACACCCATGGGCCACGAAAAACGACATTGTACATGTACGGACTAGGCCTAGGCCTACTGGTTTGACCTGGGAAACGAGACTCAGGAATCTAGAGTCTGTCCCGTAGTATAGAAAGTTCTGTGTGAAACTTCGCATACTTCAGAAACTGCGGTTTGGATCGATGCATATGTACATGTACATGTATTACACTTGCCGGGGAAATGTTAATCAAGTCCGGTCATATAAAAAGGGCATCTATCCAAGACATTACGGTACCCACTCAGAACATGCAGTGTTAACTCTACCACAAGATCTAATTGTCATTGTTTGGTGGCTCAGCGTTTAGAGGGAAAAATTTGGCGACTGATGCAGTTTTTTATTTATTTGTTTTATTCTTTTTTATGGGGTGGTGGTGGTGGTGTAGATAATATTTTACACCCATATCATCGTAACCCTATGCCATATACAGATAGACATGCATTTCAGAGCCCAGGGACGTATATTTTACTGCTTTTCCCCGTAAGTCCCAAATATTCAGTGGGTCAGCGTCCATTTGCACGCGCCAGTCCATGTCCACGTGCGCCATGTCTACTGTCACAGCAGAATTCCCAGCCCAATGGAGGAGTCACCCCAGCAGGTCCCAAAGCCGCTAGCGACCCTTGCCCGGGCACAGTGATCTTGACAAACAGGCAGAGAAATCAAATTGCTTGGCCTGTAAACACCTTTACATTAATAACCAGCGATAGCACCCACTCGAATGTGAACGATAAGTCTCGACATGTACATATACACTGTCACACCTATCCAGCCATGGGAAAAAACTGGTCTTTGGTCTTTTTTACTGGGCCTCTAGTGGTACATGTAGATGTCACGCTGTCTGGCGCCCATGGAAAGAGTTAATTCAGGTGGGACCCCGGGCGTACTATACACTTTGTAAGGGTGGCCTACAGGTGTAAATATACACCAGACAGGTACAAACACAGCTGAGGTACCTGATATGTGGGACAAGGGAGGCAATACTAGATCGTCTCATAGCCGCCTTTCAGTGGATATCCCTTAAATCTACATCACTAGAACAAATATTGAGTATGTAACTCCAGTATACATAATATTCTAGTATAATAGAACTGAGAAACTTGATAGTTAAATATGCCTCTTTTGGCAACAGGGTATATATACTAGCATAAGTTTTTCAGGTTAATCCTGTTGACATCCAAGTGCATGTGTACTGCACAGGCTCGGGGTGGGGGTGGGGGTGGGGGTCAAAATATGGGCAAAATCAGTAGTGTGTTGGGGGAGGGGGGACTTGCCGTTTTCTTGCTGGCTGTGGAATGA
>JAAUYG010070893.1_pt1 | contig 13924 bp, 11 predicted proteins | sample 7278091 | NCBI WGS metagenome assembly JAAUYG01 (sample SAMN14350201, study PRJNA611818) | marine sediment metagenome | isolation source: surface marine sediment (0.6m) | place: French Polynesia: Moorea | collected 2018-08
ATATTTTAGCAATGTAAGGTTAACCCCTAGTCAACATCATAATGTCACCTCATCCATCGCGTTCTGTATATACCCATCGAATTCACCTCATGTTCCATGCTCACTATCATAATGTCATGTCGGTCAATGGTACATTGTGCTAGTGTTTCTTGTTTATATACATGTACCGACGTTAAATAAAGTTTTACTTACTTACTTACTGGTATACTCCTAGACAGAATCTCTAACAAAGTTGAGAAATTTCACTTTTTGAATAATTTTTGACTGTTTTCTTTGGGACGTTTAACATGGTAGTCAATGAGGAATTTTATAATGCACAATGTTTTGAAAATTAGCTAATCGTAGAGTGAAACGGATCAAAATCTGGGCCACTGGGGTTAGTGCCTTCTGAATGTAGAGAACGTTGGACTATTTAGGGTTCAGAGTCACTGTGGACTTATTCGATTCATTTCTGCATTTTCCCTATTTCGACATCCTTGCATCTCGGAAACGGCTGGTCGTAGAGCTAGCCGGACCAAACGTTGGGGGCTGGGGAGTAAGTACTTCGTTATACTGAGTACTTTTGACCCTTAAGTGTCCAAGGTCAACCCGAGGTCATTCGGTGTATTTCCGATTTTCGACAGCCGTGTATGTTGTAAATGACTGGTGATAGTAGTTGTACAGTCAACCTTGCTCTAAAGACCAGCTGTATATAAAGACCACCTGCTTATAAAGACCACATTTACAGGTCCGCAGGTGTATATTTCCCATGCTATTGAACCTGCATATAAGGAGCACATGTGTATAAGGACCACATTTTGTTGGTCCCTAGGGTGGTCTTTATTTACAAGTTTCACTGTAGTAGTAGTAGTAGTAGTAGTAGTAGTAGTAGTAGTAGTAGTAGTAGTAGTAGTAGTAGTAGTAGTAGTAGTAGTAGTAGTAGTAGTAGTAGGTTTATTGTCCGAAGTATAAAATACATCAGGACCAAGCAGAGAACGGTAGTAAGGGATTGACTTCCAGATAGACGGAAATGGACAAAAATTTGCACCTCGGGCGTAAGCACCAACTGTATACAGGGTAATTTTTGACATTGAAATGTTTCAGGTTATTCTGAGGAATTGAAAACATATTTAAGACACATATTATGATCATGTTTCGACTTTATTTCTTTTATTTACTTTGTATCAATTACTTTATTTTTGTCTTGCAATAAGTTGGGCTGTCACATGTTACTGGGTTGTCGCATGTCACAATATCTCATCAAGAAACAACACAGTGTATTGTTTCTTGTTGAGATATTGAATTTGAAAATATAACTTAGCAATCTTTTGATGGCACGATTTTGCATTGAATTGTTTGATTCAGATGAAAGTGTTCACAAGAACACATCGTAGGAAATGCACCAAGTATGATGTTAGATGACTATGAATGCTTGGCAAAAAGATTCTCTGCCAAAGAGACACTGTAACACTATTATGGGGGCGGGGGCGGGAATCTGATGAAATTGGAAAGGAAAACTATTCCATATTAAATTTCAACCCTGTATACACCGTGCCTTGAATGTTCTGTGATCCTTATGCGCAAACGATCTCTTGACGTACATGTTATTCGACTGGTAGTAGGAAGATATGTGTGAACGTTGTTTGCTTTCCTCAAGATTTCCTCCACATGATTGATTTACATAAACCACAGTGGGACGTTAAGGGAGTAATTATTCAAATTAAAATTAGTGACAGAAATTTCGAAAGACAGCGGAGAAGTGAGGGACCGCATGGAACCTATTTTTTGAAGCATTGTTGCAAAATGCAGGTGTAGCTACGGTAGATTTCTAATAATCATATTGAACTAATATACGGATCTTAGTGATTAATACTAACGGCTGGCATATAATCCTCCCTTTATGATTGAACTACATGTGTTGAATATTCACTCCTAAAAAAAGTACTTCTATTATGAGTCGCAGCCACGTTAACTCCTCCCCTCTTCCCAGATGGAGAATGTCCACTCTGGATGGATAGCTACTGACCAGTATTGAAACTCCCGGCCATGTTCTCGGCACAACAAGTATGCTCGGGTGGAAGGAGGGACGCTGGCTAGCATTTGGGATATGTCGGAGTTAGATCTCATTATCTCGGTATTAAAGATAAGCACGGGTACTAATTTATTTTAAAATGACCTCTAGGTTAAAGCCTCTTCGCTATACTTGTTGTGATGTGTGTGTGGCTGCGATACAACACATCTTAAATATTGATCACAGGATACGGTACCAAACGTCGTCTGTGTAATGGTTGGTCAAATTTATATCATATTTAAGAATTTAATGTACCGTAGCTTGTTTCACTGTCTTTCATATACTGTTTCTATTAAATGTATTAAATTGAAAATCAAGCAGTTGTTAATTGTTATTAAAACACTCAAAAAAAGGAAACAAAAGAGCAGAACAAACTTCCTAAACTGGCCAATGTCGATTTCCGGGTTGAGAAAATGTGTGTGTGTGGGGGGGAGTCTTGGTATACTCTGTATTTTCTGAAACGTCCTTAATGAAACTGCATCTGAGTAGCTTAACATTTGTCTCATTGTTTAGTTAATTGTAATAACTAATTGGTTTAACCAGATGGCCACGGAATTGTGACAGACTTTGTCATTCTAAATTGCACTTCAAAATATGCATGTGATAGCCATTTGGCTAATAGGATTGTGTATTTATGAGATCATTTCGCATATAATGGACATACGATCTGGAGCAACTTGATTGCCTTTTTGACTGGGACTAGAGTCATATCATTTTTCTTGTTGCCTGACTGTCTTTAACGAGCTGGTAATTTTGGCTTTGTGCTCATTTACACATTCAATTGGCACTGTGAATATTACCCTGCAAATCTCAGGTAAAATCCCACTAAATCGCCGCCTGATATGGAAAACGTGATGGCATATGGTATTAGAAGAAACTCCACATATGACGTTAGATGTATGACACAAAATCAAGCGGCCCGCGATGCGACGTTGGTTTAAAAATCAGTTAGTACTGATGCTATAATGCAAGCCACATGGTCAATCAATGGCTTTGTTACAATGTCCTTCTAATTGTTAGGAATCGCACAGAGAAATTCATCATTGGTAACCAAACATGACTATTTGAGAAATTGCAAATGTGTGAGTATTTGGTATTAGTACCCATAACAACGTTGGAAACAACAATAGCAACACCAAGTCATAGGCTGTTTATCAGATACATTGACACCCAACAATTGATGCACCGACAGATGGATACTGACACCATAAACGCAACAGAACAAGGCTTTGTAACCCACAACGTTCCCCTGTGGCATCATTACCTGTTAGTCGGCATCAGTTTTGCCTTTCAGAATGCGATTGGACATCCGACTAATTTTGTACAAACGCTGAATACCCAGTATGCATTTCTATCCAAGATGAAGACCAGTTATATGACAGAGAGGGAACTAGCCAGATCAAAAGTGGAATCTCCCGTCTGGGTTGCAACTGGCCCTTGTGGTGCTGCCAAACACTCATCAGAAGGAAGAGGGAGCAATTTGATGCAGATCAAGATAGCAGTGAACGAATTGTTTCATGTCAACGTCACTGTTCTCCAGCAGATAATGGCGTACGTACATCCAGATTCTGACACGAACTGTGTCGCTATTGCATCTGGCGATAGGAAAATACGGTGTAAGAGATGTGGCACAGGAGGAAAATATTACCATCTTATAGAGCATTATGTTGTCTATGTTATCATGCTTTATAATGATGTGAACCATACAGTGATTCTAACCTTTATGTATCAGGCAACTGATGCGGGAGCAATGGACAGTAAATACCTGCTGCCAGATTTTATAACCCTGCACATGAATCCACATTTAGTTTTCGCAGCATCTGAGGCCTTGCGATATAAGGGTCGGCAGTTGCTTTTGTGGACTTTTAGCTCACTGGATGTATTGCACACTATCTCTGTACATGGTCGTTACATCTGCGGTGGCCTTGTATTGGGACATAACAAAGCAACGTTGAGAATTTGGGATGGGACAGAGCTAGCTTCCATCACTGCTGTTGGTATTATCTCTGATCTAACGATGTTACAATCGGCAGAACTGTGTGAGCACAAAGACCCAGGTAGAGTCAAGTACATTTTTTCATCTGGATCTATAGGTTCTCTCACAATTGGTTTGGACTACCGCATTAATACTACAAGTTTTCATCTGTATATGGAGATAATATCCACATTGTTTATGTGCACACCACCGATATGTGTCATTCCAACAAACACAACACCTATGCCACCTGCAGCGTCTCAGTATGAACGATTTTCCATAGTTCTAGAAAACACCTCCCGAATTTATATACATTCACTTTTCTTGAACTCGGATGGACAGTTCCCTGTTCTAACAATAGATAATGTCACATATGAGACAAATGTTCCCGTCAACACATCCAGGTGTAGTCTGGGGGCGCTACATATAATTGTACCTGGGAACAACATTATGACATTTTGTTCTAAAATTCAGCTTCCGTTTCTTTTAAAAACAGCAACGTTTGGTGGTATACACTTTAGCACACATGCTTCTCTTGTTATTAAAAACCATGGGAGATTTGGTCGAATTTCAGTGAATTACAGATTGTCATTTTCGGATTGCGAGGGAATAATTAATATATGTGACAAATTACCTGCACAGTTTGCATACCAAAATGCTAATATTAACGGGTTCTCTGTAAGGCGAAAAAAGAATGCCTGTATCATCATATATAGCTTTCCATCAGATGTTCTCTACAAACCCACTTGGTGTGCTTTTCTGGCATATTCAGTAGATTTGTACGATAGAAATAAATTAACACTTAAGTTATCTGAAACAATGAAAATGGAAAAACCAATTCTTTGTACCTCATGAGTTAGAGTGTCTGTGGATGCATGGAAAATGCGACTAAAAGAAAACATGCTGCTCATTTCTCCCATGGAGTATCTAAGCGCTGAATACTGGTATAATTTTGAATTATCTTCTAACTGTCCTGCAATGGGATCATACATTCAGATTTATCTGCGAGATGCACCAAGTGCTTGTGATGCGAAGAGAATTATCCCAGCAATTCTGCCACTGGACGAACTTATATTATTCTGTGGAATTACTCTGGTAACTGGAGTAAAGGAAAAATCTGTGTCGTGGGCCCTGGAACTAACTAGGTCATCCTATGCCACTGATGTCAGGGAGAGATGCTGTCGTATGTCAGTTAACATCTACCCCATTGTGTTCGATAGGTGCAGTCTGTCGGATATGATGAAAATGGTTGTTTTCCAAGAACTATTTCTCAGAAATGAATCTTTGGTTGATGTATATTATATTTCGTACAACGTTTATCCTCACAAAAATGCTTCATTCGACTTCTTTATTAAAGGAGCAGCTGAATCTCAGAAAATTATCATTTACCCAATGCTTAATGCACCGTCATCATGTTCATCTCCTGGTTCAAACTTCGGGTTTATTATGACACATCAGCAGTTTCATTTTGACACCTACGTCAGCCCATTTCTACTTGCACCAATTTTAAGTTTTGGTGAACTCTGCACCATTAAGAATGGTAGTTCATCATCTTGGTGGCATGCGTGTAACAGATATCGCTGCTACTATTGGTATGACACATATGATGCCATAAACTGGACGCAAGCTGAAGCGACATGTATGGCCAAAGGAGGTCACTTGTTCAGTCTCAATACTGACAATGAATTGGAAAGTCTTCGTGATTGGGCAGGGACAGGCATTTCACGAAATTTCTACCGATACAACCCCCAACACATTTACTATAGGGCAGAAATATTCAGAAAGAGACTTATTTTCTTGGGATTGCAAATGGACCAAAAGGTAGGTTATGATAGACATGAACTTGAAAATAAAATGCAACCTTTTTGTTTCCAGAGAGGTACATACTCAGGAAGTTTGCCAGATTGCCGCAAGGTTATTTTGGGCTCATTTAGGGCAATTGCGATTTTTTTTTCCAAAAGCAATATTTTTTTGTATTACTACTCTTTCCACAGTTATGATTAAATCAGATCAGTTCATTCCATTTTGTAAAATGATATAAACTACAATTTGGAACTCAGGTGGTGGGGTAATATCAGAGAATATATATAGGGTACCTTTAGCCTTCATGGTGGTCAAGGTTACTTTGCGACCATTCAGTGCGCATTTTTCACAGTGGCCTATAATTAAAAACACCTTGAACTAATTTGACTGAAATACGGTACTCAAAAACATATGACAAACATATGTGGTACCTTTAAAAACATATGTGGTACCTTTGACCTTGTAGTCTTCATGATCATTTTGGGCTCATTGTATGCACTTATTTTAAACTAGCATGAAACACAATAGCACTGCTTTATAGAACAAACCGTATTGAAAATTGAGACCAATGGACACTGGTAATACATTTATCAAGTACCTTTGACCTTGAAATGGTCAATATTATTTTAGGGCCAATTGGTGCAATTGTCTCTAAATTGCTTGTAGCTCGAAAATGGGTGGTTGTAGAGTGAATCAGATTGAAATTTAGTGCTTGACACCACCCGTTCAACTTCAAGGCCACACTATCGACCTTTTGGTTGTCAATGTTTGTTTGGTTGTCCCACAATTAGCATTAACGAAACTGTGTCATATTTCAATTGTCACATCTACATGCTGTCATCAAGAAGATCGCTGTATTAATGTACTTGGAGTCCTTGTTCTCTATATTATGGATTAAGCACCTATCTATCCATCCATCTATCGATCCCCATCCATCCATCCCATCCACTCCCATCTCATCCATCAATCCATCCATTCATCCACCCATCCATCCACCCATCCATCGTTCCATTATGAGCCAAACACAAACTAGCAATGCCCACGATGTCTATCACTTTTCCTTATACTTTCCTGTCACTTGCAGAAAAGATCAACGTTCCTTTAAACATTATTTGGCAATTTAAAACATGTTTGATGTATTTAAATTATCATCCCTAATACTGTTTACACTTTCTACATTTTGTTTATATGCCCCCTTCTCCTGGTCATAATACTATTTTACACCTGTCCCTTCCATTCGGCAATTTTATGTATTTTCACCCCCTTTCAGCAAGAACGATGGAGATGGATCGATGGTAGTCCATTGTTGTATTCAAACTGGAAAACCAAGCGTGATTGGCTTAAAAGTCCACGTGCCAGTATGGAAACACAGTCTGAAAATGTCACTCTTCTTTCTCACCAAGACGTAGACGATTTTCTGATGCAGGATCAACCAAATCTTAATAATAACTCAACTTGTGCAGCTATGGTTATACTGGGATACTATGACATGCCTTGGGTGACTATTCCCTGTGACATGACCTTGGGTAATGCAGGGTTTATATGTGAAGTATCTAAAGGAGGAAATATACAGTATATATCAAACGATGTTAACTTAAAGCTGGAACTAACTGCATATGATTATATATGTCCCAGCTCTTGGACTTTGATAAATATGACTTGTGTATTGATTTTGCAACAGCCAATGAAATCTAAAATAATCGGAGGCGATATGATGGCCACCATGAATGACATACTAATGGACAGAGCTCTGTGGATGTACATTAATATTTACCTTATTTACCATAATCCTCGACTTCACCTGAAATCAAAATCGGGGAATGAGGCTTGTGCTCTGTGGCAATTGGAGTCAAACAAGAATATCTTTTTGCCAAAGCATCTCGTGCAGAAGCAAATAAACTGTTCTTATTCTTTGGGTATCCCCATGCACAAACAAACACCTATTCCGGAAATACATACATGCCACCCAGGGCATTTTCGATGCCATGACGGTTTGTGCATCTCTAATCTATACCAATGTGATGGCCATGCACAATGTGAAGATCATGCAGACGAAAGTGATTGTGAACCAATATGCTTCAATGTGACATTGCCAACCAGCAAGAAGCAACAAAATTTAGAAATCTTCACGCTCAGTGATATTTGGTGCAAAAGTAAAAACTGTATAGCAGCTACTTGTCGCTGCAATCACAAATGGTTCCAGTGCAGATCTGGAGGATGCATCCAATTTTCATTTGTTTGTGATGGCATAGCGCATTGTTCTGATGGAACCGATGAGTCACCCTGCTATGAAGAAAATGCTGCTGCAACAGCATATGATATACCATTAACAACAGCTAAAACATTTCATCGATATCAGTGTTCTAACTGGACCTTGCCATGTACGCCATCTGAAAACTCCTGTTTTCCAGTCGATAAACTCTGTGTGTTCGAGAGAGACACCAGCGTAAGCCCCTTATTCTGCAGCAATGCTGGACACATCATGGGCTGCTCTCGCTTAGAGTGCCCTGGGATGTTTAAATGTGCCACTGCCTACTGCGTCCCATTCTATATGGTATGTGATAAAGTCATCGACTGTCCAGATGGCGATGATGAAGAAAGATGTGATGTCTTGATGTGCACGAACTTATTCCGGTGTAGCAAAGAAGATACATGTCTTCATCTATATCGCATCCAAGATGGTAGACCCGAGTGTTCCGTCACTGGAGAGGACGAACTTGACTTTCATTTAGTACCCTGTCCACCTCCTTGTCAATGCAAAGGGTACGTCATATCGTGTGAATACCAGGGTCTCTTATTAATACCCTCCTTTCCAATTCCCATAAAGGTTCTATTGTTTAGAGGAAACAAACTACAAAGCTTGGATGATATTTTTACCAATGTATATTTTACCAAACTTTTGAAACTTGATCTATCTCGAAACTTGCTAAGGTGATATCTGGTGGGATGTTTCCAGGGACACTTTTGTCTCTGAATATTTCATACAATCCTATTAGACTTATTGCTAAAGAGGGTTTTGTGATGTCCAACAAGTTGCTTAAACTCGATTTGCAGGGGAATTCCATACAAATTCTAACGAAAAACGCACTGTTGGGTTTGTCAAAAATACAGACACTGAATTTACATGATTCTCGATTACAAACTATATCTGCATTCTCCTTGAAAGGCATGCCGCAACTAAAACTACTAAATCTATCCAACAGTCAGTTACAATTTCTTGACGAACATATTCTGTGGGGTCTGAATTCTTTGGATTTTCTGGATATAAGGGGCAACAAGAAGCTGGTAGCATTGCCTGGATCATTCCTCGTACTGCCAAATCTGGTTTCGCTGTTTACTGACCAATCCTCGTCCTGCTGCTTTACCAACATAAGCATAATCTGTGCACAAAATGTGACTGATGTGCTTTATGAATGTTCAAGAATTATCCCTAGTACGTCTCTCCGTATAGTGTTGTGTTTTTCTTGCGTGTTTATCTTTTTCTTTAGTCTGGTATCAGGTACTTTTTGGTGTCGCTGCATCATCCAGTCAAGGTTAATCAAGATAAAGCCCTTCTTCTTATTGCCACCACTTATGAATACTGCTGATATGCTGTATGGTGCATACCTCCTGATAATACTCAGTTTCGATTTGAAACTGCGAGGTGAATTTCCTGCACACAGACTATGGTGGTTAGGGAGTACCTCCTGCACAGCAGCTGGTGTCCTGTCATTTCTCTCAGTGTATTTATCTCTGTCACTGGGATTTATTATTTCCTTGTACAGGTATATCGCTGCCGTATTTCCTCTGAAACCATCCGTGTTCAAGACACAAACTCGGACTGCATTCTACTTCATAATTGCAGTCTTTCTTTCGGGAGCTGGATTACTATCGCCATTGATTACCACCAGACTTGAACATACAACTATGGGAAAAGACATTGCCTTATACAGTCCATGCTTTTTAATGCGCCATATGAAATTTCAACAGTGGTATAAAACTCTGATTAGCCATGTACTATTTACTGTTCTGAACACAGCTTTCGTCATTGGCCAGACAATCTTATACAGTGGTATCTGTGCAATGCTTTCTGAGAAGCGTTTAGAATCTAATAAGGCAAGAGAAAAATGTTCTCAATATGCAAGGAGGCGAATGTACATAACTATCTCAAGTAGCTCTGTGTCTTGGGCAGTCATATGCATTGAGAATATTTGTATGTTGGCAGGGTACTCTATTCCATATCCGATACAGCTGTGGGTTATTATCCTAATATTTCCCGCTAACTCCCTCATCAATCTTATTACTGTCACATTTCAATCGTCTAACTTCAAGCTTTTCATTGCAGCCATGGTAGCCCCACCTAGAATGCACTGAAAGAAGTTACAAACTCTTTGTGTAACTTTTATGAATAACTTTCGGTACAGCTATTTTAGAACTTCCACGATGTTAGAATATTGTGTTATGATTTCGCACACGAGGCAACGGTTCAAACCAATGCAGCACCTGGCAGATGGGCTTTTACCTGCCATTAATTGATCTAATTCACTGAAATATGGTATACCATATGGTAGCTCTACTTCAATTGGCAGATTTCAGTTCAACTGTAGCTAAATGTGGTTTGGGTGTGTAGAGGGGTAACTGGTATCACCCATGTGTGCCAGAAAAGAAGAACTATGCCGCTGGAACAATGGACGCAAAAAGCATTACCTGCCCAGCGCCATATTAGGCAGTCATGTTAGTTTGGATACATTCACCTCCCGTAGTTATCATTAGTAAGTCACGGACCGTTGGTCATATGTTACTTGAAAGGCAGTATGTCAAAGACGTCACAGAATTATGGTTTATGTTTTATGAATTTACAGTTATTTTCAAAGAAGGCACGTGCACTTGGCTTATGTTTTGTATCTTATTCAAAAAGAGTGATTTAAAGAAGTCAGAGATGCTTGTATACATTTATAATTTCATGGAAAATATTTTATTGTCAGCTCACAGCATCATGTGTCAAAATTAATTAAATTGTGATTATCTTATTTTTATAATACTCCGGTTATGCTTCATAAAGAAGCAGTTTGTTTCTGTTTGGGACATTTGTAACATACGTCTCTGCATACTGTGTTGATGATAATGCCATGCAGCAACTTTATACTAGACCACAGCCCAATAGTTTATGCAAGCGTTAGGCAGTTCCTATTCAGACGTTTTAACTTTGAAACCCAAGGATTGAAAACTCAAAAGGGTATATGTATATCTATGTATAAATTTTAGGATAATGACCTTCTTTAGGAAGACAGCTTATGATAATAATACTATAATAAAAGTGTTGAAGAGGTGGGATCATTATCAGTTACAAGGGTCTGGCGTCAAGAAAATAAATGTATTAAAGGGTTATAAGGGTTATGCAACTAATAATAGGAACCTGCCAAGTATGGCACAGTACTCGGCCACAGTATATGCACATGGTATAGGATCATTTCAGAATATTGTACCCACCCATCTACCCAGAATGCGGCTTTACACATGCCATCCTCAGAACAATTCCACTAGAGGAAATGTGCTGTGGTCACTGCAATGTGTATTTTATTACAATAGTACGTCGATACCATATATTATGCTGCCTACGTCCAAAGTAAATACAGATCCCTTCTGCACTAAGGATGTACAACTCATGGACATTTCCTTTAGCGAGGATGAACCAATACAAACATTTATGCCGCCTCTATGGAGTTTATCAATCCTTAGTATTGTGCTTTGTTATTTATTGTCCTGTGTGCTATATGATGTATGTACAGCTGGACAGTAACATCACACATGAGCTACCATCAGCTGTCATTGGAGGAAAACAAACTTAAAATGGACTGTGTGACACTAGCAAGATATAAAAGGGGTGAGTTTGACCTTGTAGCATTTCATGTGATTTGGGGTTATTTGGCGCATTTGTTTGTCATACATTACAATGTGCTTACTGCTTTTATCAGTGTTATCAAGCAGATCGTCAAGGCCTATGGGCTTCTGGTTATTTCGTGCTCATGATGTTTCTGTTCCGGGTAATTATTACGTTCCCATGGAACGTTATTTGGTTCCATCAAACAACAAAATGTTACCAATATACCATTCTCCGGAATAATATTTTGCTCCCCCGAAATAATACTTCATTCCCTCAAAATAATATTTCGTTTCCCCTAAATATTAATGAGTGCTCCCGATATAATATTAGGCTCCCTCGAAATAATATTTCATTCCACCGGAATAGTACTTTGTGTCATTGAAATATTTTGATAATAATATTTTGTTCCCTTAAAATAATATTTCATCCCCTGAAACTAGTATTTCGTTCCTCGGAATAATATTTCGTTCCCTCTACATAATAATTCAATCTCTCAAATAATACTTAATTCCCTCAAAATAATATTCATTCCATCGAAATGGTACTTTGCTTCCTCGAATTAATATTCCGTTCCCTCAAAATAAACAATTCGTTCCCTCGATATATTTCATTCTTTCGAAAGAATAATTTATTCTCTCGTTCTAATATTTTGTTCTCTGGAAATAATAATTCAATCACTCGAAATAATAGTTCGTTCCCTCGAAATATTTTCATTCCGGAAATAATACTTCGTTCCCTCGAAATATTTAAATTTCGTTACCCTGAAATAATAATTCACTCCCTTGATAACACAATGCAGTGCCCCATAGTATGACTTCCTGCTGTCAAAATAATAATTCGTTCCTTTCGAATTGTTTGTTCGTTCGATCGATCGATCGATCGAGAGGGAGAGAGAGAGAGAGAGAGAGATTTAAGAGCAAAAGAGACTGTAAGGATAATTTGCAGAGAGGTATATAGTAACAAACTATTTAAATACATTTCTAAAGAAGAAGCCGTGCATTATTTCGTTCCATCAAAATAATATTTCGTTTCCTCGAAATAATAATACAGTCCCTCGAAATAATATTTCTTTCGTTGAAAATAATATTTCCTTACTTCGAAATAGTTTCTTCTAGAGCGAGAGAGATAGAGAGACTTAGAGAACTTTTACAAAATTTTTCTTGACCTATTTATATTTATTCGAGGACGGACGTGTAATTTGATACTTTTGACATTTTATGGGTCACAGGCAGTGGCTGTATCAACTCTGATACCTCTAGCTCCAAAGGTTTTCGAGTCTATCCATTTAAAATAGAGAATTGGATTCCTGTAAAGTGGTGTACTCATTAACAAGACGTCCAAGGACATTGATCCTCTGCTTGCTGACAGTGACATGGTAGTGATGTTAATTAAAACATTACACAAATGTTCCATCATTGATAGTAATTTTGCAACAGGTATATTGAATAACCCCAAAATGGCCTTAAACACTACAAGGTCAAATGTAACTAGTGTAACTATGTCCTAAATTTCAACCCGTTTTTGCTATACAGGTAGGGAGATGCAGTCCATTTTGAAACGACTGAACCGAATGGCACCCAAATAACCTTGAATACTACGAGGTCAAAGATAACATCTTCTACTAACAAATCCCAATCCCAAATTTCAGTCTGTTTAGCTTTCGCTCTAAGGCCAGCCATTACAGTCCGAGTTAAACATCATTTTGAGACAAGTGCCCAGAATGACCCCCAAATGACAAAAATAATGACAAAATGAATACAAATGAAAACAAAATGAAATTATTTTTTGATGAAATAAAAATTCAAAAACATGAAGGTAAATTAAAAAACGAAATCAAAGGCACATAATGTATGGTCCAGTAGTCATTTCGTTTCTCACTGCACTCAGTCATTGCCAATATACATTTTGTATTTGCAATCTTTCTGTTTCCTGAACAAAATTTGAAATGGCAAAATTTCTGTAAGTACCTTTTCTAAGGACTGTCCAAGGGAATATATCGAAAAAGTTTGGCGGAAAAAGAATTACAACTGCAGCAGCAGTAGGGTTGTATGTATGTATGTATGTTTTATTTAGGTCCATTCAGCATCAAAGGGGTACAATATACACAGTGTGATATGATCTCAATATGTGGACCAAGGTGCGTACCTGGAAGTCTTACGACTGTTACTGAGCCAATGAAAGGCTCAGCCCAGGATGACCTATAGAAGAACAGAAAATCACATGAATCTAGACC
>JAAUYG010096522.1_pt1 | contig 13924 bp, 9 predicted proteins | sample 7278091 | NCBI WGS metagenome assembly JAAUYG01 (sample SAMN14350201, study PRJNA611818) | marine sediment metagenome | isolation source: surface marine sediment (0.6m) | place: French Polynesia: Moorea | collected 2018-08
ATTTCGTACACTTGCTACAAGTGCATTCTGGAAAAAAAACTTGTATACGATAATAATAAATAATAATAAAAAAAACAATAAATAAAATAAAAATTGTCAGATAAAGTAGTTCAAGAACAAAAGAATTTCTTTGCCTTTGTTAAAGAAAAGCTGTACTAAGTACTTTTCTTCCTAAAACTGGCTGTGTAACCGCAGTTACGTGTATTAATTTTTGAGCGATTCTGATACAAAATGAAACCGAATGTTCTTTAAGAACCACATAATGCCATACAAATTCTACACCAGTTAAGGTATGAGGGAGAATATTTGTACAAACCATTCAACAAAAGAGAACTTGTTACAAATTGTTACTTTGTGGAAAAAGTTTAGTCTGTTAATAATATATTTTTGTGTGTATGTCCTTTCTATATATTTGTGTGTATGTATGTCCTTCCAGGAAGTAGAAACCGATCAGTTCTACCATTACTTCCTCCCCGAACTTAAAATGGATGGATACCATGGAGTGTTCGCCCCAAAGTCCCGAGCTCGCACCATGTCCGAGTCGGACCGCAAACACGTGGACGGGTGTGCCATCTTCTTCAAAACATCCAAGTAAGTAACTAAAGACATATATTACAAACTGGGTACAACCCCTTTGGCCATAAAAAAGTGGTCTGTCAAGACAAATGGTCTCTGGTGAAAGGTGTAGTCCTCATATTGAAATGTAGATGTTTCTGCCTGAAGTATATGATCTCCCACAGCAGTGAGAAAGACCTATAAGAAGTTGGTATCAGATAGCTTTGAGTTGCCATATGAGATTAAAGAACAAAAAAAAAAAAGAAAAGAAACGTGCAAGATTCTAAAGCATTTATGTTTGGAGAGCGTAAATTTTTAAAGTTAAAAGCTTCTTAATCGTATTTCTTAGGTTCACTCTGATCAAAGAACATCTCGTGGAGTTCAACCAATTGGCGATCGAGCGGGCTGAGGGATCACATGACATGATCAACCGGGTCATGACCAAGGACAACATCGGGCTGGCGGCCCTGCTAGAAACCAAGGACGACATATGGGAGAATGGTACGCCTGCCATATTAGTATTTATTGTGTAATATGCTGGTCTATCAACTTTTCTGGCAGCTGTTGCAAACGCTGGCGATACAGGTCCATGTGAGGTTATTCATCTATAAGCCTTCATATATAATACAGTGTTTAAGAATGTTATTACAAGGACTCTTACCATGTAGGACACCATGTGTGTATCTTTGAATAAAGAAGGGGAATCTTCTCAGTCCGAGGTTGCTGTGTCCTCTGTCACATGACACATGTCTTCTTCAAAACCCGTCAAGTATGGCTGATGACCATGTCAAAAACCAAACGAGCCATGTGCCAGGAGGCAGGTAGACTGAGGACAGCCCATGTCCCGGCCAGGCCATGGCAGCAGGCAAGAACCCATTAGGGTCATTTCGATTTGAAGAGACATTCAAATAATCAATGTAGCAATGATCTGGCAAATACAGTGTTTTGGCAGCAAGGTTACTGATCGTAGCATTAAGGAATTTTTTTGAACTGGCTTCGCCAGTAGATAATTGATTAAGCACACGACAGCTGGTGCCAATAGCCGTACAAAGGGATGTTCACCCCCTAAGGTTGCCTGGGATCAAGTTAAAGTACTCTATAAAACAACCACCGCGGGTAAGTGTGTTCAAGGGAGAGGCACACCAGCCATGTTTATACACACACACGAGGTCATTCCCTTATAAACTGTGATCACAGCTATTTCATGAGCTTTAACCAAGTAGGAAATGACAACAAAATTAAAAATATATAATTTCCACATTTTTAGGTAGTTACCCTTTTAAGCACATTTGACCCTTTCAAGTTAATTTTAAGATGAACTGAGTGGAGATTTAAAAAGGTCCTTGGGTAGGAAATTGACATGCATGACTGATTTACACTACCTTGTACCTTGTCGTGAGTGTGACTTTAAAATAATCAAACATGATTAAGGAAGTCGTGTCGTTCTATTCGAGCTTCTTCCTTGTTCCAATGATGGAATTCCCCTCAAATCAGTTCTAACTTCAGTTCTGTCAACTGAAAAGTGACTAGGACACGTGACTGAGACTCTGTTATTAGAAATTTACCTGTGTTGTCTGACATCTTGGTCAGAATATATGTGCTGTCATTACCATCTTAGTCCTTTTAACAATTAACATTAGGGTGACATCAGGGGCATTTATGTTCTTCTTTATGACTCAAACGCTAAAAATAATTTTTATTTTACTTCGTCACACCTTGTTTGCACGATATTCTTTTAAACCATAACCTACATGTATGCAAGCATGCACTGGCCTAGTTATCACGGTTTCATTTGTAGACAACCCTGAATGCTGTGATGGCGAATGTGAAGCTTTTCTTGGAAATCTGCTGGCAAACCGATTTATGATGAATCAACCTGAGCATTCATGTGTTTCAGGAATCCCACCAGAGGGCGTTGCCCAGCAGCCCATCCTGGTAGCTACGTGTCACGTTCACTGGGATCCAGAATTCTGCGATGTCAAGCTGATCCAGACGATGATACTCATGTCTGAGCTGAAGAAGATCATTGATGACACTCAGATGAGCCTGCGACCTGGCTCCACGACCACGCCAGACTGTAACTCCATTCCACTCATTCTCTGTGGAGATCTCAACTCATTGCCTGAATCAGGTCAGACAGGGCTCCATGGAGCGAGATAAAAGTCAGATAATGGCACTTACTTTTATTGGGTATCTGCACTAAATCACCAAAATAGGTTGTGGTCTATCACCAGAATGGTGTCATTTAACCCTTGTGTTAAAGTGTCATATACCTTTGTATTGCATATACTTCCTGCGTCTTTCCTTCCTTCTTTCTTTTTTCCTTCCTTCCCCTCCGTGCCTCCGGAGTCCCCCTCCCCTTACCTCCCCTTCCTCACCTCCCTGCAGTCCCCTAACTCCCTCCCCTTACCTCCTCCCCTTCCCCTCCCCCCTCCTTCCCTCATCTCCTCCCTCCTCAACCCTCCCCTCCCTGCCTTCCCTGTGCTCATTCCCCTCCTCTTACCCCCCCCCCCCTCCCTTTCTTCCCTCCAAGCTCCTGTATCCTGATACCTGTACTCCACCCTGGGATGTCTCTTTGCTTCCTTACTGTCTAGTTGCAAAGTTGAAGCCTAGTAATCAGATACCAAATCCGTTCATATACCCCTACAGCATGCCACCCCTGCTCACTGCATATCCATAATGAGAAAATACATCTTCAGTTCAATTAAGCTTTGAAGCAGACCAAAACAACCCAACATCAGCAGCACCAGAAAAATGGTATAAAAGATAAGATTGCATAAACATTTCTTGTGTCCAGCATAACGCATACATTGATTGTCTCCAATTTAAAATTTCTACCTTTGATGTTTCTCAGGTGTGGTCCAGTATTTGAACACCTCCAGTGTGCCAGCCAACCATGAAGATTTCAAAGACCTTGGTTACCAGGATGCTCTGCGTAAGCTGTCGGTCTCGCATGAGAAGGATGTGTACACCCACGGCTTTAAGCTATCCCAAGCTTATGGCAAAGATGTCATGCCATACACAAATTACACGTGAGTCTATAGGATTTTGATAAGAGCTCCATCAGTTGCTCGGTTTGGTAATTCCATACACATCTGCAAGATTAAAGTTTGGGATGGTTTTTGATAACGTTTCTGACAAGACTGACTACTGGTAGCTGTATCCACAAAAGGATTGAAGTTCATGGCGGTTTCGATTTTGGTAACGTTTGCAAAACTTATGGAAGACTGGAGATTTAATTTTATACAAGACCGCATTGAAATTGACTGCGCAGAGAGCGATGACCTGTTTCCAGAAAGATGGTGTCAGTTCAGTTTTTGAAAAAATCTTAAGTCTAGAAACGGGACTTTAAGTTCACTAATCACCTTTGCAACCATTGTCTTTTCCATGCTAAGATAAATAGTGGACTTAATATATCTTTGAGAAACTGTCTCCTGAGAACCAGTGTTAAGCATGGTAAATACAATGGTTACCCAGGTGATAAGGGAACTTAAGTTCCATTCCACATTTAAGATGTTTGTAGAAAGCAGCCTATTGTCCTTTGTGGCAGGTTCTGGACAGTCTGTCAGCTAGAAACATTAGGAATGGAGAGCAAGTGTCTCGCTCATAACTTTTCTTTATAGCAATAGCCTTACTTTGTGCTACCATGTTTCATTCTGTTCACTGACTGCTCTTTAATTGTAAAGAAAGCGAGTATGTAAACATGTATGCATATAGTTATTTTCTCTTTAACGCTTCAGGTATGATTTCAAGGGAGTCATCGACTACATATTCTACTCGCGGGACTTCATGCGTCCACTGGGTGTTCTCGGCCCCCTGGACCAGGAGTGGTTTCGGGAGAACAAGGTCTTCGGCTGCCCCCATCCACAAATCCCGTCTGACCATCTGCCGTTACTCATCGAGATGGAAATGGGAGCTTCCACGCCAAAATCAGGGGGCAAAGGCAGCACCAGCAGCAGTAGTACTGGCAGCAGCAACAACAGTGGTAGCGGTGGCAGCAGTAACAGAGCCAATGCAATACCGTCTCTCTCAGGCCACAGATAGTCCTTGGCCGGCGTCCTTGGGGTGGGGTGGGGAACGGGACTATGTACGGTGTTCACAGATGGAGGATATTGGAATCTAGACCGCTACAGACTTCGACCAAACATGCTGAATAAGCACACACGCATGGGAAGATATTGTACACTATTATCGCACATTGGAGCTAGTGGTTTTTGCGGAAAAAGCAAAACCTGTCAAAACTAAAGTATTTTCTTTTTTAAATATAAAAAACATAAAGCTTGCATGAATTTTAGATTTTTTATGGTTACATATAATAATGAAAGTAAATTATTCTTGACTGAGGTTGGAATTTACTACCCAAGTTTCAAATATTCCAGTGTTTTATGTGTCATTTTATGGGCTGTGTCTGTTTGTGTTTAAAATTTGCAGTCCATTGAACTGCACAAGTCAAAGAAAAGTTCCTGTATGGATGTAGGGAGCTGCCTGCACATATAATATATTGATATTTGTATATATCTATACATGTATACTTGACTGTTCCATTTAAAGTGTTTCCGACTGACCAGTGAGGGTACAGTTTGGTACTGTGTTGGAATGTAAATTGTTTTACTGTTACTATGTTCTTCTTATGTCCAACCAAATAGTCTATGGGTGGGGAGAGAAAAAAAGGCTGGCATGCTCGCCAACAAATTTGGACTGGAACTTTGTAAGACATTTATACCACTTTGTGTAATGTTATTCCATAGCAAGGGGATGCTGAACTGAAATTTACATGTTTTATAGGCCCGCAATCGAACCGTGTGCCTGATTAATAACAACCAGAGCAGCTCCTTCGTAAAGTTTCTGTGAATGCATGCTGCTCTTGCGTTGTTTACTTGTGTCTCGACTGGCATTTATAATATATTCTTCTCAGTCAGCTGAACTTGTTTGCGTGTGTATGCCATCAGCCCGTAAAGGCGCAGTATACCTTTGGGGTAGATAGCAGACTAGAACATCCTAGTTTTGTCTCATCACAACTGAGAAAGGGCAAAACAAATTCGGGAGGACCACTCCTGATTGTGCTTTTACGAAAACCAAATCGGGAATTTGAATCGACCAGAAAGGACTGTAAATGGTGTTTTTCTTTTTTATTTCTTCTGGTGGTGGTAACCGTACGCTTCGTATTGAAAGATTGTATTTTTTTAAGATGAGATTTTATACAAAGAACTGTTTCTTCTTGTTCGGGTATTCCTTGACTTTGGTGCCAGGTATTGATCTGGGGCAAGCGGTTTACATATCATCGCAAGTAGGCAGAGCATAACGGGCAGCTGAGGTGGGGGCTTGCCTGTTGGGGGGAAAAAGGTGGTGTGGTTTTATGGGATGCCCGGGGCATCGGAATGTAAATAGTATGGTGTGCCCCTGGTGATGTTGTTTGGAGTCCAAAAAATGATGTGTATTCGCAACTTTATCCCCGTCTGGCATTCTTGGTGTACAAGACAAGAAAAAAAACACGACTTAAAATGCTTCTGCTGCTTCTCTGTATTAAAAAGCCTTTGCTGCAAGTTGAACCATTACCTTCATCAGAGCTTCTATCTCAAAAACAAAAAACAAGTACATAGCATGGATAAATGCAAGACGTTGATGTAGTTGTTTGTAGGGTAGCGTAGTTATCAGCATTATATTTGACTGAGAAGTATCCTGTGCATTGTACGTCCGTGCCAGGTTCAAAGAGAAAACAGCATTTGGGGGAGGAAAGGGGGGTGGAGGAGACTATTTGTGTTCAGATGAACCAGGACAATTGGATCTCATGTGAGCTTGTAACTATCCTAGTGAAGCCTGGGTCGCTCTACTGCTAGCTAGGTTTCAGTTGTCTTAATCCCGCTCAGCCTACCGTTCCGTGTTTTCTCTGTTTGCAACTTTGCATGTCCACAATTTTTAGCTTTCGATGTCTTTGCTTAACTTGCTAAGTGCTGGGTTCAAGTGTAGTTGTGTGCGCGATATCTTGGAATATAGTTTGCCATGCACCAATGCACAGCAAATCATGCCAGAATGGTTGCATGTCATGGGGGGGGGGGGGATAGACTGGTGATAATAATTTGATTACTTTGTTACAAGGATACGAACGGAAGTTCTTGTATATTTTTGACCTGATGGATAAAACATATTGCTTTGTGGAAGAAGAGGTACTTATAAGGTTTTAGTCTGATGTATCAGAGCGTTTGAGATGTGTGCAGATTAACGAAGAAGAGGTACTTATAAGGTTTTAGTCTGATGTATCAGAGCGTTTGAGATGTGTGCAGATTAACGAGAGTTGTAACAGTCACAAACCACAGTTTAAAATGTGAAAAAGGACGAATGCTGCCAGGAAAATCTTTGATCAAGCGATCAGTATACCATGAAGGCTTAGATGCATATAGAAAAGAAGTCATGTAGTTTTAGGCTGGAGATTATCATATAGTCCCATTGTCAAATTTGCTTTTGCCAAGTCTTACTTTGCTGACTAGCCATAGCTCCGTATTTCGCATAGCTGGATCATGCGGATGTAGGCCAATTTTGTCCAAAAGGAAATCAGACTTCTGCTTGTAGCAGGTAGTTTGGAAGTTTCAAAGCGCAAGAGAACTTGTGCCTTTGGTTTTACAATCAGTCCCATCATGGTGTATAAAAACCTTGGGCAACTTGCATTTGTCTTCTTTGTCATACAGTAAAAATGTCTTGAATAGAATCTTAAAAAAATGATACTGCTTTTAGCTGTGCTTGACTGTCAGCAGAGCTACTTTCGTGGCGCAGGTGTCCATCCGTCGTTCATCTGTCCCTTTGTTAATTCAGGCTTCTCAGAAATTGCTGCATGGATCAAGGGCAAATTTTATATATTCTGTTTCCTCAAAATTTTACAATTTAATTTTCGTTAATATGTGACCCTATGGCAGCATAAATTTCAAAATGCTACTTTTCTCAGTTTCTGTCCGATTTCAAGCAAAACTTATTGGTTTGAAATTTTAACATGGGTGTCAATGGGAAAATCCTAAACAGTGCAATTATCGTAAAAATGACCGATCCTAGAGCGAAACTGATGAAAATTTGGGACTCACAGTCCTAGGAACTGCATACCTAGATAGTAGATACCTAGGATACTTTTCATGATTCCGAGTTCTTTTGTGCACTCTGTGCACTTTGCAAAATTTCTGATGTTAAGATTTTCAAAAGGCTACTGCTCTCACAGTTTTCATCCAATTTCAACCAAACTTTTTGTAAAGTATGGTAATCAGGGAGAGATACAGGTTATGACTTTTCCTGGCAATTTGCCAAACTTTAAAAACATACGGTACTTTGACGAAACTCACCTGCATTGCCATTAAATCTATAAAGCTATGTTGGTTTCATTGGGCAAAAGATCAAGCAGAGTATCAAAGCCCCTGGGACTCATATTTTGTACATTTTCACATGTCGGAAACTGAAAGTACTATGAAAGTAATTTGTGGTGTAGGGTAAAAAAAACACTGGCATTTTAATGCCCGAGAACATCTCAAAAAGACAAAAAGTTGCCATTATAAATCTCTGATAAATACATGATAGAATTTATTGATAAATAGTTTTGGTGTCGTTGGCTAGGCTAGTTATGTAGCAAACAAGCAAGTACATAATGCCGAGGTTGTAGAACAGTGGCCTGGCTCAACGCTGTGTCTCAGAGAATTATTACGCGTGCTGGTATGCCCTTTTTGTGCACTGTATCTTGTCTTGTACAGCAGGCGAAGAAAATAAATTGTGACCGGTGGTCATGGGTACAAACCTAAGGCCCCGTCTGTTTATCACATAATGTCTCGTGTTTGGTCTTGTGTTCAGTATTCACTTCCTCTCCCTACATTCTACTGATATCAGACAGAATACAGTTGAACCTGCTCTAAAGACCACCTGCTTATAAAGACCATGTGTTACAGATCCCCAGGGGTAAACTTTCCATGTTGTTAAACCTGTATGAAAGGACACTGTATAAGGACCACATTTTGTTGGTCCCTGGGGTGGTATTCACTGTAACATACAATGAACCAACCTACACAAATATGTTTCTGCAGTCAAGTACTTCATTGTGGGCAGCACATATCAATATATATATCTTTATTCGTACTCTGAGTACAACGTTTAAACAGAAAGAAACACACATGCAATTTCAGTAGAAAAGGGAAGTACAAATAAACTATGCGGTACATAAATAGGTAAAATAACTAGACCGTTGGTTTCCCACGACGTGAGGAGGCATCCCATTATTTAGCATCAAATTATGTGTTGCAAATATACATGTATATCTTTATCGTCATTGGACTCATTAAAGAGTCCATATGAGTTTCAGTACAATATCGGCATGGCACTTATCTAGAGATGACAATCATGAAATATGACCAGTATTGTCAAAGTATTTAGTAGTTAATGAATGGAACACGGTTTTTCACAATTTTTTTCGCAAGTCAAGCGATTTTCAGAGTTTATGAGTAGAACAGAGTTTTTCCACAATTTTTTTTTCACAAGTCGCGCGAAAATACATTATACCGAAAACTTCCCCAGGATGTAGGATAACCTAGGGATGTCCTTTTCCAAAATGAAACTCCTCCATGTTCCTCCAAGTCCCCTCCTCTTAGTGCCTAATAGTAATTAGGGGTCTATCTCTAATGGTTTGTCTAGTATTGACTGTTAAAGAGTGTTTATGAAAATTAGTAGGGGAATTTGTGTGCATACAATGTCAGCCACAACCACACCAATAAATCCCAGAGAGGGTACTTACCTGGAGATAACATTCATGAAATCTGACAGGCAATGGTCAAGGATTTTTGGACTCAATCCGTGTGGTGTTTTTTTTTTAACATTTTATTCTGCAAAATCGAGCAAAAAGTCTCTCAACACTGAAAATCATACTCAGTGTGTGTTATAACCTAGGGCAGTCGTATTCCAAATATGAAAGTCACCCATGAAAACTTGTCGTTGCTAGACCCAAGTTACTGGGGGCTCAGGAGCTGGCGTAAGAAAAAAAATCATAAAGAAAAACAAAAATTCTGAAAAAAAAAATCCAACAAAACCATAAGACATCTCATCCTATGGACGGGATGCCTAATAATAACATGCATTTCTTATATAGCACTTTATCATTGAGCAAGCGCTTTACATATTATTACCCTTGACACACCTGTACACGCCAACACCTGAAGTCAACAGAGCATACAACCCAATTACATGCAAGGCGCCACAGGTGATCAATCTACAAGATCTTTTTTTTATATGTATTGCTAGGTTCTCGTTTATGGCTGAGTGAACCACAACACATTTCAGGTAGAAATCTTGCTCATGAACTCCAGGTACCAAAATTGCATAATAGCAAAATAATACATGTAGGTGCATAGCGGGACTCGAACCTACGATCTAGTGTGAGGAGTTGACTGCCTCAACCACTCTGCCATAGGACCTCCCATCAACACAGATATCCATGCGCACTCAGTATTTCCAAGGGAGAAATAGTTCTTGGTGGGCCCCAGTTTATGGGGAAAATAAATTGTATACATTGTACTGGAATCACAGATGTATTCATGAGTTGTGGTCTAGATCAAAGGTGGTTTCTAACATTAGGGCTCCACAAGGGTCCAAATAATTTATGCTATGTCACACGTCACTTTTTATTTTTTCCCTATGTTACCATGTCACTTTTTATAAGACCTTAACGTCACTTTCTACAGTTTCTATAAAAGACCACGTCAGATTTCTACAACTTTTAAAGTGCCCATGTCGCACTTCGTTTTTTACCATTTTAACATTGGGGTGGGGTGGTTCCAAATAGGGTGAAGGTGAATGCAAAGCAAAATGCAACAAACTACTACTCATCTGAAGAGGAATGCACTGTTTGGAGGTTTCTTTGCAGATGTTTTCTGCATTAAATGCCTCTCATAAGAAAGTAATTGAGGGTTCTTATTTAGACTGCAATATGTTCTGAACCAATTGGGAACTTTAACACCAGATTAGCTACACCAGATTAGCTTAAAACTGCCAATTGCATGTGCAGTGGTTCCTGTGATTTAAAAATTAAATTAAAGTCCTTCGTTTAAGAAATACCTCCATTTTAGGATTGAGCATCACTGACATATTTTCAATATATAAACACCCGGGCTAACTTCAATTCAAGACAATATTTTTTGTTGAACTAGTGGTCGTAAAATGCAGGGACCATATATTCCCACATTAACATTTTTAGTGAACGTTGCAAATGTATCTGCTACCAATTTAAATTTATACAAATGTTGTGCTTTTGACCACTCATACTTTCTCCATAATATTAGCAGGTATACAACATCTGAAACCATTAGTCACCTAGTCACTATTCACATTTTCCTGACTACTCAATACAACCCTTTTGTACATGCTACATAATCCATAGGATAGCAGTATAATGAGAAGATTCCTCAACAGATGTTCAGACAGATTTATGGCACTAGATCCTTTTACTGACTGGCATTGAATTGTTTATTTAAATAGCATTAATATTCACTAGCCATAGATTACCATAACTTAGGTACGGTGTAGGAAAAATAACGGACACCAAGTTTTGTTATGCATTATCGCATGGTGTTTTTTTTTTTTCACAGGTCCAATAAGTCCAGCATTAGCTGATCAATGTTAAACACATTTTTCAGTCAAATATATTTATGTACTTGTTGTAGTAATGCGCAAGACAGATTATGAGTTATTAAGTTATATCAGTTTATAAGTTTAAAAAAAAAGACTGAGTAGAATGAGACTTTTTCTATTATAAATCCCAAGTCCCGGAATATATATTCTCACATTATCCGTGTTCTGTTAACATACAGTTTAAACTAAATGAGGTCAAATAGTACTCAAGGTCACTGTGTGAACAAACTTCCCGTAAAATAAATGGCAGCAGACTTGAAACTTAATTGACTGTTGTTTTGGAAACTGTTTAAGTTATCGGTATAATTAGCGGATGTTTATGATATGACATGGCATTTATGAATGTCAGCTATAATTTAGCATTCACATTACAAGTTGTCAGGAGCAAAGTCAGAAAAATCTCAATTAGTGATGGCAGACTGCATGCTTTTATCCTGATTTAAGCCAACCGGTTGCAAAACTGATCAAGGGCAACAGACCAATAGACAAATCCACAATTAGACCCCGGTAAAATTCCAGGGAAAATGTGGGTGTGTCATATCAAAACCGCCAGATTAGCATTTGTCTTGTATGTACAGTGGTCCAGTGCATATCAAAGGTCACCCATTCATGGATCTGTTTAACAAGAGGTCTTGAGGGTTTGCTGGACCCAGATGAAACCAGCATAGCTTTATGGATACTGGCAATGTAGCTAAGTAAAATCTTCAAAGTGCCATATACTTTTAAAATTTGGCAGATAGCCAGAAAAAGTAATAGCCTGCAATTTCCCCTGCATACATGCTTTCTGTAAGGTTTGGTTGAAATTGGATAAAAACTGTGGGACCAGCAGCCTTTTGAAAATCATTGTGGAAATTTTGTAAAGTGCACCAAATGACCCCAAGCTGAATTCAAATGATCTGACCCAAAGAGTACCCTACATATGGACTTCCTCAAGGACCATGAGTCCCAAATTTTCATCCTTTTCACTCTACGGCCATTACTACCCACAGGCCACTGAAAGTGCGGCAGAAGAAAAATGGCATATATGTTACTTTCCAAGCTATACATGTATACCGTAGGCGGATGTCAATATTTCTAAATACAGATATATACTTCTCATATACCCTAGTATGCCGATACATGTATATAAAATTTTCAACCCTAGTAAAAAGTGCCTTTCTAGTGTATGAAATCGCCAGAAAATCACCAGAAAACAACAAAAGTTTTGCATGTTTTAGGATTTATTGAAAAGGCAACAACAATTCATTGTCAGCCATTTGATAATATCTATCAATGACACACTCACAAAACATGCAAGTCTTCAACTAAGATGAGGGAAGGCAACAACACAGGAGAACAATGCATGTAAAAAAAAGAATAACATACCATATTTTTGCCTACTGTATCTTTCATTCAGAACTAGTCTTTCTTATCACTATCGGTATAAACATAATTATGTGTTCAATCCAGACAAAAAATTTGTGGTCTCACTAATGTTAAATAACATTTAAATTTACAGCCACCATGACCGAATTAGTATGTTAGTAGTTCTTCTCAAGCTTTCCTGAAACACCCTGAATAGCAACATATTAACATGTTAATATAAACTTTCTGGCACCACAAATCATAAGCAAAAATATACTACTACCGGTACCTACCTATCTCTGTGGCTGGACTACAAGTCGTGAAAATGGCAAACGATGCGATTTAAATATTACATGAGATCTGATTTTGTTAATTTACCATGTAATATCCATAAGCCACACATATATATGGGTCTGATCATATACAGTGGTACCTACCTCAGAAATCCCTCCATTTTAAGACCATCGATCAGTGACACAATTGAATTTTCAATGCAATCATCCCTGCATTTAAAGACCACTTTCAATTTAAGACCATATTTTCTGGCTGAATAGGTGGTCTTAAAATACAGACATCAGTCTGTAAATTGTTTGGTGCTTTTGAGCTTAACCCTGTTAATCTGACGGCATGAGGCCCAACCAATATGATCAAAGTAATTGTAGATAATCTATTTTACAGCATATTTGCAGGTGTGCTTTAAATCATTATCTGTAAATTAAGGTCCATCCCCCGCAAACCAGGTTACATGTACTCTAGTAATGACAGCACTGCCAAGCCACATGATACATTTGCATTAGCCTCATAATGTCATAGTCATGATACATGTAGTATAATGCATGAAAACTTATCATGCACTTGTAAAATTTGGGAACCATATATCCTATTTTCAAAAGAATTTTCCTATTTTTCAGAATGTCAATTTTTCTATTATGAATCCAGAGTCAATAACAGCTATTCCTAGATTATGAAAACATTTCTTTTGCTGGAATTAAACACCCTTGTAACCATAATGCCTTCACATTACATAATGTCAACTCCACTTTGATTATCCATAGACAGTGGAAAAACAATGCAACATTCTCAGGCAATATCGGATAGATAGCAAACATACTCCATGTAACTCTAACGATATTAGCCATAAAATATACCTGCCTAAAGCCATCAAAAAGAGTAACGTGTGGTAGGTTGAGTTACAGTAGTCAAGTTCCAGTTTGTGTGTGGGAGGGTGGGGTGGAAGGCTCAACTTCGTTAGATCTTCTACAGTGGTCCCTGCGATTTAAGACCACCCATTCAGCCAGCAAAATATGGTCTTAAATTGAAGGTGGTCTTAAAATAGAGGGATGTTTATACTGAAAATATACAAGTGGTGCCACTGATATCC
>JAAUYG010172806.1_pt1 | contig 13922 bp, 5 predicted proteins | sample 7278091 | NCBI WGS metagenome assembly JAAUYG01 (sample SAMN14350201, study PRJNA611818) | marine sediment metagenome | isolation source: surface marine sediment (0.6m) | place: French Polynesia: Moorea | collected 2018-08
CAACCCCCCCACCCACCCCCCACCCCACCCCACCCCCACCCCCACAGTGGCCAGCGATGAGAGCATCAGCCAGTCCCAGTCGATCATCTCCACCCCATCCACCGAGAGGCGGACTCCCACGCCGGTCATATCGGAAGAAGCCCGGACTCAGTGGCAGCTACACGAGTCTCACCTGGCACACTTAACCCCGGGCCAAAAAGTCGCGGTGCTGCGAATACCGGCGGCGGCCAACCCAGAAGATTTCAAGATGTTTGCAAGGTACCGGTGGATAGGGATTGTGCAATGCATGTGCATTTTGCGGATTCTGACCAAGTTTGTTTCTGACATAAAAGTACTCCCTCTATTTTAAGACCACCCATAGAACTGTCAAAATGCATTATATTCCAGGTGGTCTTGAAATAAAGGTTCCATAGTATTCAAAATCTCACTTCTCAGATTGGGACTAAGATATACAGTAGTCTTGCCATTTTCAGACCATTCATGTGACCAAGAAAATGTGGTCTTATATAGCAGGTGGTCTTAAAATAAAGGTCATTTAACACACATATAATGGGGCGTAAAATAGACCATTGCATACTTTAATTGTAGTGCTTTCCAGCCTCACTAGATCTTTTAACAACCTTTCAATAAAACTGCTTTTAGGTAACCTATAGCCTGTGGTTATAGTTTGTTATTGAACCATAAGGGCTTCATTAATTCCTCGATTCCACAATATATTTTCTTTCGTTCTTACTCCAACCACCAGAGTATGTGCCTATTTCAACGGTAACCACCATCTGGAAGAGATCATGTACTGTGAAAACATCCGGCGTTCCCAGCTCCTAGCAACGCTCGACAAGTTCCGTGACGTCCTCGTCACCTGTCAACACGAAGATCCTGGGACGTGTTGCTGGGCAACCACGGACACTCGACAACTAACAGAGCAGTGACAGTGATATTTTATTATCTTAAAAGTTTTATTTCTCATGCTAGGATGGCTAGCGTTCCTGGAGTTATTACGTAGAGTCTCCACTAGAACTTTCATTCCCAGTTTCATATTCATGACTGAGCATGATTGAATTATCATTTTCATTCAACGAAACCAGAAGGAATCGGCCGTAAAAAGCTATCCTATCTTGGGTGCTTTTGGTAAGGTATTCACCTTAAAAATAGTATCTCTAGTGGCACCTATACTACATTTTCACTTCCTTGTTTTGCTAATCTTATTTTGACAAAAAGAAAATTTGAAATCAGCACTTTGGTTTCTCGCTATTCCTTGGCCAGTTATGAAAAGCAGGTTTGGTAGCTAATGGTACCTGTAAATTTTCGTTCCACATACAGTATAGTCCCTCTATTTTACAACCCTCTATTTTAAGACCACGCTTGATTATAAGACCACTTGATTTGGTCCCAAGGGACAATTTTCTGTGTTAAATTACCTTTATTTTTATGACCAGCTGCAATATAAGACCACATTTTCTTGGTCCCATGGGTGGTCTTAAAATAGAGGGACCACTGTGTAGCAAAGCAAATCACTGAACATATGATCACATCATTCCTTGTCTAGTACAAAAATAGCCTTATCTAACTTTGGAGATGACCATTTACATTGAAATATATGTAAGACCTGTATTTAAAGACCACCTCAGAGGACATTCCTTGGTCCTTAAAAGCAAGCGGTCCTTGAATGCAGGTGTCTCTTTACTAACAGTAGGTTTAACTGTAATAATTCTAACAAATGCAATTGATGAGTACCGGTACTGATAGGTTTTAGGTCCATGGGACTGGTTGCTAATGTATAAGCATGCGGATGTGTTCACTTCAAAAATCTTGATGTTCATACACCCTAAGAGATGTATAGATGTAAGAGATGTAAGAGCATGATATTTATGATATACGACCACTGCTACAATGAAAGTGTTTCACTTCTCACACGAATCAAACAGAAATCAGTAATATATGTGGAAGAGAAACAGTGTTGCTTTTCTTTTCCAACTAGCCTGTTGGTAATACCAGATTTCTGTTGTGCTAATAGGGAGTATTTTGCAACTCTAAATCACAACATGAATAGTCTCGTTCATTCAAAATTCCTCATTCAAAACTACCCTTGGGCATGATGCACCCTTTACCCAATCACATTGGCTGTACGAAAGCTTTGACCAATCATGATGTATCACCGTTCTCGCGCCATTTCGCTTTTTCGGGTATCAGCAGGAAATTTTCCCACCAAAGCTTTAAAATCCTCCCTATTGCAGTTTTTCCCCGGCGTCAACAAATTTGGTTTATGCATCCAGACATGTAATCTGTCCATGGTTGATGTTCAAACTTAGATCAGCTTATTCTGGAGTTCTTAAGTCAAATGCTTATGTCAAAGCTCTGACTTATTCTAACAAGGCTGAGCAATGTTATTAACCGATAAAATTGATTAATGATGTGGCTTAAGAAGTCAAAACTTAGACATACAATGAAGCTTGTTTTTGAAGACCACCCAAGGGGCCAATACAGTGTGGTCCTTATACACAGGTGGTCTGTATATGCAGGTTCAACAACATGGACAGTACACCACTGGGGACCTGTAAACTGTGGTCTTTTGTAAGCAGGTGGTCTTTAGAGCAGGTTCGACTGTATAAGCATTTTGGAGAACACCACCCCGCCCTTGTTAGTTATTGTACAAAGTTGCATTTGGACAGCAAGAGCTATAATATTAAAGTGCTGTTTGTATGCCATGATACATTTTAAAGTGAACAGGTTTTTCCAAGCATGGGACTGCATATTATGGGATACAGTGAAACCTGTCTTGAAAGACCACCCTATTGGCCATAAAAATTTGGTCTCTCAAAACAGGTGGTCTTTGGTGACAGGTTCAATTACATTGAAATGTGGGACATTCTGCCAGAAATGTGGTCTTTCAATACAGGTGGTCTCTCAAGTCAGTGGTCTCTCAAAACAGGTTCTACTGTATGTACATTTGAATGGATGGTATCTGATCTCTAGTCTCACCCTTTGTTCATGGATGAAGTTGACTGGTTCAACTGGAACATGGATGTATATGTGCTTGTTGAATGAATAAAGTCACGGCATGCAAGATTTCAATTTTCGAGTTGTGCATTTTCAGAATACATGTATGTACACGTACCAGTGTCCTCCACACCATACTGTAAATTCATTAATGTTTGCGGGATTAATGTTTGCATTTTTGAGGCAAAATTTATGTTCGTGGGGATTAATATTTGCGGTTAGCTTAAGTCCTGTTAGTTGTCTAGGTACATGAATTGTTTTCGGGGTATTATTTTTTGCGATTTAAAGATAATCGTGAAATTCCCCAAATAAATCCCTCGCAAACATTAATGAATTTACAGTAGCTGATACTCTAGCATTTCATGTACACTGAATAGCATGAGCTACTGCTGATTAGGCAAGCAGGTACACTGCTCAAAATATTGAATGGGGCAGATTTTCAAAATCATATATTTATAAATATTTTGATAAAAATCCTTCCAGGTTGTAGTCAGGTTTAGTTGAATCATTTTGCTTGATAAGGCAGTTGTGGCCCCCCCACCAAAAAAAAAAAAATTACCAAAACTATATTTTTGTACATAACTCGGAGGGGAATCGCCCCCAAAACAAGTATATCACAGCAATGGCGATCATGACCTTTACTGTTTCAAACAGGATAACGCTGTTTACTTCAAATCAGTAGCTGGTAAGGCCACCGCTAGTATTAACACAGTCTCAGAAACTTTGCTCCTTCAAATATTTTGAGCAGTGTATTTGGAGTGTACACCCTAGTAAGTGTTAAGCGTCAGAAACTTTGTTCCGTTAGATGTTTGAGCAGTGCACATGCCTGCTAGTACACACAAATTTCAATATTTATGCGGTTTGCCCTCGGACCCGATAATAGTATAAGAGGTTTATTAGTAAAGACGAAATCTATTGAGAATCAACTCAGACTGATTGAAAAAGAAAATGAAACTATGATAACTATGCTGCCACCCTGTACATATAGTAATAAGCTGAACCAGCCTACTTGCAACCTGATTACTGCAGTGGCAACAGCAGCAGCAGTAGTAGTACATGTAGTAGTAGTAGTAGTAGTAGTAGTAGTAGTAGTAGTAGTAGTAGTAGTAGTAGCAGTAGTAACACTAGTAGTAGTAGTAGTAGTAGTAGTAGTAGTAGTAGTAGTAGTAGTAGTAGTAGTAGTAGTAGCAGAGTAGTAGTAGCGGTAGCAGTAGGAACAGTATAGCAGCAGCAGGGAGTAGTAGTAATGTAGTAGTGGTAGCACAGTAGTAGTAGCAGTACATGTAGTAGTATAGTATAGGGAGGCTTATAGCACACATGTGGGGTTCCAATTGACTTTTTTAAGTTGGTTCACTTTGGGGTCATTCAGTGCACTTAGTTCTCTCAAAATGTCCTGTAACTCGAAAATGGCTGGTTGCACAGTACAATCGGGAGAAATTTGGAACCCAGGGACACAGTGTAACGCACATATGGAATACCTTTGACCTTGTACCATTTTGAGGTCATACAGGGCACTTTAATGAATGGCCTCTTAACTAGAAAATGATTGATAGTAGAGCAGAACAATGGAAGCACCGATTTAAGGGTTGTACAGTTTTTAATAAATCAAAAGCCCAGAGCCAATGCAAAGTACACTGCAGTTACTGCCTTCAGAAAATGATCGAGAATCATTGTTAACTTAAGTAATGTATGAAATGTATGCAACTGTGTGTTTGTCATTGTTGTGTGCCGAGAATGATGTGAGCTCATGTGAGCTGGGTGTATGTCATTGGAATAATGTTATATTTGATGTACCAGTTTATGTACGCACGTCACTATAACGAATTCTTCTATTGTAGTCAAACTGTTAAATTGTCTATGTTCAACAGCTATTGCACCGCTTATTATGGAGCTTAACTCTGGAACTTGGAGGATATGGACATTAACCAGTTTTTTATGTTACTTGGAATAAATCAGTAAAAAAAGAATCTAGTGGTACCATACCAAACAAAAATACCAGACCCTCCAGAATTCCGCACTCCGAAAATTGAAATTCTGCACTCAGAAAATGCTAATTCCGCGCTAAAAATATCGAAATTCTGCGCTCAAAGATAGAAATTCTGTGCTCAGAAAATGCAAGTTTTGCACTAAAAAATTAGGTGCTCTAAATAGACCGCCCAGAATTCTGCACTCAGAAAAGGGAAAATTTGCACCAAAGAAATTGGAAGTTCTGCTCTCATAAAATGGAAAATTGGGTTCCCAAATTGCTTTGCCGCCATTTAACACATTAACTCAAGCAATTCCATGCAATTCCGGCCTGCCGTGCTCAAGTCGAAATTCTGCACTAAATTTCGTGATCGCGGAATCCTGAAGGGACTGATGTAGCTCCTGCTGTAGCTAGCAGGGTGTTTGCCAATAGGCGGGCAAATAATGCACTTCCATCAAACTACATGTATATCTTAAGATGTCTCCAGAGTGCAAACTGTGCTACTAAGTTTATGACTCTGGCATTGAAAAGGAGCAACTCCTAATGTATGTATATAAGAGTATAAAGCACTGCCAATATAAACTTTGTATATGTAATGATGAATTTAGAAATACCGCACCACCCAACTCTGAAGTAGCAGCAATTTCCGATTTAATAGTTCCCAAAGTACACAATGTTTGGGGAAGGTTTAAAAGAAAATGACACACAGAAAGTTTTATTCTTGACAGAAGGTGGATATTTTGCTGGATTTATTGTCAACTTAATGTCAAGATGAATGTTAAGTCAATGTCCTACAGTGTAAATTGTCTGTGATTTTCTAAAATAAGCCTTTTATCATGTTTAGGGGTCCATATGGGTAAAAAACAAAGTGTGACATGGCCACTTTAAAGTTGTAGAATATGATGCGAGCTTTGATAAAAAGTGTAGAAAGTGACATCAAAATCTTATAAAAATTGTAGAATCGATGTTGAAATTTTATAGAAAACGAAGATCCACATGAAGGTCTATACAATATAATTATAATATAATTATATATGTAAAATGTTATGAAAAGTGACGTGACAAAGTAAAATTCTTATAAAAAGTGACATGGGACAGAGAAAAAAACAATAAAAAGGGAGGTGCGACACAGCATAAATTATTTGGACCCATGTAGAGCCCTAGTAGTGGTGGGCCAGAACCTGGCTCCTGTGTCTGGCGAAATAACAAAGAGTAAGAAGATTAGCTGTCCTTAGGTGAGCAAGGAAGTTACCGTGGTTACTAGAACATGTAGCTATGTTCCTGGGAAAACAAAGGAATTAGTGTTAAGTTAATAGCTTCATTATCTGCTGCCAAGAAATTTAAAAAGTGTTTGAAGAAGTATTTGAGTGTTCTCAAATACTTCTACATAGTGTTTAAATACAAATACAAATACTTCACATGTGGGGGGTATCAAAAACATATACTTTTGAAAAGTATTTAAATGCTTTCAAATACAAATACATTGTACTTTTGTATTTGACCCCATGACTGTTTCGGAGTTACAATATTTTGGGAAAATGTCCCTAACATTGTATATGAAGTTTACCTACAATGGTGTCAGTTTTGTCATACAATGTACATTTATTTAGCATATTTAGTGAAAGTACATTTTAGCACATTTATGTTTATTCATTGATCATGTTGATATCTTGCATACAAATGATTTAGCGTTTGTGCTTATGTATGTTGCAGTCATCATCCTTTTGAGAGATCGCACATCAAGACAAAAATATGGCCACAATAAATGCAGTAAAGGCATCAGGTGCAGGTGATCCAGACAACATGCAACATGTGCAAGAGGAAGATCTCACAGAAAATGAACCACCCCTCACTTTGCCATGGAATCTGTACAACACTCGGGTCCTGGATGATATGAGAAACCTTTTTCAACAGGAGATACTGACTGATGTGATGGTAGCAGTCAATGGCCAGTCCATAGCCTGCCATAAGGTTCTACTGGCAGCGGCGTCAAGATTCTTTTATCTCAAGTTTGTGACCAGTCCAGAGTCACTGGATCATAATCTGCTAGAGGTTGAAGACGTCGACTTTGAGACACTGAGATCTATTGTGGTGTTCATCTATAAGGGTGGCATTGAGCTTACAGTGGAGAACGTGAAGAAAGTATTCCTTGCCAGTGTGAAACTAATGATTCCAGAGCTAACAGATAAATGTGAGAGATATCTACAGGAAGAGTTAGATAGGAATCCAGGAATCAGTATTGAGACTCACAGGATTGCACACATGATCGGCCTGAATGACCTGACAAAGAAATCTTGGAAAGTGATGTTGGATAAATTTCAGACCATTGCTGCCACAGACTCCTTCAAAGAGATGACTCAGGCCGAGTTGCACAAGTACATTGTCGATGAAGGGTTGAATGTCAGGAGTGAAGACTCAGTATTTCAAGCATTGGTTCACTGGGTAAACCATGATCCAGAAACCCGGAAACCACAGTTTGAAAATTTGCTAAAAGATGTCCCGCTTTCTCGCTGTTCATTAGAATTTCTCAGAGAGTCTGTCTGTGGGGAACCTTTAATGGAAAGTGGTCTTTGTTACAAGTTGTTGTCTGAGGCACTTTTGTATCATACCTCAAAGTGTGCATCATCAGCATGTGCGCTGCTGCAGTCTGGTGTTCCACGAAAAGGAAGTGCTGCCAACACTTTGCTATTTATTGGAGATGAGTGCGAAATCCTGAAAAATGGAAACTGGGAAACGGCATTCAAATTGACTGTGCCGGTGGAGAAGGAATACAGTGCTTGCCTGACTAAAGATGGCATCCTTGTCACGGGTGGTCGCTCTGGAAATGCAACCAACAAGACATGCTATATGCTGTCCCTAGATACGTTAAAGTGGGATACCATTGCCGATTTGAATGTCGGTCGTTGCACGCATGCCTCGGTTCCAGTGTCTGATGAAATTTTTGTGCTGGGTGGGTTTAATGGCAGCATCGCTGACGGCAGAAAACGGCTGTGTTCCGTGGAGTGTCTGAAAATTACAGATGGTACGTGGCAGTCGACCATAATGGCTGATATGCCAGAACCACTTTCGTACCACACGGCTGTAAACTACAAGCAGTGCATTTACGTTTTTGGAGGATATCACACCCAAAAAGACAATCACTCCAGGGCAACATTTGCCTACGACACTGTCAAAGCTGAGTGGCGGCGGAAGGCTGAGATGCCGGAATGCTGCTTCAATGGATCGTCTGTGGTACTTGGAGACAAAATCTACATTGTTGGCAGTAACGAACATTCCTGCACCTGCTGCATGTCCTATGATCCTGAGCAGGACGACTGGAATGTTCATGCTAAGCCTCAGGTGAGACACAGCGGAGGATCAACTGTTGTGTGGAACAATCGAATTCTCCTCTGCGGAGGGAAGAACGCGATAATAGAAGAGTATGATCCTCATTCCAACACGTGGGTTTCATGGGAACACACACTGCCACAGGCAATGGCATGTCGGGGAATGTTTGCTGTTAAAATGTGATTCAGATGTAGGCCTATGGTTATGAAAATGATCCCCTTGGCACATTTGGCATGTACAGTTGATCCATCCTGATGAACTTGTTACATTTGGGACCAGCTATCAATGGCAGGTCTTTGATTTTCACTGTAACTGCCAGCATGGTACATGTGGTAAGTGCATATTTATATGATCTACAGTATACCGCCCTTCAGCATGTTCAGCTTATACATGTTATACAGTCTCTATTTTAGAACCATATGTTTGTGTCATGATAAGGTAACTGTGTCACAACTGAATCCTTTGTAAAATAGCACAATATGTTAGAAAAATGTTACCTATGCTAGTAATTATACTTGTACATCATGAATGTGGTGAGGACAATGGGGTCTTTCATACTGTACAGACTGTTCAAGATCATTTTGAGCATTTAAACATGTTAAAACGCATCTGAAATATGTATCACACACTATTACCATCGTATTCACTTTACTTTACATGTTTTAGTCAAGTGTTATCATGGTTATTTGGCTTTTCCAGTAGTCCTGGGTTCCCCTTATGATGCTACAATACCCGTGGGTAGTTCCGATTACATGTTATTACATATTATATTAAAAGACCACACATTATCATGATTAGAAAGTTTTCCACCACAGGTATCATGTGCAGTGTGTGTATCATGTACATAATGATGTACATGTACACGATGTACAGCATATGTTTTTACCTTAACCGCAGAGATCTGAAGCATGTGCAATATTGTATGAAGCACAAATGTAAGCTTGATTTACCTTGTGTTCTTGCCTACTACTACTAGTAGCCAGGATGTTTTTAATGTAAACACGATTGTAAATCTTGCAGATTGCTACTACTTTGAAGTATTAAGGATTAATTAACTTGTTACTAGTCTATTCATGTTTATGATGCTATGTGTTTACCATGTATTTACTTCAAATATTTTGTACCTGTTGAAGTCTTGAGTTGGTTGCTACCTACTAATCAATCTTAATTGGTGCTGTATATGGATCGAAAGCAATTTTCTCGGTGAACATTTAGTGGCTGTGTTCACTCGACTGGTAATGGATATCAGTATACCAAAACTTTGATATGCATGTCAGTCTGGTTAAGTATTGTTGATAAACACAGATTAAATATGTTAAAAACTAAATACCTGACATTGTGCCATATTATTGGCTAATATAATCTGATGATATTGTGATTTAAACTAACTTAACAAAAAAAAAACTTTATATATGTGTACATGTGTACCAATGCCAATGTGTACAGTATATCATGTATATGACATACTAAATTTCAGTCTTGTTATCAGAAATTGTAAATGTATTTGACATGTTAGCATCTTAACATGCTTAATTGGGATCAACACAACAAAATATTCTGTCATATTCTATGCAATTACTCATATGATGTGTTAGGTCCAGGTCTCTTTCTCTGTGACTATTTGAATCAGATTGCAAGTGAAACTTGATAAATATTATGAGCTATAAACTTCAGTCAAAAGTGACTTTAAAAATTCATTTGATGAGTGTATGAGCATGATGAGTATGTGTGTGCCAAAGTAAAGCATGATCATCTTCTCATGGACATGCTAGTATATATTTAGACCAATTTCATACTGGAGGTATTAACATGTTTAAGAACAGCTGTTTAAGAGAAGTGTATATATGGTTTGCAGTTATGAAATACTAGCATTTATACATTTTCATAATGTAACATAAGATAGATACTAGGTTTACTTTTATATTTTGTTACTGCATTTACCATTGTGTACTGCGCACAATAAAAATATGGTGCTACTGAAATGTAAAGTGTATGTATATCAGTACCATGAGCATGATGAGTACTTTAGAACATGTAGACTATGATAACATATTGGGGACAAATTGCATTACCGGTGCTATCAGTTGAGTCTAGTCTGAGTTGCATCACTGTTAATGTCTGCTTTCAGCAACATTAACATGTAACATAAAATATTATATTTTTGTAACCAGTGAACTACTGAGCATGTTTAATTGAGCACCTGAAAAGGTTGTGGCTATGTTCATCATGTGTTCATAGTTATTTTCAATCATTAAGGCCTAACAAATTATTTTGTAAATTAATAAATGACAAATTTGGTACATAGGAAACATCGGAAGCCCGGATCCAAGGGCCAAGCTGGCCTTATTGATTGAAAATGGCTGTCGAAAACATCACAGTCTGCAAATGAAGGCAGCCAAAATACATAAAAATGAAATACCCCGGTATATGGATTGAATTCCTTCTGAAACTATATGGAATTGTAGCAAATTAAACCATGCTAATGGCATCTTCTTGTCTTTTTGTTCCAGTCAGATTAGAAATTTACTTGTGTACACCATCATGACCAGAGCGGCATGTAAATTGGTAAAAATACAATCGGCTGTTTGGATACAGACTTGCTGGTTTGGTGAGACATCATACAGTGGGCCTGTATGCTTTCCATTCTTTATGATCATGATGATATTGTGATGACTGTATTGTGGCTTATAAACACATTTGCATAACCTCGGACGAGCTGAAGGATATTAATGTACTAGTACCGCTATATTAAAATTACATTGTTTGTGACCAAGAATACTTGTACATAACATGTTTCCACAATCTGCATGTACTATAAAATACTGTTAAAAATATACACTTTTACCGAGGTATGCTCTGTGCCAAATCAACAATACATGTATTTTGCTCTTTTAATGCCAAATTGAATGTAAATGTATGTGTCTGGCACCTGGCAGTTATAATATGTTGGCATCTATATTGTACACTTAGCATAGAACATGTAGAAATGGAATTTACTTATACCATAGAATTTTGCTATTTACACATAGCATAAATTGTAATTTGCACATAGCATAAAACACGTAGCATGTGGTTAGATTTGACATATAGCGTAAAATTAGAATTTACACATGATGGCATAAAATAGAATATACCCATGGCATAAGTAACACATCGCCTGAAACATGTTTAATTATAATGTGTTCATAGCATAAATTAGTATTGTGTAGCGCAACATTATAATACATGTATAGATTATGAAACATGCAATGGGTGTAATGTATTTAGAATTTGTCACTGCATACATGTATTGATAACAATGTACTGGTAAAATTGGGCTACATAACATACCAATGCATCTGTACATTTATATACTAGTATACCGGTATATGTCCTATGTACTAGTAAAGTGCATATTGCAGTTTCTTTTCCAGCAGGTGTGTATATGTCTTTTACTTGTGAAGTGTTACCATTTAGAATGAAAGGTAACTTTGTTATGCAGCACAAATTAAACTTTGTATGGTTTGATTTTATACTGAAATACATGGCAAGTACTGCATGTACATGTAGCACAAATGAATATCATTTCCATTCACTATGCAAATATTTTTATGATGCAGATGAAAGACAAATGGCAACTATCATGATATTGAATTTTGTACATTTTTAAATCAGTACATTGTGGTCTCAGATATCTCCCTATTGTTGTATGGAAAGTAATATTTAGCATTAGCACAGTCCGGAAGCAGGCAGTATCGCTACCTGATGAGACACAATGTAATATTTAGGTTATGCAACAAAGTGAGTTCAGAACACAGATGAACAGATTATAGTCCTTTTTCACTGTTACATATTTGTAATAAAGTTATAGTGTATGAACAGTGACAGTGATCTGGTGATTCCTCTTTTGAATTCTGTGGTCAAAAATTCTATATACAAGATAGCTGTAATAAGAAATGGGTAGTTTGGATTTACCAGTGTTACACACTAGTATTTGAGAACCCTAGCTGTTTGTGTGTCACATTTTATGTGATACAGTAAATGGCTTCTAGTCTTAACTAGTGTCACATAGTGTCACATTTTATGTGATACAGTAAACGGCTTCTAGTCTTAACTTAACTACTTTGAATACAGCAAGAACCTGGCTTTCCATTTCTAATCTCAAAATGTCATGCATGCAGATGTAATGCATGCATTTATCCTTGAATAGATATTCAATGTGGTCAGACTTGCAAAATAAAAGGTCTTGATATACAGGTATATTTTTAGTTGAATTTTAGAGAATGTTTTACGAAATATATTTATCTATTTAATACCTAGGGAATCTGTCCTCACAAATTAGATCATTGCTTAAGTTACAACATGTACAAGATACTAAACAGTTCCGTTGCAGAGGCATGTTTGATTAAGTGTAACAAGGGGTATTTAGTCAGGGTAATATGCATGGTTCCCTATGCAAACTGGCAGGTTACATATATATATTCCCCAATGACATATACATGTCCCATGCACATACCTTGAGATCCGAATTGTCTTGTGCAACTTCTAGTCTGTCTTAATATACTTCATTACTTAGGAACTTAATTAATTCCGGCACCAGCCATGCTAGTAAATAGGATCAACAAAAGAAACCTTTATGATTTATCCACAGCTGTATTAGTATCTCCAATGCAGTTGCAGACCCCGGGTGTACTTAAGAGTACTCTTAGAACATGTAGAAGTTGAGACTTTATTGGATGAGGTAGTGGCCAAGAATGTTTTCATGGTCTTGCACAACCCTAGCTGCCAAAGAGACCATACAGTGAAATCTATCTACTATACAATCCAGATTATTTCTATATATTTGGCAAAGTAGTAAATGAGGCATCAACTTTTTATATGATGGAGCATCGGCCACCATTCATTATATTTATATTCGCTTAGACCATAGTTTATACCAAGCTACTGTAATTACGGTAAACACACCAGCTCACATTGAACTACACTGGGGAGCTTGAGGTGTATGGAAACTTTTGGAACTTTAACTGTACCTTTTATGAATGGTAACAGGCATATGACTCCATCAAATACAATGCCCAATGCAAAATTTTGATTTGACTTTGCATCAGCCTTAATTTGCAAATCACATATATGGCCTAAATATGAACGAGTTTCAATATCTCATGCTGTACGAGGATTATTTTGGACGGAGCCATATATATATACCAAGCAATATACCAAACTTTCCAGCTTATCTGATAAATATAAAATAAATTTCGAAATTATATGTAAGATGCATGCCTTTTACGGGGTACCCACAGCTGGGAGCATATAAGCATTAAATTTAGCTCAATTACGTTTCGTTAGTGCCATATCACTTGGAAGATGGTGATTCAGTGTGGACTCCCCCCACATGCACACACCCACATGTACACGGCTAATGACATAGACAAGTTGGAAAAGTTCCAGGATCAAAGAGGATTTGACCTAGACCTATGAACAGATAACCAGTGTCACACAAAAGCGGAGTTGAATAAACTACCATATGTATCATATATATATACAATAAAAATACTGAACATGGTATATATCTGGCAGTGACGGTGTCATAAATAGATATTGAACAGAACCATCAGCCTGTGCATGGTATAGTGTCGCACCACAATGACTGATC